>Ga0315320_10001608_pt1 | contig 18740 bp, 17 predicted proteins | sample M140m21515metaG_FD_203458 | JGI IMG/M metagenome (GOLD analysis project Ga0315320, IMG submission 203458) | Ammonia-oxidizing marine archaeal communities from Monterey Bay, California, United States - M1 40m 21515 | ecosystem: Environmental > Aquatic > Marine > Coastal | place: USA: California... | reverse complement strand
TATAAACATTAGACCTAGACAAACAATGTTTATGAAACTCAGAGAAGCAAGACGCGAACTAAGAACTTTCCTAAACAGAGAAGTTGGAAAACTTATTCTTACAAGCGACGTATACACAGGTTGGGATAGTAATATTACAACTTCTAATTTATATAATATAACTGACTGGGTAGCAACAGGATATACATCAAGCGATATTAAACCTAGATTAAGTGTTAATACATATAAGGATATGTTAGGCTTAACTAATGTAGAAGACGGTGTGTTTGTTAAAGTTAAAGGTGTTAATACTACTGATACAATATACGAATACGATAGTACAACGGATACATATACACTTGTTAAAGTTGTAAATGGTACTATGGAACTTAAGAAAGAATTTTATGAAGGTACTCAAACATCTATTATGGCTATAGAAATTAGGCAGATATTAGATAGTGTAATTACAACAATATTTAAAAATAGCAGTTTAACTAACAGAATGTACTTCACAATGCTAAACTACATATTAACAGAGCAGTATCAAACTGATTGGTTCTTTAAATCTTCTTACTTTAATATTAGACAAAGTGCTGATAATTTAGAGCAAAAGGCTACAACAAAGATTGATCCGTTTGGCGACATGTCAGATTACATTAAAACAGTTAAGCCTTATACAAGTAAGTTAAGAGACTTTAATGATAGGAAAATACATACGGACTCTACTAATTCGTTTAGTACAGACTTTGACAAACCACCGTATCAACCTAACCTATCTGTACAGGCAAAAATACTTGATCCAACAGAATCAGGAGATGCTAATATAATCAGTAGTAGCAGTGAGCATAAAGATTGGGCATCAACATATATAACAGCACCTACTAAGATTAGAACTATGACAGAGAAAATCTTTATAGATAGGAACCAGTCAAACATTATGGCTTTAGGTAAAGCAGATGTAACTGATGCTGAAGTATTAGCAGGAGCAAGTAGATTAGCCAAATATTATAATCAGCCAACAAGTTTAACTGCTGAAACTAGAATAACACAATTAGTTACTGATCCGGCAAATGCTACACCAATTAATCATATTGAAAGATTGCTAGTACATAATCCAACAATTAAAGATCTTAATACTAAGATTGCTAATACTACATTCTCAGCAGATGTTATAACAGGATTAAAAGCAACAAGATTAACAACACTACGAATACTAGGTTACGCAAACTTCTTAGGTGAAGAATTAGATGCTGACTTGTTTAGTAAAGCATACTACGATGGTATAGGTAACGAGATTGTAGCATCAGCATTTGGATATGACCAAGTTGGTTTTGACAGCGACGGTTACGATAGCGATACTGTAGTAAGAAATTACTTAGCAAACACATCGCTAGATAGTCAACTAGTTAGAGACTCAATTACCTATGCTGGATTTGATAGTAATACATTCTTTAAAGGATTTGACGGTCCTGATAGACCGCAAGAACATGTACTGTTAAATGCCTTAGAAGGCGTACAGTTTAACGTACAAACAGTTTCCGCAGGAAGTAATGCTAATGTATCATATAAGATGATGCTAGGCTTAAACGGTGCTGTAGAATACACTAGAATAGCAGATGACTTTAGTACTACGTTAGCAACAGAAGTAACTAAAACATCGCAAGAAATATATGTAGCAGATTCTACAAAGATTGTTTTCCCTTACTCAGGAAGTGAAGCAAGTGTTATTTACTTAGGAGATGAAAGAATTACATACGCAGGAGTTGACGGCAATAGACTTTACGGTATACAACGTGGTACACAAGGTACAAGTCCACAGAGTCATGCTGTAGGTACTAAAATTATCGATGCTAGTAAAGTAAACAGAATAGAATTTGGTACATTAACTTTTGGAGCCAACAACGACCCAGAACAGGCATATTGGAACTCAGCAAATAGTAGTCTAGCAGACTCGACTACACATATTGCTCAATTCCTAAAAGATAAGCCAGGATCGTACTTTAATTAGGATGAGAAATAAACGGACTATTTTATAAAAGAGATAAATACTGATATGAACGATAAAGATAACAACAACGAAAAAGTAGAAAATTCAGATAACGGAATGACCGATAAAGTAGGTTTTGACGTTTCAGGACACATACTAATCAGAGATAAAGATTCTGGTGAGGAACTAGTAAACAAAAGAAATGCTATTCACTATGGTAACTTAGGTTATCTTATATCACAAGCACTATCCAATCAGGATAATAAAATAGTACATTTTATGGCTTTTGGTAATGGAGCAACTAGTGTTGATAGTTCAGGAAAAGTAATTTATAAAAGTACAAACACCAGCGAAAGCAGAGAAACAGATGCTTCGCTATACAGAAAAACATTTGCTAAAGTTGTTAGTAATACAGCACAAAACAGTGATCAGGCAAATAATAAGTTAGAAGTAATTGAAGGCTCCGGCTTTACAGATATGAAAATTACTTGTACATTAGGTTTAAACGAGCCTGCTGGACAAGAAGCATTTGACACATCTACAAGCAACGAAGGAGATTATATCTTTGACGAACTAGGACTTATGACGTATGTAGATGGCTCAAATGCCACTACAGCAAGTAGCAGTGGTGAATTATTAACACATGTAATATTCCACCCTGTACAAAAAAGTTTAAACAGAATAATAGAAGTCATTTATACATTGCGTATACAAATGACATAATGAGGAAATAAAAAGATGGCATATACAGTTTCAAATACAGATGGCTCTCGTGAAATAACGGTAGCAGACGGAACTTTCGATACTACAACCTATTCTGTTACACTTATTGGTAAGAACATAACTAATTACGGTGACGTATTTGTTAAAAATTCTATTAGGCATTTAGAAAACTTTGCTAGTGCCACCGCACCAGGTGTAACATCTCCCTTAGTTGGGCAAGTGTGGTATGACAAGACAGGTAAAGTTCTAAGAGTTTATAAATCAGCGACAGAAGGTTGGGTAAGAGTTTCTCCCGTAGTATCAGAAACTGCTCCAAGCGATGGACTTTCAGATGGAGCAACATACTTTGACTCCTCAGATAACAAATTAAAAATTTACAGTGGCGGTTCTTGGACTGATACTAGTTACTCCGGTACTGTAACAGATGAATACCAACTAATTAGTGCGTTAGGTACGCCATCATCCTACGGTACTAGAGGTAGAACAGTATTCTTAAAAGATTCAGCAGGCGTGGCCAGAGCGGTACATGCCATTACTTATGTAAACAATTCAGAAACTGACGCAGAACATCCAAATGGTGAAACCATTATGGCGATATTCAGTGATCATACTGAATTCTTAGTGTCAGATGTATTTTCTCAAACAGATGACGACACTACAACATTTAACTGGTACGATCAAATTGTTGCCAGTGACGGATTTAAAGGTAGCGACGGTACTTCAGGTAAGATCAAGAAAGGTCTTAACTTAAGAAATGAATATGCTAACACATCAATCGCGTTAGCAGATAGAGCCATTGAAGCAGATAGTGTAACTGGTAACTTAAAAATTGGTAGTTCTTACTATCCAATTAGTAGTATTGTTAGATCAAGTGCTGATATTGTACCGGATCAAGGTGATAACTATGATTTAGGTTCTAGCACAAACAGATGGCAAGACCTACACATTAATGGTATAGCATACTTTGGTCAGAATGCGGCAACAAGTACAATTAGACCAGCCTCAGGTGCTCAATTATATGTTGGTACTTCAGGAAATAAAGTACATGAAGTACATGCCACAACAGCAAACGTTACAACAATTAATGCCGCAGATATTAATTGTACAGAAGATTTAATTGTTACAGGTAATATTGTTGCTAACAGTATTACAGCAGACATTAACTTTGATGATTTTACATCAGCAGATGCTACTATTTCAAATGTTATTACAGCAACTAATGGTATTGCCAGTTTAGGTTACTTAACAACAGCCGGTTATGCCAATATTGGCGCAACATTAAGTGTTACAGGCCAAACTAACCTTAACGGTAGTACAAGAATTGGTGATTCATCATCGGATGGTGTTGAATTTGTAGCAGACATTATTAGTGGTATGCGACCAAATGCTGACGGCAGTTTTGACTTAGGTGCTGACGCATTTAGATGGAGACAACTATTTGTTGATACAGCAATAGTAACAACAGCCGCAAACGTTGGCGGACAATTAAGAATTGAAAATGCCGGACAGGCAGATAACAATAACGATTACACTACATCTTTTAGAACTGATGGTGGTGCTGTTATTAGAAAAAATACATTTGTTGGAGAAGCACTTAATGTAGGAACAACTATCGTAGGTGGTAGTAGTTTACAAATAGCAGGTGCTATTACAGGTGCCACAACTATTAACGCAAGTGGTTTAGTTACAGGTGGTAGTTTCACAGATGGCACACTAACAATTAGTGCGGGTGACATTACAGGCGGAACAGGTGCTGACTTTACTGGACAGGTAGATGTTGGCTCATTAGTATCCACAGGTGCTGTATCAGGTACAACAGGAACGTTTACAGGCAATACCCAATTTGGTAATGCTACATCAGATGAAGTTAGTATCCAAGGTAGAGTAACAAGTGATATAGTTCCAAAAACAGATAACGTAAATGATCTAGGTTCAAGTTCACTTAAATGGAATGATGTTTACGCAACAACTTTCCAAGGAACAGCAACATCGGCACAATATGCTGACTTGGCTGAGATATACTCCGCTGACGAAGAATATGAAGCAGGCACAGTTGTAAAACTAGGCGGTACTGCTGAAGTAACAGCAACAGATAAATTTAATGACCCAGACGTATTTGGTGTAGTATCAACTAACCCAGCATACTTAATGAATAGCGAAGCAGACGGTGTACCGGTAGCATTATCAGGTAGAGTACCGTGTAAAGTCGAAGGCCGTGTTAAGAAAGGTGAAAGACTTGTAAGTGGCAATAAGCCAGGTTATGCTAAAGCATTAGGTGGCAACGACTACGATATGAGAAGTGTTGTAGGTAGAGCACTAGCAGATAAAGAATCATTTGAAGACGGTGTTATTGAAGTTGTAGTTGGCGTCAAATAATTACTTAACTTACTTCAAAAAGTCATAACTAGTAGTATGAAAGGAGACTTCTGGTTATATTTTAATCAAGCATTAGACCCATCATGGTGTGATTACATTGTAGAATACGCCACGGAAAACTATCAACCTAAAGAAGCAGTTATAGGCTTTGAAGAAGCAAAACACGACGAGTCATATAGAAAAAGCGAAATACGTTGGCTCAATCCCAAAACCGAAAAAGCAATAGTAGACGAGATATGGTACTATGCTAATTCAGTTAATAGAGATTCATTTGATCTCGATCTTAGATATGTTAACGAAATTCAATTTACAAAGTATGTTGGTAACCCAGACGCACCTGGTAAGTATGACTGGCATCATGATGTTGACTGGGCAGAAAGCAGGGCATTTCATAGAAAGTTAAGTATAGTATTCCAACTATCTAATAGAAGTGATTATGAAGGAGGCGAGTTTCAATTTGATCCTACCCTTCCACAATTGCCACCAGAAGCATTAGAAAAAGGTTCAGTAATTGTATTTCCTAGTTTCCACAAACACAGAGTCACACCAGTAACAAGTGGCATAAGACACAGTTTAGTAACATGGGTAGAAGGCCCACATTGGCGATGAAACATTATTATATAAATTTAGAAAAGAGACCAGACCGTAAACAAAATATGGAAGAATTGTTTTCTAAATTAGATTTACAAGCAAAACGTATAGAAGGCGTAGACGGTTCACTAGTAGATTATGAAAAATTATTAGAAAACAAAATGGATGTATGTCGGTCTTGGCTAGATCCTCTAGAGGACAGACCACTAACACCAGGTGAAGTAGGTTGTATGTTAAGTCATACTATTGCGTGGAGACAGATTGTTACTACAGGTGAACCAGGTGTTATATTAGAAGATGATTTATATCATGCTAAACCTACATACAACATTTCGCAAATACAAGAACGTTTAGAGGATTTTGATTTAGTATACTTGTCAAAGTATAATATGGACGACAATGCCGTAGGCTTCGATGATTTATTCGAAATACCAGGGTACTGTTATTGGACGGCAGGGTATGCACTAAGTGTAGAGGGTGCTAAAAAATTATTAAATGAAACAGCACTACAAAATTTAATTCCAGCAGACGAATATTTGCCTATGATGTTAGGTACTAGTCCACTCATAGAAAAGTATTCACAGTTTGAATCTTTACCTAAACTAAAAGGTTTAGCATATAAAGAAAATGTTTTCCAACCATTCTCTAGAAATACAGAAATAGGTAAAACTGATACAGAAAATAATATACGTTTTAAAGACTGGGATAAGTTTCATGTAATTTCTGTAGCAACTGTAAGTGCCGAAGCAGATGATTTAGTCAATAGTGCTAAACAGCATGGCTTAAATGTAGAACTACTTGGCGTTGGTGAAAAATGGCAAGGTGGCGTAATGGCAGACGGCCCAGGAGGCGGACACAAAGTTCATTATTTAAGAAGTAGATTGCGTAATGTTAACGACAATGATATTATAATGTTCGTAGATGGTTATGATGTTATAATAAATGATAATGAAACAGAACTTATTAATCGCTTCAAGCAGTTTGGCGCAGATGTAGTATTTGGCGCAGAACCTCCTTGTTGGCCTGATCCAAGTATAGCAGATCAATTTCCACAAGTACATACAAGAAACAGATTTTTAAACAGTGGCGGCTTTATCGGCAGAGCAAAAGTTATTAAAGAGATGCTACGTTCTGATATTAACAAATCAGATGATGACCAGTTATACTACCAAAAAATATTTTTAAGTGGTAAGTTCAACATTAAATTAGATGTTGAAAATTATATATTTCAATGTGTGAGTCAAACAGCAAACAGTTTAAGTGTAAGCGATAATAATCAAGTCTACAATAAAGAAACAGGTTGCTATAGTTGTGTATTACATGGTAATGGCGGCGACGAAGACAAGAAAGCATATAGGAAATTAGTAAATTTAATTCTAAATAAAGGCTCTGTTGTTCCTATCAACTTTGCTAAGTATCACAAGATTTGGACTGTAGCAGATGACATACTAGCATGTGAATATTTAACACCGCAAATGTGCGATGACATTATAGGAGCATGTGACGAACTTGGCGGTTGGGAACCACGACCCGACGATGCCTACCCGGCACAAGAAATAAGAATTGATAAATTATGTCCTAGTCTTTATAAAGAAATGGAAAAGAATTTAACTAAACATATTTTCCCTCAACTAGAAGCATATTGGCCACCAATGAGCATGTACGGCATACGAGACTACTTTGCCATGCGTTACAGTTTGGACACACAAAAAGAATTAGCATTACATAACGATGCCAGCATGGTTAGTGGTAGTGTTAAACTTAATGATAACTATCAAGGTGCGGAATTAAGTTTCCCCAGACAGCACTATACAAATAGGCATGTGCCAAGAGGTGTTATGCTACTGTGGCCTGGGCAAGTCACACACCCTCATGTATGCGAAACATTAGAAGAAGGCGTTAAATACAGTCTTACCCTATGGACAAAAAGGTTTACTCAAGACACCTAATCATAGTTTTTTGATAAATACTTACGAAGATAGCATAATAAATGCTTAATTAAGTAGGAGATATAAAAATGGCTTTAAATACAATGACTAACAGGTCACCAGGAGATACTATTACTGCTTCTGACTGGGAAACTATTAGAACAAATATTTTTAAGATAGAGGGTTCTGCTAGTGAATCAACAACCGAGGGTTACGGATTAGCAGGGCAAGTTGGTATTGGATCGGCTACCGATTATGATGCTGGTTCAACAATTACTGACACTAATACAAACACATTGATTAATGCTGTACAGGATCTTGCTGTATATACAGGCGCAACCAACAATATTTCTGACGTTAGTGACGGGTCAGTTATACAAGAAACTGATTTAAACAATATTCAAAGCACACTTAATAATATCTATGCCGTAAGAAATAATGCTATAAGTACATACTTAACGCAAGAAGCAAAACAAACATCATCAAGAACAACAGCATGGAGTACATCAGTAACTCATGACGTTAGTGTTCAATTTAAAGATGCTGAAAGCAATCCAACTCTTGGAAGACCGGCTTTGTTTAACGCAGGTGGAAGTATTTATTTTACTGCTAGTAGAAGTGGTGGGTCAAGTACAGATCAGAACACTGACTGGACTAACATGTTAAGTGCTATGGGTACAATTAAAATGAATTATACTCAAACCACAGCAAGTTCAGGTTCAACAACAAGTATCGGTGCTTATGATTTAACATCTAGTTATCAAACTATATATGAAAAAGGTGGTTCTGGGTCATACTCAACTAACTATTATAAAATACAAGCAAAAGAAGTTGGTGGTACATTTAATGAATTGAGATTCTTAATTACATTTGGTGACTCACATACAGGTAGAGGATACTTTGATAGTGTTGACGGAACTTTATCAAGTGTTGTAGGAGTATTTAGACCTAATAGCGGAACATTGCCAAATGGAAATAAAGTTGAATTAAGTGGTGAGTTCTTTCAGTTTGTAGGCAACTCAGGATTATAATAAGAGTTCTTAATTTTAGATAACCCGGCTTTATAATGCATAAATAGTATTATAAACTACACACAGGACTTACATGAGCGAAAGACTTACTAAAGCATTAGAGTTTGCTAATTACAGGTTAACACTTAATAATCAACTTGTATCGTTACGATCTAAACTACAAACAAAATTAATTTACAGTATTAATGGCGGCACTTTTACGATTTCAAGAGAATTAATTACTTTTGTTGATTCTCTTATTCGTCAAGAATACACTGAAGATGTTATCCTTATTGACAATTTTCAGAACCCAATCCAAATAGACGATTTAGCAGACTTCCTAGAAAACATAACAAGCAAATATTTTGAAGTTACAAACGACTATCATGCTGAATATGTTAAGTTAAGACAGGCTCGTAAAGTCCATAAACTATTGGACATAGAGCAGGATGACTAAAGGACTACTATTTTTTGCTCATAACAATCCAGAAATCGATTATCTAAAACTTGCTTGTATGTCTAGCACAATGGCTAGATACAATTTAGGCTTAGAAAACATTACGGTTGTAACAGATTCTAATTCACTTGAATATACATCTAAAAATATAGATGTAGACAAGTACATACCAAATCTAATTTTAGCAGACAAAGACAAAGAATTTAAACGCAGAAACTATAGAAATTATAGAGACACGAATCATAATGTAAAAAGTTTATCTTTTTATAATGCTAACCGATGCGACTCATTCGATATTTCACCTTATGACGAAACAATAGTTTTAGATGTAGACTATTTAATTCTCAGCGATAGTTTAAATAATTGTTGGGGGCACAAAAACGAATTAATGCTACACCACGAAGTACAAGATATACAATTTAAAAGAGAAAATACATGGAGGCGTGTAGACGATATAGGTATAACAATGTATTGGGCAACTGTATGTTACTTTCAAAAGACAGCATACACTCAAAGTTTCTTTGATATAGTCAAACATGTAAAAGAAAATTGGGCATTTTATAAAGACTTATACAATTTACCTGGAACTATATATAGAAACGATTATAGTTTTAGTGTTGCCGCACATGTTATGAACGGATTTCAAAGTGAAGCACAGCCACAACTGCCTATAGAAAAAATGTATAAAACATTTGACTGGGACGATATACATAAAATAAATGGTGTAAACGATATTACAATGTTCATTGAAAAGGTTAGAACAAATGCTGATTTTCAATTATGTAGATGGAAAGATGTTGACTTACATATAATGAATAAATGGGCATTACAAAGGCATGCTGATACTTTACTGGAGATGTATTATGAGTAGAGGATATATTGTAATTGCTCAAAACTCAGGCGATACAGATTACTTGAGAATGGCATACGCACTAGCATTAAGTTTAAAAGCAACACAGACGACTGTAAGCAATCTGTGTGTATGTGTAGACAAAGGAACTAAAGTACCTAAAAAATATTTAGAAGTGTTTGATCAAGTTGTTGAAATACCATGGCAAGATGATGCTAAAGATTCTGATTGGAAGATAGATAATAAATGGAAGTACTATTACATGTCGCCATACGATGAAACAGTAATACTAGATACAGATATGGTGTTTCCTACAGACGTAAGTCATTGGTGGGACACACTTAGTGATAGAGATATATGGGCATGTACAAATGTTAAAACATACAGAGGTGAAAATGCTGTTGACCATAATAACTATTATAGAGAATACTTTGTAAAAAACAATATGCCAAATGTTTATACTGCGTTCTTTTATTTTAAAAAGTCAGAATTAGCATCAGAGTTTTTTAAGTTTGTAGAAATTATATTTCAAAACTGGCAAAGATTCTTTTTTAAATATATGCCTAATGGTAAGCCTGAAAAATTAAGTGCTGATGTTGTTTACGCACTAGCAATACAACTGTTAGGAATTGAAGAAGAAACAACTGTTAACGACTTAACAGAGTTACCAACAATTACACATATGAAAAGTTTTATTCAAGATGTACCGGGTGGTTCTTTTTTAGACGAGAAGTGGACGTTGAGCATGCCTACATATTTTAGTAATATAAAAACATTTAAAGTAGGAAACTTTCAACAACAATATCCGTTTCATTATGTAGACAAAAATTGGTTAACAGATGATATTTTAAAGAGTTTAGAAAATGAAATTACATGAATTAGAAGCCGCTAGAAAGGCTCAACTTCAAAGCGATAAGCATCTCTATTTTGATGATACTGGTAATATAGTTTATTACGGTAGAACAGAAAGCGGAGATTATTTAGATTATAGTCATGCTGTTTTATCATATGAACAATGTAGAATTATAGAAGAGTCTGATAATAAAGGCGTAAATGATTTTTTAGTTCTGATAGATCCTACTGTAGAAGGTGTTTATACATTAGTAAACAAACAAATAGAACTAGAAACATTTAAGTCAGCAACAAAGATGTTGAGTAAAATAATTAAAAAAACATCGCTAACTTCTTCATACGAAATAAAAATAGAATACGAACCTAACATAGAAAAAGATAATCTGACTATAGCAATTAATGAAAAATTAAGATCTAATATAATGAAAAATACAAATCTACAAGACTTTACATTTAAAGGTGCTAATTTTATTAATCTATATTTTACTACAAAAAACGATCCTCATTTTATGTTTGAAAGTATTAAAGTTGATCTAGTAAATTTATTTAAAGAAAAAGAATTAAAATTTACAGTAAAGAATAATTTAGAAAAGTGTGATATATTTACTAGAAAAATATTTGATAAGTATGAGTATAAGGTAATAAAATGAAAATAGACGTAACAGAATTAGATATATTTTACATCAGTTATGACGAGCCTAACTGCGAAGAAAACTGGGCAGACTTATTAAACAAAGTACCGTGGGCAAAACGTGTACACGGAGTTAAAGGCTTTGATGCCGCACACAAAACCTGTGCTGAACAAAGTGAAACAGATAGATTTATCACAGTAGATGGTGATAATATTGTTATGGACGAGTTCTTTGAAAACACTTTAGAGTTTCCAGAAAAGGATCATGACGGCAATGATATATCAGAAAGTATATTTAGTTGGAATGCTAAGAACTTATTAAATGGATTAGTGTACGGAAACGGCGGTTTAAAGTGCTGGCCTAAAGAGTATACACTAGGTATTAACACCCACGAAGCCGCAGTAGATGGCGAAGGAATGGAGTTTTGTTGGAAACTTAACTACATACAAATGAATGATATATTTTCAGAAGTACATCAAACTGCTTCACCGTTCCAAGCCTTTAGAGCAGGATTTAGAGAAGGTGTTAAACTAAGTTTAGATCAAGGTGCTAGAGTAAAAGCACACGAGTTTCAAGATAAAATATGGTACGGCAACTTCAACAGACTTAATGTTTGGTGTAATGTTGGCACAGATGTAGAAAATGGTTGGTGGGCAATATACGGAGCAAGACTAGGCTGTGAGAAAACAGTACTAAGCGACTGGGACACGAATCAAATATCAGATTACGATTGGTTTAAAGAGTTTTTTGAAAAAGAAAAAAGTTTTATAGACAGCGATGAGCATTTAAAAGAAAAAACTATTGCTATTGGTAATAGACTAAATGAAGAAGTACAAGGCATGATGTTATTTGATCCTAACGATCAGATGAGTAAATTCTTTAAAGCAACTTTTGTAAACCCTAAACGATGGGGAGCAATGGTAACAGAAAGACAAATACAAGATTTATTAGAACAAGGTTTAATTGGAAGATGAACAGCCTATAAAACAAAATGAGTAATTATGATCAGGCCGCAGATAAGGCCAAAGAACAACTAGATAAAATAAGTCCTAGTATGTGCTATGCTAAATGGAGCCAAGTCTCTATGCATTTACATAACGGCATGACACATAGTTGTTATCATCCGCCTACACATAAAATACCATTAGAAGAATTAAAAATTAATCCTTCAGCATTACATAATACTGAAGAAAAAAAAGAACAACGCAGACAAATGTTAGCAGGCGAGAGGCCTGATGGTTGTTCTTACTGCTGGCGTATAGAAGATGTTGGCGGTAGAAGTGATAGAGTTTATAGGAGTGGCGAGTACTGGGCACAAAATGCCAGGGAAGATATCGCTAATGCTGGTGCTGATGGAAACATCAACCCACGTTACGTTGAAGTAAATTTCAACCAAGCATGTAATTTCAAGTGTAGTTACTGCTCGCCTCACCTATCCAACAGTTGGGAAAAAGAAATAAAAGAGCACGGACCATATAATATTGTTAATGGAGAACACAATAATATTAACAGTTTAAAAAATTCTGGACTAATGCCTTTAAAATTATCACAAGCAGAAAATCCATACGTTACTGCGTTCTGGAAATGGTGGCCTGAAATGTACAAAGACTTAGAGGTCTTTCGTATGACAGGCGGCGAGCCGTTAATGGATAGCAATACATTTAAAGTTTTAGATTATGTATATAGTAACCCTAATGCTTGGTTAGAAATGAGTGTAACATCGAATATGTGTCCACCTAAACCAGTGCTAATGGATAAGTTTATCGAATCGCTACAGAAATTAGAAGAGATACAAATATGGGAGGACCCGGAAAAGTTTAATCCAAACTCAGGGAATAACTGGTATGTAGCACCAGCATGTAAGAACTTCGCAGTATTTGTAAGTGTCGATGGCTTTGGCCCACAAGCAGAATATATGCGTAATGGCATGGATTTTCAAATGCTTCAAGATAATGTACAACGTATTTTAAAGGAAACAGATAATACAACAATAACATTTATTAATACGTTTAACTCGCTAAGTCTTACAAGTTTACGTGACTATTTACAATGGATACTTGACTTAAGAGATCAATATGCTAAAGATGTACAAGGAACTAAATATATTCCTATACCAGACAATGGCGATCATAAACATGATGATTACGAAATAAGACCTAAACAACGTATATGGTTTGACATACCATTACTTAGAGCACCACTTTGGCAATGTATACAAACTTTGCCACAACAGTACGAGGATTATTTAGAGGAAGCAATCGCGTTTATGGAGTTAAATGAAGCAGATGAAGTAAATATAGACTATAGAGGCTTCAAAGATTTCGAAATAGACAAGGTTAGAAGAAACCTTGCTTGGATGAAGGAAGGCAGAAAAATGTCGCAAGATGATCTTGTAAATGCTAGAGCAAACTTTTATAAGTTTTTTACACAACATGATGCTAGAAGAGGCACAGACTTTTTAGCAATGTTTCCTGAAATGGGAGATTGGTGGAATATGTGCGAACAGGCAAACGCCTTAACAGGAGATTAATATGCCAAGAAAGGCAAACGAAAGTGATAACGAATATAGAAGTAGGGTAATAGATCCTATTTCCGATTCTTTTTGTGCGGCGAAATGGCTTAACGCCACAATATGGTTAGGACACGGCGGTACTGCTAGTTGTCACCATCCACCGGCACATAATATAGATAAAGAAGAGATTAAAATAAATCCTTCAGCAATACATAACACTAGGCACAAAAAGAAAATGCGTCAAATGATGTTAGAAGGCACACGACCTAAGGAATGTGAATACTGCTGGAAGATTGAGGATATGGATAAAGATTCAGATGGCCATAGACCAGTCAGTGATCGTACTTTTAAAACTGTGATATATTCCGATGAAGAGATTGAAAAAATTGCTACCATGGATCCAGCAGATGATGTTAATTTAAAAACATTGGAAATAGCATTTGATAGAACATGCCAATTCGCATGTAGTTATTGTAACCCAGCATTTAGTAGTACATGGGTAAAAGATATTAGAAAGTTTGGCGGATATGAAAATATCAAGTCAGACGCAAGAGGACATTTTATTGATGACGCACCTTACGCCGACCCATTTAATAAAGACGATGAGAATCCTTATGTAAAAGCATTTTGGGAATGGTGGCCTGAACTAAGTTTAGAATTAGAAGAATTAAGAATTACAGGTGGCGAACCAACAATGAGTGATAGTGTGTGGGGACTGTTTGAATGGTTTAAAGAGAACAGAGACATACACCCTAATGCTAAGACTATGCGTTTTGCTATTAATAGTAACTTAGGTTCTAAGCCTGCGTTAATTAAAAAGTTAGCAGAAGCAACACAGCACGTTGAAAAGTTTCATTTATATTCCAGTGGCGAGGCAACAGGACTAGGCGGTGAATACATTAGAGATGGATTAAATTGGTCTGAGTGGAAACAAAATTGTGCTATTATGATTCGCGAAGGAAACATGGAAGGTTTCCATATGATGATGACAATTAATGCTTTATGTTTAGACAGCATAGTAGAATTTTTAGATTGGATGTTAGGCATGAAGCGAGAGTTTGGAGCAAGTAAACCTAGATTCAGTGTAAACATATTACGTTTTCCAAGTTTTCAAAGTGCCTTAACATTGCCAGATCATTTAAGACAATTATATCATACAGAACTTAAAGACTGGTTAAATGGTGTTAGAGAGAAAAATGAAAAAGATCCATGGGGTCAAGATCTTGTAGCACCATGGGAACAAGAACAATTAACACGACTAATAGAATATTTAGATGTTGTAAAAACACCGCATAGAAATACTGCTGATAGAGAACTACTAGAGCATGACTTTAGAGTATTCTATGAACAATATGATAAAAGACGTGGACTAGATTTTAGAAAAGCATTTCCTAGATTAGTAGAATGGTACGACAGTTTAGCATTTACAGAATTAACAAAACCAGAAGATGACATACAAAAACCGAAAGGGCAAAGAGACGTAGAAATATTTGCTCATAGAGAAGTTAATGAAGACGGTGTAGTAGAAGTTAAGGAAGTTAGACAACGTACAAGAAAGACAGGAGAAAGCCTAGACGATTATGATGATACAAAATACGAAGACGAACCTGATTACAAAAAGAAATCTGGTAGTAGTATAGGATGGGATCCAGATGCCGACGGACTTGGCGGACAATAGAACAATAGAATATCACCTAGATAAGAAGTCTATTGGTGATGAATTACTTATAGAAGGTAGCATTATACCAAGCGACCTGCGTGAAATATATCAAGACATTGTAAAAAGACGTTTTGAAGTATATCCTAATAGTGAAAATGTTAACGAGTTAGATTACGATTATCCTAGTTATGACTGGGCAACATACCACGAATATAGATGTATTGATGTTTATCCTAATTTAAAATTACTATTTCCGTATATTAAAAAATGTTTAGAAATAGCAGGGGATAATTACGAAGACTATTATTTTAAAAGTTGGATTAACGTATGGCCAAAAGGACAAAAAATTATTCCACATAGACATTATGGAACGTGGCACGGCTACTATGTAATTAATGATACAGGTACTACAACATATTATACATATAAAGAAGATGGTAAGAATATGGTAGTACCACTAAAAAACTTTTCAGGACACTTTACGTTTATGCCAGCACATATATTACATTGGGCAGACCCAAATCCGCAAGATGCTATGCGGATAAGCACAGGCTACAATATTAGTACATGGGAAGAAATAGAACAGGAAGACGCAGACAACAAAAATAACAGGGGCGGCAGTTTAAAAGATATAATTACGCCACTTAAAGATCTATTATGAGCAAAATTAAACCAATTTGGGAACACGGTTCCGTAAGTCCAGACTCACCGAATAAGGTGTTTTGTACGGCTCCATGGACCCACACATATATTTCACCGCAAAGTGAAAGACGTATGTGTTGTGCTAGTAGAGAAGAACACCAATTTCAAAAGCAGTACATCGATGCCAGCAACGATGAGAAGTATGGTGAAGTAAAAGAGTCTGGCACAATAGAAGACTACAAACCTGTAAGTTTAAAAGAACACTGGAACTCGCCGTATATGATGGACATAAGAAAGAAACTTATGGCAGGTGAAAGGATACCACAATGTGATGTGTGTAATGATAGCATATTAAGTAACAGTACATATCGCCAATGGTTTACAGGACATTTATTTAACAACAAAATAGACCAATGTTTCGAGGAGACAGACGAAAATGGATATACAACTATGGAACCTATATCTTTTGACTATAGGTATAGCAATCTGTGTAACTTTAAGTGCCGTATGTGTGGCGAACAATTATCTAGCACATGGGAAACAGAAAAGAGAAAACATAACCTTTGGACGCCTGAGAGCCAGCCGTTCATGGTTCCTGAGAACAAGAAGATCATCGAGAAGTTCCAAAAAGAAGTAGTAGAAGAAGAATTTTGGGAATACATTAAGTCCGGTACAGTAGAAGAACTGTATTGGGTCGGTGGCGAACCACTTATGTATGATATACATTGGAAGGCAATGGATAGACTACAAGCAGATAATAATCTACACAAAGTACATCTACGTTACAATAGTAATTTAAGTAGGGTAAGGTATAAGGATTATTATTTGTATGATTGGTTACCACAAGCAAAAGACTGGACAATGTGTGCTAGTATTGATGGCACAGGTCCAATAGGTGAATTTGTCCGTACAGGACTTAATTGGGAAGAATGGGATAAAAACTTCAGGGAAGGAGTACAACTGCCGGGCGGTCATGATAAAATGATAATGGACTTAACAATAACAGGTCCGGGTATGTTCGATCTCAAAAACTTTTTAGACTATGCCTTAGAACTAGATGTAAAAATTGAAACAAAACGTATGTTTGCGTTTCACCCAGACATAGTATTATCGCCCATGGCATGGCCTAGACATATACTAGATGAAATAGTACATGATGTTTTAGATTATGCTAGACCAATTGTTACTGATAAACAGCAAACACTTATAAGAGAATTAGAAGGTATGCTAACAGCACCCACGTTCCAGGAACAATTTCCTGATACAGCAAATGAACAATTCTTTAATGGTCGTGCTTATCAGCACATTATACACAATATTAGAAAAGATGGTGAGGACGGAAGATTAACTTTAGGTGATATTTACAGGCAACATCCTGAACTTTGGATGTGGTTTAGTAGACCAGACCCAAAGCATAATCAACGTTAATCAATTATATATCTTAGGAACAATATTAGTAATAATACTGTCCAAAAAGTAAATCCCCAATTAGCAAGTGATACAACTGTAATTAAGAAGTAGAAAGGAACAATAATTACAAATATTACTATTCCAAAAAACTTAAGAATTGAAGCAACCATTAAGCACTCCAGTAAGATTCACTAAGTGGATTCAAATAGTGAGGTTGATTGATTGAATAAGTAACAGTAATCTCTTTACCGTTCCCTGGGCAAATACCAGTTCTAGTAATCATTGGCTCAATTGCTTCGTAGTCAACATATGACATAACAACATAATTATCTCTATCAGCACAATGAGTTCTACCCAAATCCTTATCAGTTGCGTCTCTGAAGTGATTATGCATTGGAGCATAAAACTCTGATTTACCTTCAGCAACTACTTCAGCAACCTGTGCCTTAGCCTTGTCATAGAACTTAACAGTCCTAGTAATACCAGCCTTAGCCGCCGCTTCAGTTTTATACTGAGTTGAACGATATGACTTACGAGTTGGTTCACTGTGAATTGAACTGTTACTTTTATCTACTATTACAAACATAAAAACTCCTACCTTTTTATTTAACTTATACAACTATTATAGCAAAAAACCGGGTCGAGGTCAACCTCTTTTGCCACTTTTTCTGGTATATTTTACCAATTATGTATAATATTAGCCATAATAAAGAAAGCACATACTACATTAACTAGCACAATAAACGTTCTAATTATAGTAACATAGTTGTCGTAGTCTGCTGTTTTATCGTCAGAGAAACTGCCTATAGCATATTGCCATATAGTCCAAAGTTTTTTCATTTGTAGCCTATTTGCATGAATCTTGTATAAGCAGGTGTTACTAACTGCCCTACAAAATGTGTTTTTTGTAGTGGGTACTTGATACGCATGTGCTCTAAGTCTTCGCATACATTAATATGCCCTTCAAAGTCCTCGCTGTTATTGGTTTGCATAACAATTAGTTGGTCGTTATCTGCTGATTCAAACCATTCGTTGTCCATATGTTCACAACTGGTATTAATAATACATTCAGGTTTGACTCTAATTAGTTCTCCGCCTGTAGTAAATTCCATGTTATGTGTCGACAGCATC
>Ga0315320_10001606_pt1 | contig 18746 bp, 13 predicted proteins | sample M140m21515metaG_FD_203458 | JGI IMG/M metagenome (GOLD analysis project Ga0315320, IMG submission 203458) | Ammonia-oxidizing marine archaeal communities from Monterey Bay, California, United States - M1 40m 21515 | ecosystem: Environmental > Aquatic > Marine > Coastal | place: USA: California... | reverse complement strand
GCATGTGGTTGCGAAAGCGACTGCAGCGAGCCAGTATGCGGTTGCGAAGAGCCAGCTTGTGGTTGCGAGAGCGACTGCTGCGACTCAGGTTGCGACAGCGGCTGTGCTCCTAAGAAGTCTTGCGGACTGCTCGAGAAGCTGTTCGGAAAACTGAAGAATAAGAATTGCTGCGACAGCGGTTGTGACAGCGGCTGCGAACCAGCCTGCGGTTGCGAACCAGCCTGTGGCTGCGAGCCAGCTTGTGGCTGCGAAGCCGCTATGGAAGCTGCTCCAATGCCAGCACCGGTTGTTGACCCAAGTGCTCAAGCGACCAGCAAGCGTCGCGTCGTTCAGGCCAGTGCTGTTTTCGTTCGCTGAAAAGCGTAGCGAAAACGCTCTGATTACCTTTCAGACGTGACCTACAAACGACCCGTCAAGGATTTCCTTGACGGGTCGTTTTTTTTGGTGAGGTCTCAGCAGCGAAGTGGCATTGCCAACCAGCTGATCGATCATGCATCAACTTATTCGGCTTCTGATCTTTTAATCGCAAGTCAGTCTTTTGCTTGCAAGCTAGTCTTTTGCTTACAAGCCAGATGCGAAATCGAATCACTTTGCCAAATTCGATACGCGATTTCGACTTTTGAGCGGTCTTTCGTAGTCGGCCTCTCTCAAGGCAGATTTGCTCAATCCGTCTGCCTCTGTCGTTTAGTCGGCATTGAGATCGATGCTCATTGTGCGATGCTAGCATCGAATTAGCGTTGACGATCAGACCTCGCTTTCTCTAGTGATAGGATCATTGAAGCCAATTCCCCGGCTCCCTCTATCAAAAGATCATGTCGTTAGAAGACGCATGATGCTTGGAACGGCAAATTAGAGGTCATCGGGAGAGCTCGAAGCTTGGGTATCAGAATGTCCGCAAATATATTTTTCTCTGTCGGTGAACCGAGTGGCGACCAGCACGCTGCTCGGATGGTCTCACAGATCTTGGCATTGGATTCAACGATCCAAGTGCGAGGGTTTGGTGGTCAAGCGATGCGAGACGCTGGTTGCCATCTTGATCGTGATTTGACGCAGCATGCTGTCGTTGGATTGATCGAAGTGATCCCAAAGTTGCGAGAGTTTTTTCGCTTCGCCGATGAGGCTGAGGAAATTTTTCGCCAAGGGAACGTTGATGCCGTCGTGCTCGTTGATTTTCCCGGGTTTAATTGGCACATCGCAAAGCGTGCCAAGAAGTACGGAATTCCTGTCTACTACTATTGTCCACCGCAATTGTGGGCTTGGGGCGGCTGGCGGATCAAGAAAATGAAGCGGTCCGTGGATCACGTTTTAGCGGTCCTGCCGGTCGAGAAAGACTATTTTGAAGGTCACGGTGTCCCCACCACCTTTGTGGGGCATCCGTTCTTTGATGCTGTGGAATGCCATCCTTTAGATCATCAATTGCTTGATCGATTTCGTGACATCAATCTTTGCGGTGAGCATCTGGTCGCTGTGTTGCCCGGATCCCGAGAGCACGAGGTGCATTCAAATTGGCCATTGATGCTGGAAGCGATTCGCAGGCTTCACCGTACTAATCCTAGAACGCGTTTCCTGGTAGCTGCCTATCGAGACCGGCAATGCATTTGGTGCCGTGACCAGATGACAGAAGAAGATCAGGATTTACCGATTGAGTTCTTCGTGGACCGGACCAGTGAGGTGGTTGAAGCCGCACGTTGTGCCATGATGGTCAGCGGTAGTGTCAGTCTTGAGTTGATGGCGCGGCGAACGCCAGCTGCCGTGATCTATCGAGTCGGTCGTGTGTTGCATACTGTTGGCAAGCATGTAGTCAGGTTGGATAGCATTACCCTTCCTAACCTGATGAGTGACCGGAAAGTGTTTCCCGAGATGGTATCCGTTGGCAAAACGGAGCCGGCGATCGATTTTCTGACGCAGTCCATTCATGCCATGCTGAATGATCATTTCTATTTTCAAGGTATGCTGGAAAGTTTGGATCGCCTGCGCGAGCAATATGCTCAGCCCGGAGCTTCACAGCGAGCTGCGGAGTTCATTCATCGCCAATTGTCAGGTGTTGATGGAATGCCAGAAAAACGCGAAAATCTTAGCGATTTGTCACGGCGAGCGGCATAGGAACTGTCGGCTGACAGGGATCCCACCATTTTGGAGTTTGATTGCTAAATCAAACTTTTTTCAAAACAAGTCCGGTTCTGGCTGCGTAACAGCAACGCAAGGGAATCCAATTGTGATGGTCTGCTGTTACTCACGCCCGGCAAGAAAATGCCGGGAAGTTAGTATTTCAGCTAGAAAGTTCATATCGCCAGATCCTTGGGTAGTACCTGACAAGCGGAGCCAACCCTGATGGTCACGCTACCCCATTGCGAACACAATTAGGTCGAGAACGTCTCGAAAGCTTTGTTTTCGGCCGGACTTCCCAGACGATCATATTCCTGCTGACAACAGAACTGACAACTGCAGGCCCAGATGGGCCCACAACCTTATCCTTCTCCTGCCAGATGATTGCGACATGACTGACGAACGTGATGAAAAAACCATGCTCGGGGTGGGCTCGGGGAGTGGATTTGAGTTTGAAGGGTCGCCACCGTTACGTGTGACTGGTTACATCTGTTTTCTCTTGGGCATGCTTAGCGTCCTTGGTCTCTTGGGCAAGCCGATGCTGTTGTTGGCACTGGCTTCTATCGTGTTCGGGCTGATTGCTTTGCGTAAGTATGACGGTCCGCGACCCGCTGGGACTCGAATTGCCATGTGGGGCATCCTGTTGAGTGTGGGCTTTGGGACATGCGGTTACACAATACCGTTAATGAAGCAGGCGACGCTCAGTCGTCAGGCAGAGGAGTTTGCTGCTCAATACATGGAGTTGGTTGCTTTGGGGCATGATGAGCATGCCATGGAGTTAAAGAAAGAGTGGTACAACCGCCTTTCCACAGATATGAATCTGGCAGACCATTACTTGTCAGATCCACGTATCTCCGAGTCGTTGGTGCAGTTCAAAACTGATCTCGTCAATCGAGAGTTCAAGCGGCGTGGGCCCAATGCGGAGTGGCAATTAGAGCGTCCCACTCGGATCTACTATCAATATGGTAAAGACCATGCCGAGGTCATTTGGTCAGACCCCACGGGTGATAGCGAATTAACGATTCAGATGTTTATGGACTACCGTGTCGACAGCAAAGGACGAGGGCAGTGGCTGATGGCTGTAGTTCAGCCATTGAGGACTCGCCTGGTGGCCGACAGTGTTCTGTAGGACCATTGTCAATGGAAGTCTCTCGAGGAGACTGACAGCCCAGTCACTTCCTGACTGAGATCAGTGATGCGTCCGACGACAACGTGAATGACGCCTTGACGATTTTCCAGTTTTCCATCAACGATCCAAGCATTGCTGGTTCGAGCAATGCGAAAAAAACGTTCCCACACTGCTTTGAAAATAACGAGGTTGATTGACCCTGTTTCATCTTCCATTGTTGCAAAGACAATTCCTTTTGCTGTTGAGGGTTTTTGCCTCAGTAGAATCAGTCCGGCAACTCGAACATGTCGTCCATCTCGAAGATTATCGAGGTCTTTGGAGGTAACACACTTTCGGAGTCGTAGTTCATCGCGAGCAAATGAGATTGGATGCGCTTTCAGGCTTAGGCCAGTCATGTCGTAGTCAGCGTGAACTTCCTCCATTGGGGTCATGGGGACCAGTGTGACTGGCGTTTGTTCTTCTTCGTTCAAATCGGCGAACAGCGGTTGTTGGTTGGGGTTGTGGTCTTGACCGAGTGAATGCCAGACCGCAGCGCGACGATCGACATGAAGTGATTCAAATGCATCAGCATCAGCAAGGGTCGCTAGAGGTGTTTTTCCCAGCCCAGTGCGTCTTACAAGATCCTCCATGCTGACGTACGGGCCACCTCCTTGCCGTTCGTGGATGAGGTCCAAAGCGATCTTGGAATGAAGTCCGCGAATGGTCATCAGACCAAGTCGGATGGCATGTGAAGATTTTGCTCCATGCTCATTCTGTTTTGGTTCCAGTGTAGATTCCCAATCGCTGAGGTTGATGTCCACTCCGCGGACTTCCACGCCATGCTTTTGAGCATCGGCAATCAACTGGGCAGGCGCATAGAAGCCCATGGGCTGGCTATTTAGCAGGGCAACACAGAATGCATCTGGGTAATGGCATTTCAAATAGCAGGATGCATAGACCAGCAAGGCAAAGCTGGCGGCATGTGATTCTGGGAATCCATATTCACCAAAACCGCGTATTTGATTGAATACATGTTCAGCAAAAGCAGGGGTGAAGTTTTTTTTCTGCATCCCTTCCAGAAGCTTGGTCCGAAATCGATCAATCAGTCCCGGGCGGCGCCATGCTGCCATCGCTCTACGCAACTGATCTGCCTCGCCCGGTGTGAAGCCAGCTGCCACGACAGCCAATCGCATGGCCTGCTCTTGAAAGATCGGTACTCCGAGTGTTTTTTCAAGTACACCACGTATGGCATCGTTTGGATAAGTGACAGCTTGCGGGTTTTCACGAGCCTTCAAATAAGGGTGCACCATGTTGCCTTGAATAGGACCAGGCCGCACGATCGCTACCTCAACCACAAGGTCGTAATAGCATCGTGGTTGAAGCCGCGGCAACATGCTCATCTGGGCACGGCTTTCGATTTGGAAAACGCCCACGGTGTCTGCCTTGCAGATCATGTCGTAGGTTGATTTGTCACCGTGGGGAGTGGTGCCAAGAGTCAGGGTGCGGTCATGGTGCTCGGAGATAAGATCGAAGCATCGGTGTAAAGCCGATAACATGCCCAGTGCTAGGACATCAACCTTGAGAATACCAAGTTCATCTAGATCATCCTTGTTCCACTGAATGATAGTGCGGTCCTCCATCGCCGCATTTTCGATCGGGCACAATTCGCAAAGACTACCTGCTGTCATCACCATGCCACCGACATGCTGCGACAGATGCCTTGGGAAACCCGTGAGGGTTGTTACCAGATAGACGAAACGTTGGCCCAGTTCGGATTCAGGATCCAGTCCACCTTCGATGCAACGTTCCAGAAAGGTAGCACCGCTGCCACTTAGCTTCGCGATGGAATCAATCGTGTCGGCAGAGATGCTCAGTGCTTTGCCGACATCCCGAATCGCACTCTTGGTGCGATAGGTGGTGACAGTGGCTGTTAATCCTGCACGATCACGACCATATTTCCCATAAAGGTACTGCAGCACTTCTTCGCGGCGTTGGTGCTCAAAGTCAACATCGATATCAGGTGCTTCGTCACGCTCTCGACTAACAAAACGCTCGAAAAGTAGATCTGATTGGCTGGGGTCCACATTCGTAATGCCGAGGCAGTAGCAGACCGTTGAATTCGCAGCAGAACCGCGTCCTTGGCATAGGATATTGCGTTGGCGAGCAAAGCGGACCATGTCCCAGACTGTCAGGAAATATGCCTCATAGCTAAGTTCCTGAATGATCTGCATTTCGTGACGAAGCAGATCGATTACTTTTTTGGGAACACCGCCAGGCCATCGTGCTTTTGCGCCTTCCCATGTCAAGCGTTTCAGGTGTTCGAGCAGTGACATGCCCGGTGGAGCAATTTCCTCAGGGTATTCGTAGCGCAGTTCAGACAGTTTGAATTGACAAAGCTCTGCGATTTCAACTGTTCTTTCAATTGCTTCAGGGATATCTCGATACAGATCCGCAATGTCTTTTAATGATCGGAGATGGTGTTGGCTATTACGGAAGCGTTTCTCATGGGCTTTTTCGATGTTTGTTCCATTCTGGATGGCAGACAGGCAATCATGCATCAACATGCGATCGGCGGTGTGGTAGTGAACGTCTCCAGCAACCACAAGCGGTACATCGTTGCCAATCGAAAGCTCTCGCAGACGCTGTACATGTACCTGATCGTCTACGCCACGATGGACTTCACATAACAGATAGCCACTGTCATTGAACACCTCGCGGAATTGGGTTCTCAGAAACCGGCTCAGGGATGTGGGGTGACGCAGCTGACTCGTTGCTTCCTGCGGCAGCAATCCTGCCAGTAAACCGCTGCTGAATTCGACCACGTCCTGCCAGGTTAGTTGGCAGGTTCCTTTCTCAGCTCGCATTCGCCCCCGAGAGATGAGGCGACACATCTGACCATAGGCGGCGCGGTCAGTTGGCCATAACACCATGGATGGAGCATCGCTCAGATGAACCTCTGTTCCGACGATGTATTGCAGTTCTAAGTCCTTCGCGGCTGCGTGACCACGAACCACTCCAGCTATGGATGATTCGTCAGTCAAGGCGAGGCCGCGGTAGCCAAGCTCTGATGCCCGCTCAACCAATTCATCTGGATGGGAAGCACCGGTGAGAAATGAGAAGTTGCTTTTGCAATGCAATTCGACGTACTGCATAAGCCAATGGTGCTGAGGCTGCGCGGGTTCCAAGGAAGGTGTATCTATGTACACTCTATCGGCTAGGTGTATCAATCGCAATCAGGGTTTTTCTGACCAGTTTCCCGGAAGCCTCACTTCCCTCACGAAGATTGGTCATGCTGTGGGCGTTTCTGAGAGAGCGATTTTCTCTAATCTTCAGGTTCACCGCCTCAACGATAGGACGACCATGAAACCACAATCAAATGTACCCATTCAACATCCCGAGGGAATTCAGCGAGAACTCGCTCCCAGCCATCCGCGTTTGGTTGGTTATCTGTTCTGGCTCGTTGGTTTCAGTGGTTTGCATCGTTTCTACTTCGGCAAACCGTTGACGGGTGCGGTCTGGTTTTTTACTGGCGGTTTATTGCTGGTGGGTTGGATTGTTGACTTATTCCTGATCCCAGCGATGGCTGATGAGGCAGATCGCGAATACAAAAATGGCCGGTTCGACTACAGCCTTACTTGGGGGTTGCTAGTGTTGTTTGGAATCTTTGGTGCACACCGGTTTTATCTGGGGAAAATCGGGACGGGGCTGCTCTATCTGTTAACAGCAGGTCTATTCGGCTTCGGAATTATCTATGACGTATGCACTTTGAACGACCAGATCGACGAACAAAGTCAGCAGGCAACTGTTGGTAGCTGACAATGGCATACGCGATACTCAGGTGCAATCAGGAAAGCTTGCGGACGGTTACTTTCGCTCCCTGCATGTTGACCACGCATACCTCGCAGCCGGTATCGATGAAATCACCCTCGGTGACTACGTCGACCATCAAGTCTCCGATCTGAATTTTCCCACTGGGGCGTAGTGGCGATGCCGTTGTTCCGACGTCTCCGACATTGACCAGTTGCCATGCAGGTAGCTGCTCCGTGTAGTTTCCAGCTAGCAGAGAGTTGCCAGTGGAGGCTGGGGCTGCGACACCTGGTTTGAGTGTGAGGCGACTTAATCCCGGAATTTCACCGATATAACGGGCGAGGAAAAATAAGGCGATCAGAAAGCAACCAAACGCACTTATGACGGTGAGCACATCAGCGCCCAGGCCATTCAACTCTTCATTTGTTTCGGGGAAAAAACCTCGTGAGGACGCCATGACGAGTGAGACCAGTACGAGCAGAATGCCACCAATTCCGGCAAAGCCGAATCCAGGAATCACAAAGAATTCTACTGCGATAAAGATGAGTCCCAGAGCGAACAGTAGAACCTCCAGCCATCCCGAGGTTCCTCCCAAAAAACGACTCCAGAAAAATAGACTGAAGCAAAGTAACGAGGTCAGGCCACCGACACTGATACCCGGCGCACTCAACTCAATCACTAATGCAATGAGTCCAATTGCGATCAGTAAAAAGGTGGCAAATCCGGTATTCAGGAGGAAGACGAAGGTGTCGCTCCACGTTCGTTTGATAACCTGCATCGGTTCGCGAACATTGAGCGACTTGGCAAGGTCATCACGATTTTGAACTACTTCGTCGGCGAATCCGAGCTCGACCGCACGCTTGCCATTGACGGTGAAGAACATTTCCTTTCCCGCTTCCCGGACAGGATTTCCCTTTTCCCATTCTTCCCGATTCTCGAGTGCGTCCCATTCCTTGTTCGAGATGTATTTTTTTTCACCTGTATTTTTGTTCGTTGCAGCAAATACAACGAGATCCTTGTCGACCATTTTTTCGGCTAGCGCGATAGGTCGCCCTGTGGCTTCTGCAGTGTCTCGCACTTTTTGAGCTAACACGCTGCGGCTCTTGGCCTCTGTGTATCGAAATCTTCCGTCTTCCCCCATCACAATTTCGCCAGCATCACCGATTCGGGCAGTCGGAAGCATGATGATTCGATCACAGGCGAGGGACAGAAGGGCGGCGCCGCTGATTGCGTCTTTTTCGATGAAGGCAACCGTTTCAACCTGCTTGGCATCCAGCACCATGTCCATCAATTCGAATGTCACATAAGTGAAGCCACCTGGGCTGTTGATATCGAGCACAATTACATCAGCACCTGAATCAATTGCTTGCTGGAATTTTTGCTTCAGCAATTCACCGCTAAGAGGATTGATGTCTTCGTGCAGCGGTATCACTACGCCGGTTCTCGCTGGTGTACCACGGTTGATCACTTGCGCGAGTGATGGTGTACCAGAGATACAACAGAAAAGAGCGATGAAGAATAGTGCAAAATGACGCATCTGTGTCGTGCCTGAATTCGATGGCTGATGATCTAAGGCAGCAGGGATCTGCCGTTGGGTATTGGACGCCAAAGGCCAAGTCGAGTGAATGCCAGCATCGCATGCTTTTTCGCCAAAACAGCAGGTAAGCAGTTGTATGGAAGTGGCAATTCCACGGTTCGCCGGTCAGATTCTACAACGTCTGGTTCTGTACGCTGTTGGTCTAGGCTCGGCTATTCATTATACGCGGCGCCAAAACGTTGGGAAAAATAGAACCAAAACGCTGAATACCTCTACTCTGCCCAGCATCATCAGCCACACAAACAGCAGTTTTGCACCTTGGCTGAAATGAGCGTAATTGTTGGTGGGGCCAACGACACCTAGGCCTGGGCCAATGTTATTCAGGGTCGCTGCCACCGCACTGGCGGCATCTAACAACTCCTCATTTGCCTTCAACTGCTGTGAGCTGGTTTCAGATTCGATTAGCTCGGAACCGGCTAGCGAAACAGAATCTCTTGCTGACCATGTTTCGTTCGGTTCGAACGTCACCAGCAGTAGCCACGAGAAAACGAAGATCGCCAAGATCATAGCAAAGTAGACAACAATGCTGTGGGGCAATGCTGGATCATCAATCGATGATCCACTGATCCGGATCAAACGCACGACTCTGGGGCGGTGAGCTTTCTCAATTTCCAATCGCAGGATCTTATAAAAAAGAATATGCCGAATGACCTTCATGCCACCACCTGTGCTGCCAGCACATCCGCCGACAAACATGAGCAGCAACAGAATCCCTCGACCAAAGTTATTCCACCCATTGAAGTCGGCGGTTCCGTATCCGGTTGTCGTCAGTATGGAAACGACTTGGAACAGACCGTAACGCGCTGAATTGCCAAAGGAATCAAAACCACCGTCTTCCGCTCGCATGCCGAAGAAAATAACAGCTGAAGTGACAACAAGAATTATTCCCAGATACGTTCTGAATTCGACATCCTGAAAAATTTTGCCTGCTCGTCGGAGAAGGACCAGATAAAGCAATGTGAAATTCGTGCCAGCCAGAATCATGAAGATGATAGTCGTGTACTCAATCAAGGGACTATTAAATTGTCCCAAGCTTGAGTTGTAAGTGCTGAATCCCCCCGTGGCCATTGTTCCAAATGCGTGACACAAGGCATCGAACATCGTCATGCCTTCGAGCTTGTAAATGATTGTCAGTAAAATGTTGAAAGTGGCATAGATCGATGCAAATACCAATGCGGTGTTCTGCATGCGAGGTAGGCTTCCATCCTTGGTGGGGCCAGGCATTTCTGCACGCATCATTGCTTTGCCAGCTGAGCCCTGTCCAAGGATCGCAACGAATAGAACGACAATCCCCAACCCACCCAGAAAGTGTGTCCATGAACGCCAAAATAGAATGCAATTGGGAACCAGTTCCGTTGATTCCACATTCGTCAAAACTGTTGCACCTGTGGTGCTGAAACCAGACTGCGATTCAAACATCGCTTCGATGAACGTGATGGGGTGATCGACACTTGTGCACGTTCCACTGAGGTAATAGGGCAGGGCACCCAGTACGGTGGCCATCACCCAACTGAGTCCCACAATCGCCATGGCCTCTTTTTGATAGAACGGGCCACCGTGGTGTCGCCTGCCAATCCAACGCAGCACACCGCCGGTCACCATGCAGATCAGAAAGCTTTCGACTAGCGCGATTGCGCCTCGGGTCTCAAATGACGTCGCGGGCTCCAAGTCCGTTCGATTCGCAAAAAGGGGAACAGCAAATGGCAGACTGGCGAGCATCGACCCACCGATCAAGAGGCAAATCGTACCCAGCAAGCGAAGGAGAAGTGGGAAATTCAATGCTCAAACATTTCATGACTAAGGGCAGAACCAAGGATGCAAGCTTAACCACTGGGCTACGAGCTTCGTACCACCACTTGGAAATAGAGTTCGATTGGACATGCTTTGGCAGGCAAACATCATCAAAATCAACGTAACTGGCACTCGCTTTGCATAGCTCTCCCCGCGGTAATCTTGATCTCTGTTCCCCATGGAGGCCTTGATTACCTTTCTGCGGGGCGGCACTGGAGGCGGTGCCGCTCCGCTACTTACGATCATTGTCGACGTTCATTTGCTCGTCTATCAAGTGTTTTTAATGCCAGACCGTACAGTCTCGCCAAATGGCAGCGTGGGACATTTCGTATGCCGATGCCTTTGCTCCGAAAAACGGGGAATTCAAGGAATAGGGAATTAGTCCGGCAAAGGTGTATGATTCTGCCACGCCCATCTGGTGCAAATTGCGACGTTTTGGAGTGGTCAGATTCGGAAGGATTTTGTTTTGTGTGGACGGTTTACGCTGCGAGTACCGGTAATTGATTTGGGGCAGCTTTTCTTTGCGGCCATGGATCAGATGGCCACGGATCAGATGGCCACGGATCAGACGGTCACGGATCAGGGCAATGAGTTTGAAGTGGGACCGCCGCGATTTAACATCGCGCCAACACAAAATATTCTATGTGTCCATCACGATTCGCAGAGGGACCGCTTCGTGGCAGCTAGTTATCGGTGGGGTTTGATACCCGCTTGGGCAAAAGACATCGCAATCGGTGTCAGAATGATCAATGCCCGCAGCGAAACGCTGGACTCCAAACCAAGCTTCAAGCAAGCATTGGCGAGGCGGCGTTGCGTGATCCCAATGGATGGCTATTACGAATGGACTAATGCGACCGGTGGAGCAGGTAAGCAGCCATATTTGATCGAGCCTGTGGATGGGCAAGTGAAGTTCATGGCTGGTTTGTGGGAAGAAAATCAACAGATTGGTGCAGATGGGGCGATCCGTTCGTGCACCATCATTACGACACCTGCCAATACCACGACTGCTCACATTCATCAGCGTATGCCCGCCTTTATTCGAGAATGTGATTGCCCTGCGTGGCTTGACCCGCGATGCCACGATGCTTCCAAATTGAAGATGCTCCTGCGGCCTGCCCGACAGGATCTTTTGAAATTGATGCCCGTGTCACGACACGTGAATAGTCCACGCAACGAAGATAAGAGGTGCGTTTCGCCGCTGGATGATGCCCCTGGTAAGGGACAGCAATTCATCCGATTCGACTAAAGCGGCCATGAGAATCACGGCATGAAATAAAATCGGTGCGGTGCCAGATGCAGCGATACATTTGTGCAAACTTTAGGTGAACTGATGATTGAATGAAAAATTTGATGATTCAGCTGCCTGACGAAGCTCACTAAAGCACTTGTTTGTCTCGATCGCACTATGTGACCTGTCTTGCCTGGCCCGCCTGCATTACGCAAGTGGTATCACTTGTGCGCGGCACTGCCGCGATCCTCCAATTTCTGACGCAACACTTCTGATTTAGTAGGAAAATCTACGATAGTTAGAACGATAAAGAAGTTGTGTTCCGCGTCTGTATACCAGTGGTGTTCCGGGATGAGCCGAGTAGCTTTTAGCCTTACGTTAGTTTTCTGCCTGATCGTAACCAGCAAAGTCTGGGGTCAGAGCACGATTTCCAATAGTCCATTTGAATTGTCCACTGGGCAAGGCTTGTGGGGTGCGCTACTACCAGCCTACTCGTTGGGGCAAGATGTTGGTGGTGCTCCTGCACTGAGCGACAGCATGGACAGTCTTGGATACCACGGTGACTTGAAGATGGTCAGACGGTTCCTCGGAACGCGTACAAGCTTTGAGGCCCGTGGTTTCTATGCAACCGCCGAATCGACAGCGAACGGTGGCGACAGCAACCTAACATTTCTCAACCCGTCTGATGGATCCATCACTGGGATTCCGGCAGGAGCAACTCGGCTTAGAAGCGACGTCGATAATTACGGTTTTGATTTTCTACTGCGAGATACATGGATCACTCGATTTGGTGGCTTATCAGCCGGATGTGCCTTCAGTTACATCGGATTTGATCAGACATTCAATTCCACGGTGGGTGGCGCCGACTTGCTGCGAGAGAAGCTCGATTCCGACTTGCGCGGCGGTAAGGGATTCGTTGGCTGGGATGGCTGTTTTTGTGGTCATGCAACGAACATCGATCTACTTTTTGGATTCTACGACATGAATGCCAATTATGGATCGGAGGCTGGCCTTGCGACTCCTGCGACAGAGCAGAAAATGACGAAAAATGTTAGCACTATCGAAACGAACTTCACAACTCGACGCGACTTTCGCGAGATTCAGGTTGGAACAACGATCGGCGTCACCTACTTCACTGATCTACCGACAATTGAACGGACTCTCGGTCAGCCCGTGTCGCTCGGAACTGATGATGCAGTAACGCTGAAGTTCCTTTTTGAAATTCTGCTGTAGGATCAATTCCGAACCTGTGTCACGACGGCCTCAAAGGCGGTGTGATATCTCCGCCCTAACTCTCGGTACGACTCGCTGTTGAAGTGAGTTTTGTCACCCTTGTGTGTCAGGCCGTGTGATTTAACGAACCCGGTAAGGCTGACGTGCAACGGCAACGTTTCATGGGCCGAGTTGATGCGTTTCTTGTCTGCGTTCCATGGCCTCTCTTTGAATTGCCCCATTTGGCCTGCAATGAAGGGTAGCTTTTGGTCGTTGAAATTCGTACGGAAGCGTTGGATTAGGCGATGAAGTTTCTCTTTGTAGATAACGGATAATCCAGCCTTGCAGTCTGATTCGCCTTGATGCCACAGCACTCCCTTCAGAATGCCGTCTTTCAAGGCGAGTTGTGTTCTCGCAATGGCAGCATCATAGGGATGTGTTTTGGTCGAAGAGTGGTAACCACCTGGTTCCCATGACGAAATGGGGGATCCACCTACTGCACATGGAATTAGTCCGACAGTGATCGCGGGGTGGGCTGCTGCATAGGTTTTGGCGAAGGTTTTTCCGAGCCCGACGCCAGCAATGCTAGGTTTATCGAAATGAATTGGATCGATGGCGGCGACCCACTTTCCCTGTTTGTCGAGTGTGAGCACACGGGGATCCACCTTTCTATCGTTTTCAGTAACTTTTCCCCGTCCCGCCATATTCGATTGGCCGGCCAGCAGGAAAAGATGAAACTTTGTGGGGTCCTGCGGAACTTCGACCGATTGTGCGTGGGCGACTTCAAATACGAAAAAACAGCAAGTGACGAGTGGCAAAATTCGGTTAATCAGCATCGGTAACGACGGTCCTCGCTGCGAGCAGTCAAAGTGATTGTGTTGAACATTTCATGGATTCCTGGCCTTGGTTTCGACAAGTCCAATAACTCAAGTTATCCTTTGCCTCATGCAGATTCCAGCCATCACGATTGTTCTTTGCCTATTTGCTACTTCGGCGTTCGGCCAGATTTCCGATTTGACGTCTATTGCTGCTGGCCCAAAGCGTCAGTTGACCCTTCCCGGAAAGCCATATCGCTACGCGGATCAGGTTCTTCCAAGACATGTCAAAAAGGTCGCTCATCTCTTTGACAATACGCCAAAATCAAATCCCCTCACGGACGAGGGAGCTACTTTGGGTCGTGTCCTGTTTTACGATCCAAATTTGTCAGCCAACGGATCCACGTCCTGTTCGTCTTGTCACAGTCAGCAGACTGCGTTCACTGATGCGCGGCGGTTTAGTAAAGGATTTGAGGGAAAGGCTGTTGATCGAAATTCGATGAGTCTAGTGAACCTTCGGTATTACCGTCCCGGTAAATTCTTTTGGGACGAACGGGCAGACTCTCTCGAAGATCAGGTACTTATGCCAATCGAAAACCCCGTCGAGATGGGGCATGAATTGAACGCATTGGTGTCGCAGTTGCAAAGCGACCCTATTTACCCTCCGCTATTTCATGACGCATTTGGAACGCCGGAGGTAACCAAAGAGAGGTTGTCACGCGCTTTGGCGCAATTCATCCGATCAATGGTTTCGGTCAATTCACGTTTTGATCAGGGACTTGCGGAAGTGAGTTCAGTGTTGGATCCGTTTCCGAATTTTTCTGAACAGGAAAACTATGGAAAACAGCAGTTTTTCGGGCGTGCGAGGTGCTCGGAATGCCACTTACCCGAAATGGATGGCAATAGTGGTGCTGATCGCCAGACCGCGTTCTTTCAATTAGAAGGTCCACTGGTGAATGGAATTGACAGTGATTCTGAGCAAGTGGACGGTGGAGTTGGGGCATTCACTTCAAAAGCAAGTGAATGGGGGCGTTTCAAGTCAACGTCGTTGCGTAATGTGGTACTGACTGCACCCTACATGCATGATGGCCGTTTTCGGACTTTGGATCAGGTAATTGAGCACTACAATTGGAGTGTCAAACCGCATCGCAATTTGGATCGTCGATTGGAGGACTTTGCTGCGAATGGTTTGGCTTTGCCCGAGGTTGAGAAAGTTGCCTTGGCGGCGTTTCTTGGAACGCTGACAGATTCGACATTTCTTACTGACCCAAAATTCAGCGATCCCTTCACTCACGCGGAGTGAATGAAGCTTGCTACGATTTATTGGAAAGGTGAGTGGCCGTTCTCGATCGTTATACTTATCGCCAATGACAAAGCCTGCAGAGAAAAAATTGAACGATCAAGCCGGATGTGATGGGGATCAGGTGGTAACTGCCGCGGAATCCAAGGTTCTTGCAACGGCCTATCACGAAGCTGGGCATGCGGTGATGGCTTTGTCGTTTGGGTGTCCGATCAAAAAAGTTACGATTGTCCCGGGGCGTTCATCGCTGGGGCAGTACAGGCTTGGTGTGTGTGAGCTTCAGAAAGGTCGTTCCGCAAACGCAAAGAATCTATTGGACGATGAGATCGTGATACTATTTGCAGGGATGGTTGCGGAGGCTCATTTTACTGGCCACTACTGTGAAGCCGGTGCCGCGGAAGATTTGCGTATGATTCGGCGATTACTGTGTCATCGTGTTGGTAGTGACAAACAGCATGAACGGTTGCATCGGCGTTTGTTGGCCCGTACGGAACACCTTCTTGATGACGAAGCGACCGCGTTGGCTGTTGAAATGGTAGCCACCGAGTTGGTGCAAAAACAAACAATTAGTGGTCGGGCCGTTCGGCACTTTTATCAACAAGCGATGCGAAAAAGCTCGTGAGAAATGGTGGATTTTAGAATGCCAGAGATGCAGGACACCGAACAGAGTGCTCGAGCCATTGCTGCCGACTTGAATTTGCCTGTTAGGCAAGTGCTGGCAGCAATTGAGTTACTTGAAGCAGGTAATACAATTCCGTTCATCGCCCGATATCGCAAGGAGGTGACACAGGGGCTGGATGAGATTGCACTGCGGGCAATTGAGGATGCGGTTGAAAAGGCGGCCGCTTTGGCCGCTCGGAAAGCAACTGTTATGAAAAGCATCGAAGGCCAAGGGCTGATGACCGATGAGTTGCTTGCGTCGATTCAGAGTTGCAGCGACTTGCGACAGCTCGAGATGATTTATTTGCCTTTCAAACCCAAACGACGTACCAAGGCTGCGATTGCTCGCGAACGCGGCTTGCAACCCCTTGCTGATCTGCTGATTTTGCAGGAGCCACTTGGGGGTTCGCGAAATGCGATACTTAACCAGTTTGTTAATCCTGCATTGGAAATCCCTGATCGGGATGCGGCGTTGCAAGGAGCGCTCGCGATCGTTGCCGAACAATGGTCGGAGGATATTACTTTGAGAAGTTGGATGGTTGAAGATGCCGTAGCGAGTGGCAAGGTGACTTCAACCGTGAAGCGTGGGAAGAAAAAAGAAGCAGAGAAATTCGAACTCTATTTTGACCACCAGGAGGCCGTAGGGAAAATTCCCTCGCATCGGCTTTTGGCAATGTTGAGAGGCGAAGCTGAAGGTTTGCTACGCATTGGAATTGCGATGGACGATGGGAGAGCAGTCTCCCGCATGAAATCGCAATTCATTCATGATAGGCAGTTTGAATTTAATCGTGATTTGGTAGGGGCGATTGGTGATTGTTATGAGAGGTTACTTCAACCTGCCACTCAGTCTTCTGTGCTACAGAACCTGAAAGAGCAAGCTGATACGGATGCGATCGAGGTGTTCGGGAAAAATCTGCATGAACTGTTGATGGCATCACCCGCTGGTCCTCGCGTCACTTTGGGCATTGATCCAGGGTTTAGAACGGGTTGCAAACTTGCCGTTGTGGATGAGACCGGCAAGTTTTTAGCTACCAGTACCATTTATCCGACCCCGCCCAGAAATGACTCTGAAGCAGCGGCACAGCGTGTGATGGAATTCATCAATCAATACAACGTTGAACTGATTGCGATTGGGAACGGTACTGCTTCCAGGGAAACGGATGTTTTTGTCGGCAACCTGTTGAAGGAACAGGAATTGAAATTGACAAAAGTGATGGTCAGCGAAGCTGGTGCCTCGATTTATTCTGCCAGCGAAATCGCAATTAAGGAGTTTCCCAATCTTGATGTGACCGTTCGCGGCGCGATCAGTATCGCCCGTCGATTGCAGGATCCACTTGCAGAACTCGTGAAAACTGACCCCAAATCAATTGGCGTGGGACAGTATCAACACGATGTGAACCAGACTCGACTTCGTAAATGTCTGGATCGCACTGTTGAATCATGCGTGAACGCTGTTGGTGTGGATCTGAACATGGCGAGCGTTTCGTTGCTCTCTCATGTCGCAGGCATTGGCCCAAAATTGGCACAAAATATCGTAGCGTTCAGAGATCAAAACGGTCGCTTCGAGAACCGCAAAGAATTGCTGGATGTTGCAAAACTTGGCAGGAAGGCGTTTGAGCAGGCTGCTGGTTTTCTTCGCATTCGGGGTGGAGAAGAATCTCTTGATAACTCTGCGGTTCATCCGGAGAGTTATACGCTGGTGGGTCACATGGCGAAGAAACTAGGAACAGATCCAAAGAGATTGGTGGGTGATGCTGGCCTGAGCCACAAGTTGAACCCCTCAGAATATGTCGATGATCGTTTTGGTCTGCCCACTGTGATCGACATCATCGCTGAACTGGAAAAGCCAGGACGTGACCCACGTCGTGAATTCAAGGTGGTGCAGTTCGATGATGCAATCAATAGCATTGGTGATCTGAAGGCAGGCTTAGTCATGGAAGGCGTGATTACGAATGTTACGCATTTTGGGGCATTTGTTGACATTGGGGTTCATCAGGATGCCCTGATTCACATTTCGCAGCTTTCGAACTCCTTTGTAAAGGACCCGAACGAAATTGTTGCCGTGGGTGATCTTGTTAAGGTCAAGGTTCTAGAAGTCGATGCTGGACGCAAGCGTGTCTCGGTAACTCGGAAGTTCTGAGAGGGGTATTGGCATTCCTCACCCTGTAACTTGGAGTGAAATTGTAGGGGTAGGTCTGGCCGCAAGCTAAAGTTGAAAACAGAACATTTCTCAATTTGGAAAACGCTTTGCGCACGATGTTTTATATCCATAACTCACGATCGAGGCTGCGATAGCCGATTGCTTCGGCGAGATCCTGTTCTCGAATCTGCTTGCATCCTGCTACATCAGCAATGGTTCTTGCCACACGAAGAATTTTATCGTGGGCCCTGGCAGAAAGGCCGAGTTCTTCAACGCAGTGGCGAAGCATTTGTGTGCACTTGTGATCAATTGGGCAATAAGCACGCACTTGTCGGCTTGTCATCTGTGCGTTGTAGCGTGTTGGAGTATCTTGAAATCTCGTGGACTGCAGGTCACGTGCATTGATCACATCCGCTCGCATTGTGTTGCTTGTTGTTCCCTGAGTGACGCGATCAGACAGTTCATCGAAGGGAACGGCAGGCACATCAAGATGTATATCGATCCTATCCAGTAAAGGACCAGAGATTTTTGACATGTACTTCTCCACTTGAGGAGGAGTGCAGTTGCAACTGCGGCGTGGGTCGCTTCGATAGCCACAGGGACACGGATTCGCTGCTGCGATCAGCATGAAATCAGCAGGGAAGGTAGTTGACCGAAGGGCACGTGAAATCGTAACTGTTCCATCTTCTAACGGTTGTCGCATGACTTCCAAAGTCTTACGGTTGAACTCAGGAAGTTCGTCAAGGAAAAGGACGCCGTTGTGGGACTTGCTTATTTCCCCAGGAGCAGGTTGGCTTCCGCCTCCCACCAAGCCAGCATCACTGATGGTATGGTGTGGGCATCGAAAGGGACGCCGTGCCATGAGGGGTTGGTCGGCGGGTAGTTGACCCAGCACACTGTAAATACGTGTGGTTTCAATTGATTCTCCGGCTGATAAAGCCGGAAGAATCGTGGGCATTCTTTGTGCAAGCATGGTCTTACC
>Ga0315320_10001603_pt1 | contig 18752 bp, 14 predicted proteins | sample M140m21515metaG_FD_203458 | JGI IMG/M metagenome (GOLD analysis project Ga0315320, IMG submission 203458) | Ammonia-oxidizing marine archaeal communities from Monterey Bay, California, United States - M1 40m 21515 | ecosystem: Environmental > Aquatic > Marine > Coastal | place: USA: California... | reverse complement strand
TCCTGAGTGACACACAGTCCTGCAGTACTCCCAAAGGCTCTAGCACTGCCCCCTGAGCGGACACCGCTAGGCGGCTAGGTGAGAGGCTTCCGGCAGTTGGGAGGCTTGCTGAGCGTCTGGCGGGCATTCTGAGCTGTGATCACAGCCACGTGGCGTGAGAGTCTGGCCTGAGAATCTGGCCTGAGACCAGTCGGGGACTGTGGCCGGACGATGCTGGGCAGCCCACACCCCCGCTCTAAACACCCCAGATTCCGCTTCTCGTCGCTCGTGCGGAGAACAAGCCTACCCGAATAGCCATGTCAGCGGGTATTCTATCGGTATGTCAGCAAATTTGACCGAATCGATCCTCTCCCCCAACGTGCTGCTCTGGCTTGGCAGCGTGTTGATTGCTGGGATCCTGATGTTGAGTTTGATGAATCGGCGTCGCACGAACCTCACAGACAGTCTCCGTGAGTTTGTCGACAAGAAGAACCCGAAGTCCCCAACGGTAGGCGATTCGCCACCCCCTGAGGGTGACACGTCAGATTGACCGAAACGTGAGCTGCAGCAACTAAGACTTGTCCAACGAAAAGTTGGATGAGCCCCTGTATCAATTGCCTGAATATGGAACAGATGAACAAACGCGTTTACATCAAAACTGTCGGTTGCCAGATGAATGTTCTGGACAGCGAGATGGTCATCGCTGACCTGAAACGACACGGTTACACCGTGGTGGACACTCCCAAAGAAGCGGACTGCATTTTTTATAACACCTGCAGTGTACGTGAGCACGCTGAAGAAAAAATCTACAGCGCACTCGGCAAGATCAGACAGACCAAAGAGCAACAACCGGACAAGTTAATCGGTGTCATGGGTTGCATGGCACAGAAAGATCAGGAGATTGTTTTTAAGCGGGCACCTTATGTAGATATGGTGATTGGCCCTGGTCAATTGCATCGCGTGCCCGACTTGATCGAAAAAGTTCGTGCGGGTGAAGGCCGCCAAATGGCCGTCTCGCTGAAACGCAACGAGGGAACACAGGCTGTGATCGCCCGCAGTCACGAAACGTTTGATCCACTTCGTGACCCTTCCATGCGTCCTACTCCTTTTCAGGCTTATCTTCGAATTCAGATTGGCTGTGACAAATTCTGTACGTATTGCGTTGTCCCAAACACACGAGGTCCAGAGCAGGGAAGGTCGCCCCAACAAATTGTTTCAGAAGCTCAGATCCTCGCGGAGCAAGGCTGCCGCGAAATCACACTTTTGGGACAAACCGTCAACAGCTACAAATTTAAAAACGAAGACGGAACGATCACAGACATGGCTAGTTTGCTCGAGCAACTGCAGCCCATCGAGGGGCTCGAGCGCATCAAATTCGTGACCAACTATCCCAAGGACATGACTGAACGCTTGCTGTGCACCATACGCGACTTGCCCAAAGTTTCACCCTACTTACACGTGCCAGCACAAAGCGGCTCGGACGTCGTCCTGAAAAGAATGAAACGCGGATACACCGTTTCTGACTATATGGAAATGTTTGAAAGAATCGAGCGGATTCTTCCCGAAGCAGCAATCAGCAGCGACTTCATTGTCGGCTTCAGCGGTGAGACGGAGGAAGACTTCCAGAAGACCATCAAGCTGGTGGAGCGGTGCCGGTTCAAGAACAGCTTCATCTTCCAATACAGTGAACGACCGGGCACAAAGGCTGCGGATCGCCTGCCCGACGATATTCCCAGAGAAGTCAAAACCAGACGCAACAATGAACTGTTGGCTGTTCAGGATGCAATCGCAAAGGAAGACAATCAAAAGCTGATCGGGCAAACCGTCGACGTTCTCGTGGAAGGCCCCAGCAAAAAAGGCTTGAAGTCTCCCGAGGGAGCGGTTGTTCAAATGACCGGTCGTACTCATTGCGACCGCATCGTGGTCTTTGATGGGAATCGGCGACAAGCAGGACAGTTCATGAAGGTCCACGTCGACGATTGCAGTAGTCACACCCTAGTCGGCCGCGTGGAAACGGTTGACGTCGTCAACATCGGCGGGTTGGCATAAGCACAAATCTCCACGCTTGTTGCTAAGCAGCTGCCCGATTTTGCACCACAGATTAAATACGCGATTTTGATTCACACCGAGAGTGGAGTCTGCTCTGAATACCCCAACCACTGCGTCCCCTATCACGTGCCACTCACTCTCAAATGGATTGACGGTTCTTGTTCAACCCATGCCATGGCTGCGGACAGCGGCACTTTCCTTGAACCTGCACGCGGGTGTGCACCGGGAGCCAGCTCATCTTGGTGGGTTGAGCGGTATGGTGTGCGAAATGATCCAGCGAGGCGCGGGGCAATACAGCAGTCGCGACCTAGTTGCTGCTCAAGACAACCTTGGCATCGATCGCAACTCGGGTGTTAGCACCGCATTTGTTTCGTTTGGTGCTGCGATGCCAAGTGAGTCCCTGGAGGCTGCGATTTCGCTTTATGCCGACATCGCACGCAACCCGCATCTTCCACAAGATCAATTAGATGATGCCCGCATGATGGCAGTTCAGGAATTACGTGCCATGGAGGACGAACCCACTCATCGGGTGATGCGTCGCTTACGCGAACTGCACTATGGCGAGCAATTGGGTCGTTCCAACTATGGCACAGAAACAGGAATTCAGGACATCACGCAGGAAGACATCCGTGATTTCTACCAAACCAACTACCACGCGACTGGTGGTATTATATCCATCGCTGGCAAGGTAGACGCCGCACAGGTGATCGACTGGGCCGAAGCAGCATTTGGCGACTGGCGTACAGGCGAGCTCGAGGACCTACCGACTCCCGCCGGAGTTACCAAATACGAACATTTTGAATCAGCATCCAGCCAAACCCACATCGGCTTTGCCTTCGACGCAGTTCCTTACAGCCACCCGGAATACTTCAAACTACGAGCGGGCATGGGTATTCTGAGTGACGGCATGAGCAGTCGGCTTTTCGATCGCGTTCGTGAAAAGCGAGGCCTGTGTTACACCGTCACTGCCAGTTGTCATTCGTTGAAAAATGGCGGAGGCGTGTTTGGCTATGCAGGCACTACACCCGAACGTGCCCAAGAAACACTGGATGTCACACTTCACGAGATTGAAAGTTTGCTGGATGACCTTGAATCCAGTGAACTCGAGCGTTGGAAAGTCCGCATCGAAAGTGGGCTAATCATGGAGCAGGAGTCGAGTGCTTCACGAGCCTCGTCGATGGCTTCTGACTTTTATCAGCTAGGTCGTCCCATGACGACGGTTGAACTTGAGACTCTTATCGAATCGCTAACGCTGGACGACATCCGCGATTACTGGTCGGCCAATCCCCCCAAAGATTATCGAATCGTAACACTCGGGCCCAACCCGCTGACGATTCCCGAATCCTCCGAATCCACTGCAGTTTAAAGATGCCCGAGTTTCGCGAAACTACTCTCTCAAATGGACTGCGTGTCGCCGCAGAAATCGATGGCCGCGGTTACTCCGCGGCCTTCGGATACTTTGTTCGTGCCGGCTCACGTGATGAAGTTGATCAGGAGTCCGGACTAAGCCACTTTCTTGAGCACATGATGTTCAAGGGAACAAACCGTCGATCAGCTGCAGATGTCAATCGTGAACTCGATGAACTCGGTGGCCAGAGCAATGCCTACACCAGCGAGGAACAAACGGTTTACTATGCGACAGTCCTGCCGAAATTTCAGCATCGTTTGGTTGACCTGCTGACGGACATGCTAAGCCCGACCTTGGATGCAGATGAATTTGCGACGGAACGGCAGGTGATCCTCGAGGAAATCGCAAAGTACGAAGACCAACCACCCTTCGGCGCGTTTGAGCGTGCCATGGAAGTTCACTTTGGACCTAGAGGTCTGGGAAGACGCATTCTTGGTACGGCGGAGTCGATCAAGACGATGGAAGCCACGACGATGCGAGACTACTTCCACAGGCGGTATCGCCCGGAAAACATTGTCTTGGCAGCCAGTGGCAACATCGACTTTGACGCTCTCGTCGCACAAGTTGAAGAACTTACACAAGCATGGTCACAGCGACCGACAGTTGCGACACCAGCTACCGATTCGCCAAATACAGTACCGGCCGGCATTTCACTTGAACCCCGAATCGCGATCCCTGATGCCCAACAAGCTTACATGGTCGGCATTTCTCCGGGACCGTGCAGCACCAGCGCTGATCGCTATGCCGCCCGAGCACTCGGCTCAATCATGGGTGATGAGGGCGGTAGTCGGTTGTTCTGGGAATTGATCGATTCAGGACGTGCAGAAGTCGCAACTCTTTGGCCGCATGAATTCATGAATGAAGGTGCATGGTTTACCTACATGGTTTGCGCACCCGAAGATGCAAAGTCAAATTGTCGCCTGATGGACGACATCATCCAAGGCACGATTGATAAAGGCATCAAACCCGAAGAATTAAAACAGACCCTCAGCAAGGCGACCGCCGGCGCCATCATGCAATCGGAACGTCCAAGCAATCGACTGTTTGGGATCGGAAGCCGCTGGCTGACTTGTGGAGAATACCTGAGCACTGATGATGCACTCGACTGCTTACGCAACATCACTGTCGACGATGTAGAAAACGCAGCGAAGAAGTATCTGACAACTGACGCGACCGAGATCGTTGCGGTAGCTGAAAACTCTACAACCGCCCCGTAGGTACACACTGCAAGGTGGCAAGAAACGCTCCATCCTCTCGAGCCCTCAAAACGCAGCGGCGAACCGCTGCCGCAAACCAGGCAACCACGTCCTGAAGAACCAGTGAGCGGCCGAAACTTCGACCGAGCAGTCAAACTGTCCTCACCAAGAGAATGTGAGTTTTGCGTGGGCCTTAGCCGAGATTTTTCAATCGCCCCGTACTATCACCAAAGCTATCTGCTCTGGCACCCATTTGGTTCATCATCCAAAGGTAGAGATTGCACAGGGGGGTCCCATTCTCATAACGGATGTGCCGGCCTGTCCTGATACGACCACCTGCATTGCCAGCCAAAATAATCGGCAGGTCATCATGGTTGTGGCGATCACCATCGCTTATGCCACTGCCATAAACCAGCATCGAGTTATCCAACAAGGTCTTGCCATTGTCTTCCAAGATTGAGCCAAGTCGTTTTAGTAAATAACTAAAACGCTCAATCTGAAAACGGTTAATTTTGGCGATATTTGCTTGCTTCTCTTTACTTTTGCCATGATGCGAAAGTGAATGATGCCCCTGCGAGACTTCAATCTCGGGATAGCTTCGATTTGACCCGGCGTTGGTAAACATGAATGACAAAATCCTCGTACTGTCAGTCTGCATGGCCAAAGCAACCATATCCAACATGAGTTCCGCATGTTGCCCCAACTCCCTTGGCACTCCACTAGGCCGCGGATAATCAGGCACACCATCCTCAGACAGTCTCAAGCGATCTGCACCCACAAGCCGTTTTTCAACATCGCGAACTGAGTAGAGATACTCATCCAGTTTTCGTTGATCCACTGCAGGTAACTTGCGGTGTAGTTCTTTTGCATCCTCAAGCACAAAATCCAAGACGCTCTTACGGTATTTCTCACGAGTACTTTTTGCCCGTCTTGTCGACTTTTCGGTCTGCCCACCAAACAATCGATCAAAAACGGCTGCTGGGTCGATCTCCTTTGCAACCGGATTGGTCGGTCCCCGCCATGACATGTTCGATGCATAAGCACAGCTGTACCCACTATCGCAGTTACCTGCCTGAGCGCTTGCTTCCAACCCTAACTCAAGAGAGGCAAATCGCGTGGCATCACCGATTTGCTTTGCTGCTGCCTGATCCACAGAAACACCATTCTGAATATCCGCTCCGTTAGTTTTGCGTGGATGTGCTCCTGTCAGGAACGACGCAACGCTTCGAGCATGATCACCACCACCATCGCCATGTGCTCGTGCACCATCCAACGCAAGTCCGGAAAGCACATTGAATGATTTCCGGTGCTCAGATAGTTTGGCCAGCGTCGGTGGTAAATCAAAACGAGTCCCTTCTTTGGCCGGTGTCCAATCCGGCATATGCATACCATTGGGTACGTAAAAAAATGCCATTCGAAGTGGCACCTCCATCTCTACCGCCGCTGCAGACAACAAGCGAGTCTCCGACATGGCAGCCAAGACTGGAAGTGCAACGGTTGTCCCAAGTCCGCGTAAAACCGTGCGTCGTGAAAGTGTGCTAGGCATCTTTATTCCCGGTACCCTTGTTTCTGAAAAGGATCACTGTTGATGATCCCCGCGATCAAATAGGCAAATTTGTAATCGTGCTGCTGTGCTTCCAAGACAATCTGATCAACAGCACATTTGTCGTAATACTCTGTGCCACGACCGATTGCATAAATCAAAAGCTTTTCCGCCAAGCATCTTGTGAATTGATCCTTCCGCTGCGTGACCAGCATCTCTCGCAACTCACCGACCCCTCTAAACTTTGTGCCGTCAGGCAGTGATCCCGATGCGTCAATCGCCTCACCGCCCTCCCGATCACGCCACAGCCCAACGGCATTGTAATTCTCCAATGCAAACCCAAGTGGGTCCATCATGTTGTGACAGGCCGCACAAGCAGGATTTGCTCGATGCTGCTCCATGCGTTCACGCAACGTGCCGGTCAATCTGGCCTTCTCAAGTTCAGGAACATTGGGAGGAGCAGGTGGTGGCGGTGTGTTCAGCAGATTTTCTAGAATCCACTTACCACGCTTGACTGGACTGGTGCGGGTAGGATCACTTGTCACCGTCAGGATGCTTGCCTGAGTGAGTAGCCCACCACGCGGCGTTCCAACCAGTGAAACCTTACGAAACTCTGGGCCTTTGACCCCCGCGACTCCGTAGAACCGCGCCAACGGTTCGTTGAGATAAGTGAACTGCCCATCCAACAACGTGGTCACAGGTAAATTGCCTCGCATAACTCCGGCAAAAAACGTCAACGTCTCACGACGCATCAACTCACGAATCTCATCATTGAACTTATCAAAGGTGTCGCTATCAGGACGCACCTGATCCAAGTTCCGCAATTGAAGCCATTGACCCGCAAAATTCTTGACAAAACGGTTGGCTCTCGGATCTCGCAACATGCGAGCGACTTTGTCAAGCAAACGAGCGGGATCGCGGAGTTGCCCGCGATGAGCGAGCAACAACAATTCGTCATCCGGCATGCTGCTCCACAAGAAATATGAAATCCGCGTTGCCAACTCATATTGTGTGACTAATGGCATCACCCCTTGGTCATCCACCTGCTTGGGTGTCTCCACCTTGAACAGAAAATGAGGTGACACCAAGACGGCCTGGATCGCAACCTGAATTCCTTCCTCGAACCTCCCGGACTCAGCACGCACTTTTGCTGCGAGCTGCACCAACCGTTGGACTTCCTGTGACGTCGCCGGCCGTCGAAAAGCACGGCTTGCAAACCGCCCCAATATCTCGGCACTGGCCTGGTCCTGCGAAACATCCCCTCCCGGTTTTACGAAAATCAACTTGCGATGACTGGCGGGAAGTTCCACATCACCTGACACAATCGCTCGTTTTTCAACACCACGAAGATTAATGTGATGAACATGAAGATTACGATCAGCTTTTTTGGGAACGTAATAGTCATTGATAAAACTGACCTCAATTCTACGTGTTCCACGAACCAAACGAAGCTGCAATTCAAAGTCTTCTACCTTTTCCTTGGGAACCGGTATAATCTTGTGAAGCCTACCACTATCAATCTTCATTTTGACTGGCTCATCACCTCCCTGATCACCGCTGGCGGCAATCGTCAGGGTATAAGTCGCAGTGAAAGGCACTTCACACTCCAATGCCACCGTGCCCTGGGTCGCCAACGTCACGCGTCCACTTCCAACGCTGTACTTACCCGCATCAATTAATTTCGACGGGTCTTGATCCAATTCGAATACACGCGACGGTGGTGGTGTGTAAATTGCCTGCCCCGTAATAGTTTCTGCTGCGTCAAGATACTTCTCGACCAGTAGTGGAGGCATGGATAAAACATCTCCAATGTTGTCAAAGCCATACCCCACGTCGTCTCCCGGAAAACCATCGGACGCCTGATAATCTACACCAGTCAGGTCACGAATCGTGTTGCGATATTCCGCCCGATTCAAACGACGCAAAGCAACCTTTCCTGCATTTGGGTTATTCACGCAGTCGACGGAGTTGACCAACTTGTCCAAGAGACGCAGCAACTTCTGTCGAGTTTCTGGTCCGAGAGGCTCGCCATCTTCGGGAGGCATGGTTCCTAAACGAATCTGTGCAATAGCACGTCCCCACACCCCTCGTTCTTTCTTGATTTCCGCTGCCGTACGATATTTTTCCAGCTCTATCTCGCTACCTGAACCATGACAGTCATAACAGTAGGTTCGCAGTAACGGTGCCAATTGTGTACGGAAGCTGGATTCATCCTTAGCGTCATCAGCAGAAGCTACGCTTCCCATGCCAACCATGAAGGCAACAAGTAGCGAAGCTGACACAACTAGGTTCAGAAGAAACATGGGCTTATTCGAACGAGTCACTTGTAATTCCAGAGCAATTCAATGCAAACATTCAATCCTCCAACAACGCTTACATCTCTGGCTGGCAGCCAAGTATCGGCTGCCAAAGGTACACACGGGCGAACTTCATTCTACTCATGTCAAACCAATAAAAAACGGACAGTGAAGCCTTGGAACGCGGAAATATCGAAAACGCCCTTCCAGCGGCCACACACGATCCTTTCGATTAATTTCACCGTAAAAACCCGTCGCACAAACCCCCAGCTCAAATCCAATACTCCCGACTTGAAATCAAAATAGCTCGTCGCATTGATTTGCGGCGAGCTGTTTCTCGTTTGATAGGTGCGAGTTACGCAATTCATGAAGCTCAACTCCGTCAGTTCACACAGGCAACACTATTCGGGATGCGACGAAGGGCAATTGCTTGAACCTACTGCCGAATTGGAAATTACGAAGTTCAAATCCAGTTGTCACTTTCGGCGTTCGTCAGTCTGATTCGAGTCCTGAATCGGGGAGGATGCAAAATAACATTTCCACCGTTGGCTCATCCACGCTCCCACGAGAACAACCACTCCAACACTCCCGGTTCATTGCCGACGGCGGTTCAGCCAGCGGTCATGTGGCTGCGTGTGCTGGCGTGATTGAGGGGCACGAGTCCAATGACGAAAACGCCGAAATCAGCTCGATTCCCAATGCGTTGGTGTTGTTCAATCCAGTGATTGACACCACGGACAAGGGTTATGGCTCGGAGAAGTTCACCCCGGAAACCCAAACTGAATTGTCACCCTGCCATCATGTGCGCAAACGCCTGCCGCCCATACATATCGTGCACGGTACGGACGACAAGACCGTGCCGTTTGAACACGTCGAACACGTCGAACACGTCGATCACCCGATGCGAAAAAAGCAGGCAACGTGTGCAAGCTGGTCGCGTTCGAACGCCGCGGGCACGGTTTCTTCAATGTTCCCGTTTTCAAGAAAGGGACGAAGGAAGATTTCACCGCCATCATGAACGGCGCTATTGCTTTTCTCGCCGAGCAGGGTCTTGCCCCCAACGACGACCGAGACGGATGAAGGCAAGGGCTGCCTCCATTCATGAATTATGCCAGTAAGTCATTGACCACGTGTGCAGTTTCCACTCCAGTCAATCGCTGATCGAGCCCCTGGTGCTTGTAGGTGATTCGCTCATGGTCGAAGCCCAACAAATGCAGGACTGTTGCATGGAAATCGCGAATGTGCAGCGGGTCTTTGACGATGTTGTACGAGAAGTCGTCCGTCTCGCCGTAGATTGCTCCGCCTTTTGTTCCGCCGCCAGCCATCCACATGCTGAAGCAGCGCGGGTGATGATCGCGGCCGTAGTTGTCTTTGGTGAGTCCGCCTTGAGAGTAAATGGTACGACCAAATTCACCGCCCCAGATCACCAGTGTGTCATTCAACATGCCTCGCTGTTTCAGGTCTTCGAGAAGCGCGTAACACGGCCGGTCGACGTCTTTGCATTGGTCGGGCATGCGGCCCGATACGTTGGCGTGGTGGTCCCAGTTGTTGTGATACACCTGCACGAAGCGAACGCCGCGTTCGGCAAGTCGTCGCGCCATCAGCGCGGTGTTGGCGAATGAACCGGGCTTCTTCACGTCTTCACCGTACAGATCGAATGTGTGCTGCGATTCGGAACTGATATCCGTCAGCTCCGGGACGCTGGCCTGCATGCGGAATGCCATTTCGTATTGTTGAATCCGAGTTTGCGTTTCCGGATCGCCGATCGCTTCAAAGTTGATCTGATTCAGCGCGTTGATGCCCTTAATGCTTCGGCCGCGAATGGCACTGGGGACACCCGGCGGATTGTTAATAAACAGAATCGGATCATTGCTGCTGCGAAATGACACGCCTGAGTGTCGGCCCGGCAGATACCCCGCACTCCACAGCCGCGAAGAAATTGCTTGTTCCTGTTCTCGGTTTTTGGGAATGGCGACCAGCACAACGAACGCGGGAAGATTCTCATTCATCGAACCCAAACCGTAGGACGCCCACGAGCCGAGACACGGTCTTCCAGTCACTTGATTGCCGGTCTGCATTGCCGTGATCGCCGGTTCGTGATTGATCGCTTCGGTGTGCAAGCTGCGCATCCAGCAAATCTCGTCGGCCTTCTTCGCCAGATTCGGTAACAGTTCCGTGTTCATCATCATGCCGCACTGGCCAGCCGCGCTGAACTTGTATTTCGACGGAGCGATCGGGAACCGAGCCTGTCCGCTGGTCATCGTGGTCAGACGCTGCCCGTTGCGAATCGATTCCGGCAGGTCCTTGTCGTACCACTCGTTCATCTGCGGCTTGTGGTCGAATAGATCCATCTGCGAAGGCCCTCCAACCATGTGGAGATAGATCACTCGCTTGGCCTTTGGAGCAAAGTGCGGCTGGATTGCCCCAACGTTTGACGCGATCGCCGGATTCGACAAGCCAAGCGATGCCAGAGCAGCCCCACCCAGCAAGTGCTTTCCACTCGCAATGAATTGACGGCGTGTCTGCTGAAGAAGGTCCGGTGAACCAGTTATTTGTTTGCTCATTTATTCAACGCTTCATCAAGATTCATGATTTGATTACAGACAATCGTCCACACGGCGACTGTCTCCGTGGCGAGGCTTTCATCCGCCTTCGATTCACCAACTTTGACCAGGGAGGCAGCATCGTCCGGGTGGGCCGAATAATAAGCGGCGTAGTCCTGCTGCGTTTCCAAAACGATTTTGAGTTCCGGATCTGAGAACGGTCGGCTGAGCACTCGTTGGGCAATCACATTTGCAATCGTACGCTCGTCGCTGCCAGCCTTGATTGCCAGTTCGGCAAGTTGACGAGCCGCTTCCACATATTGCGGATCATTCAATGTGACCAGAGCTTGTAGCGGAGTATTTGTGCGTTCGCGGCGGACCGTGCAGACTTCGCGGTTCGGTGCGCCGAACGCTTCGAGACTTGGCGGTGGAGCCATTCGCTTCCAGAACGTGTACAGCGATCGACGGTAAAGGTTTTCTCCGCTGTCCTGGCGGTACTCACGCGTGTCACCGCCGGGAAGACCGACCATGTCCCAGATGTTGGTTGGCTGGTAAGGCCGGACTCCCGGTCCGAACCTTTTATTTGACCGCAAGCCGCCGACAGTCAACGCGTAGTCGCGTACCATCTCGGCATCCATGCGGAATCGCGGCCCCCGTGAAAGCAGGGCGTTGTCGCGATCCTTTTTCAATTTCACTTCGGTTGCAACGGCTGCCTGCCGGTAGGTTGCGCTCATGAGAATCTGCTTGAAGAATCGTTTTACATCCCAACCACTCTGGACGAAGTCAGTCGCCAGCCAATCGAGCAACTCAGGATTCGATGGCGGCGCGCCCATGATGCCAAAGTCTTCGGGCGTCGCGACGATTCCCTGACCGAACAGCTCCTGCCAGAAACGATTGACCGTAACACGCGCCGTAAGCGGGTTGGCCGGATCGACGACCCACCGAGCGAGCCCCAGCCGGTTTTTCGGGGCGTCCGCCGACAGCGGATGCAGCGCGGCTGGTGGTGCAGCGACGACTTCTTCACCCACTTTGTCGTATTGTCCGCGCATCAAGATGTTCGCCATCGCAGGCTTGTCTTTGCGTTCCACCTGAACGTGAGTCACAGGGCTGCGTGCTTCGATGGCGGCGCGTTCACGCTGCAATACTTCAACGGCCACGCTCAGTTTCGAGAACTCCGCGTCATGTTGCGTGAGGTAATAATCGAAGAGTTCCGCCTCCTGAGCATCCGTCCGTTGATCGACTGGCGTCTCCAGCGTGCGTGCCAGCAATTCCATTTGCCCGAGCGCGTCGATATCGTCTTTCGTTAACGGGAGGGTAAATAAATGAAAGTCCTGCATCGATCCGTCAAAGACCGCCGCACTGCTGCGCTGGCCTATCCGCAACGGCGTTTCAGTGCGAATGTCTGCATCGGGTTTCAAATTGTTTGTGTTGGTGACCGTCGGTTGCTTTTTGCCATCAACATAGATCGCGATGCCTTCCGGTTTACCGCTTCCGTCCCATGTGACCGCGACATGGTGCCATGTGTCCTTCGCGATCACCGCAGCCTTGGTAGTGACTTTGATCGCGTTGTCAGGCCAGCTCTGGATGATGTGTACCGCCAGTTGCCCGTTGGCAAAGAACAGGTCCCAGCCGCGATGCTTGTTCATTTCATCCAGCCGGGCTACCGGGGACGAGTATTGATCCAGCTTGGATGTGCGAATCCACTCGGCATGGGTGAAGGCTTGACCCCGAGCAAAATCTCCCGCAGTGCCGGCGTTGATGGTACTGCCCGGTTTAAATTGAATCGCCGGACCAAATCGCCCTTCAATGGACCAGTCCAATTCACCGGTCGCTTTTGCGGCGATGTCGCTTGCGTCGCCAATGACGGCAACGTCGTTCCCGCTTCCCTCGCTCAGCGGCAGATTGATCAAACGACCTTTCGCAGGGATTTTGCTTCTCAGTACGTCGGCTCGGGTCACCGCGAGCCATTCTTCAAATGACGTCTTCGCAGCGCTGCGCCGCCCGTTACGCGTTGCGACCGCCGACGCGATCTCCGCATCGAGCACGCTCCAACGCGCTTTGTCTGCTTCGAGCGGCACACGAATGACGGGGCCTTTGCCGTCTTTTGCATTTCCGTCGTAGCCGGTTTGAGCCGTGTTTCGGAAGAACGCTGCGAGCGAGTAATAGTCCTTCGTCGTCAGCGGATCGAACTTGTGATCGTGACACTGACAGCAATTCGTTGTCAGTCCGAGATAGACCCAGCCAAACGTCTGCACCCGATCTGATGCGTAGACGGCCAGGTTCTCCGCTTCGATTGTGCCGCCTTCGTTCGTCGTCATGTTGCAGCGTTGAAAACCGGTTGCAATCTGTTGGTCCAACGTCGGATTGTCGAGCAGGTCGCCGGCGAGTTGTTCGATTGTGAATTGATCGAAAGGTTGATTGCGGTTGAACGAACGAATCACCCAATCGCGGTACGGCCACATTTCGCGATAGTTGTCAAAGTGCATCCCGTGTGTGTCCGCATACCGAGCGGCATCGAGCCAGTATCGACCGCGATGTTCGCCCCACGCCTTGGATTCCATCAGTCGGTCAATCCATCGCGACATGGTTCCGTCTCCGTCGGCGGCATAGCCCTTCACGAACTCATCGACGTCGGATGGCTCCGGTGGCAGTCCAGTGATGTCGAGGTGCAAACGACGAAACAGTGTGCGAGGGTTGGCTTCCGGAGCGGGCGAAAGCCCTTCCCGTTCCAACCGGCTTAACACGAAATGATCGATCGCGTTTTTCGTCCGAGAGGCATCGGAAACATTGGGAACTTCCGGCTTCACTGGGGAGATCAGCGCCCAGTGCTTTTCGTACTGCGCACCCTCGGCTACCCAACGTTGGAGCAACGTCCGTTGCGATTCGCTCAGCGGCTTCTTCGACTCTGGTGGTGGCATCACGGCGTCTTCATCATCGGACAGCACACGAGCGATTAATTCACTTGCCGATGGATCCGCCGGCACAATCACGCCGGATTCTATCGCGGCGTCGCGCAGGTCCAGTCGCAGATCGGCTTCACGACTGACGCTGTCGAGCCCATGGCAGGCAAAGCAGTGTTCCGCGAGAATCGGCCGAATATCACGGTTGTATTGCAGAGGCTCGTCGGCGTTGGCCACGTCGTGGCCCGCAAGCCAGAATGTAAGAATTGTCGCCACGATTCTGGCAACAGTCAGTCGTGATGTGTGCGAATAGGAAGTCATGCCGGACCTGGAATAAGAACTCTTTGAAATATTGTTAAGCATCGCTCGACAAAGAACTGTCGAGTTTGACGATAATGGACTCCGCCAGAAGTCCTCGCCCTCGGAAATTCTGGCGAATTCCACTGCCATTTATTTCTCGAGCGAGCATTAGACGCATGCCTCGGTCATCGCCTGAACTGCAGCTTCTGCAACAGTATGATCATCTTCGACCGTTGAGCCTGAGACACCGATTGCTCCGACGACTCTGCCGTGATCGTTGATTACAGGCAGCCCTCCGGGAAACGAAATCAGACCACCGTTGGAATGTTCGATGTTAAACAGCGAGCCACCAGGTTGTGACAACTCGCCGATGGCCCCGGTGGGCATATCGAACAATCTCGCCGTCCGAGCTTTCCTGCACGCGATGTCAATACTGCCCAGCCATGCCCCGTCCATCCGGTGAAATGCTTTGAGGTTTCCTCCAATGTCAACAATCGCGATGTTCATCTTGACGTTGAGTTGATTCGCTTTCGCCTCGGCCGCCGACAACATCGCTTTGGCAGTCTGAGCGCTGATGTTGTCAGTCAGGGCAATCGTTTGCATGTTTTCTGTTTCCATCTTGGTTCCTAATACGAGGTACGAGATTCGAGGTGATTTCTAACGAGCGATTCGGAATTCAAATGTTCCAGCTAAATAGCGATCAGCGAAAACTGTGTCGATCAAAAGTGGGAAACCGGTTGCGTCGTATTCCGATTCCGCCGCCCCAAAGCGGCTGGTCCCAACGAACTCAATTGCTTGTTCGCCGTCGTCACGTCGCTTATCCGCTCGATACCAGCCCGCCTCCCAATCGTTACCATTGGGATCCAGCGTTCCGAATCCGAAAGCGATGACGGAATAACTTCCCGGCTGGAGAATCAGTTCGCCTTCTTTCAGAGGCTGCATGCGATGGGCGCCAACGAGGGTGGCTTCTTGTCCCGGTTCAAACACGACTGTCGCCATCAGCGAACCTCCAGAGTCGTCTCCGAACTCTGCGGGAGTTCCGCCGGTATCGCGACGCCATAGTTCGCAAGTCAATATTGATTTCAACCCATCGGACGCACTGTCAAACACACCTAGCCGAGTGATCTCGATGGAACGATGGACAACAAAGTCGTGTCCGACCTTGCCAAGATAGGGCTGATTACCCCGAGTTCCAGCCCGAACTTGATACGCGATGTGAAGCGGGGGATCCCCTTCGTCAGGGATGGCTGAATCCAGTGTCAGTTGCTCAATCTTTTTGGAAACCGGATCGACGCGAAACATCTGGCCCTCGCGGACCATTTGACTTGCCATCTCGGCGGAATCAACTCGTGCCAGGCCATCGTGAACGTGGACGTCGATGCTGGAACCGTCGGTGAAGACGGAGAATTCCGTCCCCAGATCAACGACATCTCCGGCAGCAGTGGCGATCGTAAATCCGGTCGCGTTTTCGGGCACCGTCGTTCGTGCGTCACCATGGACAAGCAAGACTCGCTCAGCGGAGACAATTTGCAGCAGCGTGTCGCCGATCAATTTCATCGCGACACCACTATTGAACCGCACGGTCGCTGTCCCCTGATCCAAACGCAACCAACGACTAGGGCCGATGGGTTCGCCCACTTCGGCATTCAAACCCGGACAGTGCCAGTAGCCGTCCTGTGCTTCAAGCACAGCGATCGAAGTATCGAGCAGTAAACCTTCTTTGCCGACTAACGACTCATTGCGATCGCGGTTGAAATACTGATAACCGAAAACAACCAACGCTACCGACGCGGCGATTGCAATGAACGACTTCCAGACACGCCGGCTACGAAGAGACGGCGTCGAAACGACTTCGGTTGAACTGGAAGCCCGTTCGCTTTCGGGAACAGACTCCGAGATGCGTCTTGCGGAAACCGACAGTTGCCCTCGCATCGACATGTGCTGAACGTAGCTAGCGCGGAACACGGCATCCGTGCAGATCAATTCCGACAGTTTTGCCGCCTGCTCCGCGGTGGCCTCGCCGCTTTCAATCGCATCCATCAAGTCTTCAAACAATGAATCATTCATGGGCAGTCTCCGTGTCAATTCCCAATGTCTGCTCAACGCATCTTTCAAGCTGCCGCAGGATCTTTCGTACCGATTTGCGAATGGTCGGCTCCGACTTCCCCAGTTGTTCGGCGGTGTTCTTCAACGTCATTTTCGGGTGGAAACGAATCGTGATCAGTTCTCGCGATGCGGGCTCCAATTTGGCGAGGCAGTTCTTCAAGGCAGCCGTGCGCGCGGCCAGATCGTCGGCCGACTTTTCGAGATTGAGCGCGACCATCTCCATCGCCTCAGGAGACAGCACAACGCCATCGCCGCGGCGATTACGGAGATGCTCCATCACCTTGAGCCGAACGATGCGACAGCCCCAGGCACCAAAGTCCGTACCGCGCTGAAATTGTTCAGACTTTTGCCACATGATGGTTATCGCTTCCTGAACAATGTCCTCCGCGTCCGAGCAGCCGGGCAGCATCGCAAGCACAACTGAGAAAAACCGCCCCTCGTACTCAAGCGTCAGCTTGACGAATTCGTCCGGACTCAGATTCGATACGTCGGCGATAGCAAGAATCCTCAAAGCTGTTGGTGAGACCGATCCTGAACGGCGTTCTCTATTTACTAATGATCGCATTCCAGAAAAGCGAAAAACAAAGTGCGAAAAACACGGAATTTGTTTTGCGAGCATTCTGTCACTTTTTCGACCCTGTTCCCACGTTGTCCGCGTTGACGATTTCGCGTTCGCACCGTTTATTCGAACCGAGACCGCTGACCGCCTGCATTTGATGGTCATCCCAAGCGAATGCTCAATGGGATTCGCCGCCGTAAAGAAATCAACCAAGAGACCAGAATTGAACTCAACCCGGTTCAGCCAATTCAAAACCTGAGTAACCCGAGCCCGGCGGATGTCACCTGGCTGGTACGTTCCCGAGATCAAAGCCTCACGTATCTTCGGCAAAAGATCGGGAGCTGCCTCCACGATTTCCTCCGTTGAAATACCATCGACTCCGGCAGCACCTTTGTTACGTGCAACAAAGAGTAACGCTCGTGCCAGATTCGGCAGCGAGGCCACTCGTTCCAGCAGGCGATCATGACAAGTTTCTTGATCATCTACCGGGGCGTCTGTCTCACTCGTCAAATTGTCATCCGCTGTGTGCAGTAAATACGACCGTCCGATGGATTCGTCCGGCTTCGGGTCGGGTTCGCTCTCTTTCGAGTTGTCGGCAAACACGACTCCCAGTTGACGCGATTCAGAACTTTTCAACTTGTCATCGCCTTCGCTCCACCGGCATTACCCGGCTTCGTCACTACTACGAGATGATCCGACTTCTCGAAAGACGTCGGCCTGCGGTCGTTTCCTGCGCACAGGCCTACCAGGTCAGTTGGACTATCGTCCCATCGCTTGGATCGATCGAGATCTCCCGGGGTAAAACACAGTGATGTCCCGCCGCTCCCGCCTCCACTACACCCTGACCACGATCGGATATGGGGCGTCACGGATGAAGGCCCGCTTGCCCAGGTCAACATGCCTGCTTGGAGGTTGACTTTCGTTCGGTGCTGCAGTTCGCTACAAGCTTCCATCTCACACAACCTCACAGTAAAACCAAACTCCGCAACCTCAGTCACTCAGATCGGTTCGTGCAATTGCCTTTCGCTCATGGTTACCTCCCATAGGTCCCATAAAGGACTCTCACCTTCAATCACTGCGCCATGCCCGTCGCAACTTCCAGCTTCGGCTACGCCTCAGCCTCCAGAACACAGCCGCTTTCCCAACCCCAATCCTCTCACTCACACTGCTGCAAAGACTGGGGGGTAGTCAGTGGCTGCAGACTTGGGATCGGACTCTGCAACCTACGCAACTCGAATCATGCCAACTTCAGCAAGGACCGACACGGAGTAATTGGAAAGGCATGTCGTTTGGAGGTCATCGATCGCAGCAGAGCTTTTCCTGCTGATTTCTGGAACCATGAAAAGTGAGTTCGTCGTGTACCAACTGCTGGTCGCGTTCAAGAATCCTCTGAGGCGAAAGGAATGTCGTGCACCACGTTTACCTCGGCTCCACGCTCATTCTTATTGCGATTGCAATCGGGGGACACTCGCTCATCGTTGAATTTAAGTCGGCAAACGCGTTAGACCTTCGTGACGAGATTCATTCCCTCTCGGCCTCGATAGGTCAACAGCAACGCTCCATTAGCGGCGCATGCGTCGAATACCGCTTCAAAAAAACCATGTTCACCTGGCCACGGGAAGGCAAAAAAGAGATCAAACTCATTGAGTTCCCGACCAATCAATTCGCAAACGTCATCTTCTTCTGTGCTTACATTTTCGACTTCGGCGGCGATTTCGGTCAGCCCTTCGACACCTCGGGGAACAAAACTGCCGCAATAAAACTCGGCTGCGTTCCCAAGTCCCTCGGCGACCTGATTCGCTTGCTCGACCAAACGCGATTCAATTTCGATGCCGATCGATTCCATTCCCCGCAATGCGGCCAACATGGCGC
>Ga0315320_10001602_pt1 | contig 18762 bp, 18 predicted proteins | sample M140m21515metaG_FD_203458 | JGI IMG/M metagenome (GOLD analysis project Ga0315320, IMG submission 203458) | Ammonia-oxidizing marine archaeal communities from Monterey Bay, California, United States - M1 40m 21515 | ecosystem: Environmental > Aquatic > Marine > Coastal | place: USA: California... | reverse complement strand
TCAATGTATAAAGATAAATTAAAGAGTGTTTTCGCGTGGTTAATAATTACATTATTATTTGGTTTGGGATTTCTTAGTATTGAAATATACGAATTTATTCACTTATCACACCACGGTTCACCAATTACATTAAATGCATATTGGGCTGCTTTTTATGCGCTGGTTGGAACACACGGTTTACACGTAACGACTGGTTCGGTGTGGATGTGTGTAATGTTCTGGCATTTAAAAAGAACAGGTTTATCTATACCAAATCAAACTCGTCTATCTTGTTTAAGTTTATTCTGGCATTTCCTTGATTTAATTTGGATTGTCGTATTTACAATGGTTTACTTATTAGGAGTATTATAAAATGGGACACGCACAAGGACCAAACGTACCACACGGAACTTTATCAGATTACATCTGGGGATTAATCTGGTCTGTCATCTTAACTGCAATTGCATTTGGGGTGGTTATAACTGGTAGTTTCGACAAAATAACGACTATTGTTATTGTTTTAGCTTCGGCTGTAGTTCAAATTTTTGTACAATTGTTTTATTTCTTGCATATGAAAAGAACGCCTGACCAATCTTGGAATATTATTACCGGTTTGTTCACTATTGTACAAGTTTTAATATTGTTTGTTGGTACATTATGGGTTATGTACCACCTTTATATTAATATGCAAATTGGATACTAACTGTTATATCCCCAAACATTTTTTTTGGGGATATTTTTATAGAAGAATATATTATGATAAAACCCTATTTTAAATTGATGAAACCTGGAATTATTATGGGTAATCTAGTTTACGGACTAGGTGGTTTTTTTTATGCTAGCCATAGTACAATGGTGTTGCCTATATTTATTGGCACGATGCTAGGACTAATTTTTATAATAGGTTCAGCTTGTGCATTTAATAATGTATACGATATGGATATTGATTCCTTAATGAAACGCACACAAGATAGACCAATGGTAAAAAAGGAAATTGGCAAACAAAAAGCACTTATATTTGCAACAATCCTTGGGGTAATTGGCTTTGCTTGCTTATGGTTTTTATCTAGCAAAACTGCTTTTTGGGCTGGTTTATTTGCATTTTTTATGTATGTTGTTGCCTATACAATGTGGACAAAAAGACAAAGTGTATGGGGAACTTTTACGGGTAGTCTATCAGGTGCTGTACCAGTATTAGTGGGTTATGTAGCTATAACTGATTCCATTACTACTGAAATAATTTATATATATTTGATGTGTGTAATTTGGCAAATGCCACATTCGTACGGAATTGCAATTTTCCGCCTTGATGACTATAAAAAAGCGGACATAAATGTTTTACCTGTTGTAAAAGGTTTGGCTACAACAAGAAACTCAATAATGCTTCACATTAGTGCTTTTGTGGTTTTATTATCCATTTTTGGATATATGGGTTATATGCACCCTATTGGATTATTATTTATACTATCGCTTAGTTTATATTGGTTATTTGTAGCTGTGTTTTCATTTAAAGAAGAAACACAAGAAAAGTGGGCTAAAAAAATATTCTTCCAGTCTATTTTTATTGTAGTAGTTCTTAGTTTATGTTTAGGTTTTAATGGGATATTAATAGATTTGTAATGTTAAAAAAAATAATTTTATATATTAGTGTAATAAGTTTTATTCAACCAGTATTTGGCGAGACAAGGCCTCTGATTTCTGATGGTATGCGTGGTTTAACAACAAATGCTTGCGTAGAAATGGTAAAACAAGTAGAAACAAAAATGATGAAAAATTTACCAATTCGCACTCACCCTGTTATAAATCAAAATGATCCTAAAAATAATGTTTTTTCAGCAACAACTATTGTTGATTATAAAGGTAACGATAGTCAGGTTAATATATCTGCAATCCCGATTAAAAATTCTTGTAATGTTGTTTATATGGAAACTTTCGTAAGAAAGGAACCTTGCATTATCAGCCGTGAAAAAATAATGAAAAAATGGAATTTCGTTGGTAAATTAAATGAAACAATGGTTTTTAATTTTCGTCGCGACGATAAATTTTTCGGATATCTAACCCCGCAAGGATTTAATAGCTCCTGCCTAATATCAAAACGCCGTGTTTTTTACGATAAATAAGCGAAGTTTACAATTGGTAAATAAGTGAATAAAACCGAAGCTAATCAAAGACCTAATATAAATTAGTTTTAAAATTTTAGTAGCAAGGTTTTATGAACGAAGTTTACAATTGGTAAATAAGTGAATAAAACCGAAGCTAATCAAAGACTTAATATAAATTAGTTTTAAAATTTTAGTAGCAAGGTTTTATGAACGAAGTTTACAATTGGTAAATAAGTGAATAAAACCGAAGCTAATCAAAGATTTAAAACTAATTTATCTAGCGATAGATTTACCAAAAGAGCCTAAATCCTTAAAGGCTTCGTTTAGTCTTTCCACTATACCGGTTTGTCCGGCACGGAGCCATTTTCTTGGATCATAATGTTTTTTCTGTGGTGTGCCTGTTTTTGGGCAAATTTGATGTTTAAATGCTAATTGATTTTCGTTTACATATTTACCGACTTGTTGTGAATTTGCAAATTGAGTATCTGTATCAATATTCATTTTAAATACACCATAAGAAACAGCTTGTTCTATCTTTTGTTTTTCAGAACCTGAGCCACCGTGGAAAACAAAATCTAATGATTTTTGTTCTAGACCCCTCTCTTTTTGTACAAGTTCTTGTGAATTTTTAAGAATTTCAGGCCTTAATTTTACATTACCTGGTTTGTATACACCGTGAACATTACCAAATGAAGCAGCAACAGAAAAATGACCAATAGAATTTAAACGATCATAAGCTTGTAATACGTCTTCCGGCTGTGTGTATAGATGTGCATTATCAGCAGAAACATCAATATCGGAACCAATACCATCTTCTTCTCCGCCGGTGCAACCTAGTTCAATTTCTAAGCTCATACCTAATGGAGACATTTGTTTTAACATTTTTTCTGATTCAGATAAATTAAAGTCTAAACTTTCCTCGCTTAAATCTAACATATGCGAAGAAAATAAAGGCTTTCCTGTACATTTTAAAAAATCCTTAGATTCATCAATTAATCCATATAACCAATCTATCAATCCACGATTTGCATGATCTGTATGTAATGCAACACAAATACCATATTGTTTTGAAACTGTGTGCATATATTGTGCAAAAGCTTTTGCACCTTGTATCTTATTTTCAAGAGTATTTTCCAAAGATGAACCACCAAAAAAATGAGCCCCGCCATTTGAAATTTGAATAATAACATCAGACTTGGCAAGTGCGCCAGCTTCTAGTACAGCAGAAGCAGTAGTCGAATCAACAACATTAACCGCGGGTAGTGCATAACCACCTTTTTTACATTTTTTTACTAAACTAATATAATCATCGCCTGTCACAACACCAGCTGAAATTGAACTCATTATTTCCCCCCTTGATTAATATGCTAATTTTGTTTAATATCGAAAAAATATTAGGTTACTATAACAAAATACTAACTCCAATTCAAATAAAAATACTCCCTTAGTAAATACAACCAAAACAACCTATAAGTGTATTTACTTATGTAGCACTACCTAAAATATACCTAAGGTATTGTTTTATAAAGGTTTTTTGTTTTTTTATACTTGATTTTATGTTACCAATAGCTTTACTATTAACCCTTACAAAGTATTGTATTAAATTATTGAAGTGTTATATTAAACCATTAAATGAATTGTGAGAAAAAATGAAAAAAGAAGATAGTATTAGAAAGAATATTTTATCTAGTAGAACAGGAATACCAAATCCTGTCGACATACATGTAGGTAAAAGATTAAAACAACGCCGTATATTATTAGGTCTGAGTCAAACTCAGATGGCTGATATGTTAGGAATTTCATTTCAGCAAATACAAAAATATGAAAAAGGTACAAATAGAATATCAGCATCAAGATTAGTTGATTTATCTAATGTTTTGGATGTGAATATTACATATTTCTTTAATGAAATACCTACAAATGTGTTAAAGCAATCTCCTAGATTAATGACGAGCTTAAACGAAGAATCGTCAAATGAGATTAAAGATAATCCTATGACAAAGCGTGAAACATTAACTCTAGTTCGTAATTATTATAAAATAACTGACGAAAAGAAACGCCGTAGTATAATCACACTTTGCAAAGCTTTAGCAGAAAAAAATTAATAAATAGTTGACAAGTGAGTAAGAATCTAGCATAAATGCCTATAATTATTTGTTAATACATTTATTTGATGTATTCATTGTATTGGAAGGATAAACAAAATGGCTCGTCGTTGTGAAATTACTGGTAAAGGTGTAATGAGTGGGAACAATGTATCACACGCTGTAAACCGAACTCGTCGTCGTTTCTTACCGAATCTACAAAATAACACTTTGCAATCTGATATTCTAGGTGAAGGCGTTCGTTTGAAATTATCTACGAAAGCAATTCGCACTATTGATTTCAAAGGTGGCCTAGATTCTTTCTTGCTTGCAACTCCAAATCGTAAACTTACAGATGAAGCGGTAAAAGTTAAAAAAAGAATTCTAAAAAAACAAAAATAATTTTATAAATTATTTTTATATAGATAATAAACCTCACTAATTTAAAATATTAGTGGGGTTTTTTATTTATATTTTAATGTTCATTAATTTTACCTTATTTATTTTTTATGATACAAATGAATAATTATATTAACAATAAAGATTCATAATAATTGCAATAAGTCTTATTAAAAACGGGAGAGTCTTTAATTATAAATTATGGGATAATCAATCTAAATGACAAAAAAAATAATGTTTCAAGGAACTGGTTCTGATGTAGGAAAATCAATGGTAGTAGCTGGATTTTGTCGTGCATTAAAAAAACAAAATATGTCACCGGCTCCGTTTAAACCGCAAAATATGTCAAATAATGCTGGGATAACTATTGATGGTGGCGAAATTGGTAGAGCGCAAATATTACAAGCAAGAGCCTGTAACATTGAACCACATACAGATATGAATCCTGTTTTATTAAAACCGCAATCAAATATGGGTTCGCAAGTTGTTGTTCAGGGAAAAGTATTACAAAATTGCAAAAGTGAATATTTTCGTAAATTAAAACCAAAGTTTATGCAAGCAGTTTTGGAAAGTTTTAACAGATTAACAGATTCACACGACATTGTCGTTGTAGAGGGAGCCGGATCACCAGCAGAAATCAATTTACGAGAAGGTGATATTGCGAATATGGGATTTGCCACAGAAACCAACACCCCTGTAATATTAGTTGTTGATGTGGATAGAGGCGGTTCTATTGCTAGTGTCGTTGGCACATATAACTTGTTACCGGAAAATGAAAAAAAATTAATTGTTGGATATATTATAAATAAATTCCGCGGGGATATATCATTGTATAAAGGAGCAATTGATGAAATAACAAATCGTACAAATTTAAAATGTTTTGGTATTTTGCCGTGGTTTGAACAAGCAAAACTTTTACCTGCCGAAGATGGATTAGGTCTAGATAACCTAAAACATAAAAACATTAAAACAAATTTTAAAATATGTGTCCTTCGCACACCGCGAATTTCTAACTTTGATGACCTTGATCCGTTATTTCAAACAAAAAATATAACCGTTCAGGTCATAGAAAATGGTCAAGCTTTACCCATTGATTGTGATATGATTTTGTTAGTTGGTAGTAAATCAACAATATCTGATTTAAAATATATTAAAGATTGCGGATGGCAGAATGATATAATATCTCATTATCGCCGTGGTGGTTTTGTAATGGGAATATGTGGTGGTTATCAAATGCTTGGTAAAAAACTTAGCGACCCTAAAAATTATGAAAGCAACATTAAATCAATTGATGGAATAGGATTATTGGATTGTGAAACAACAATGTCTGATAATAAAAACCTAAGCCCATATGTTGGCGTTGATACTATAACTGGTACAAAATTTAATGGTTATGAAATGCATATGGGTATTACGACTGGTAATGATACTAATAATCCATTTTCAATAGATATTAATAATAAAAAAGACGGAGCAATTTCTGGGTGTGGGAAAGTATTTGGTTCGTATGTACATTCAATTTTTAATGATGATGATTTTCGTCAAAACTTTTTAAAAAAAATTACTGGTTTTGAAATAGAAAAGCAAAGTTATAATAAAAATGTTGAAACAACCCTAGATGAACTTGCCTGCCATATTGAAAAATATATCGATATAGATGAAATATTAAAAATAAGTTATTAAATATAAACCTGTTGAAATTAAAAATAAGAAAGCAATAAATATTGTCCAATTAAACAATCCTAATGCATTATAAATTATTTCAGGGCTGATATTTTTATTACCATCACCGATCCAATGATTTACACAACCTATGCTATTGTAAGTTCTAACTCCACCAATTCGGATTTTTAATGCTCCGGCGAATGCACTTTCTGGATAGCCGGCATTTGGGCTAATGTGTGTGTTAGCATATTTACGAATTATACCTAACATTCCCATAGTTGATGATTTAGAATGAAAAAATGAGGCAATTACTATAATAACCATACTTATACGAGCTGGGATATAATTTGCCACATCGTCCAACTTAGCAGATACAAATCCGAATTTTTTATATTTATCTGATTTATAACCAACCATTGAATCCAAGGTATTAATAGCTTTATAGGCGAACAATCCTGTTAAGCCAAAGAAGCTATAAAATAAAACTGGGGCTATTACTCCATCGCTTAAATTTTCAGCTAAGCTTTCAATAGCGGTCGAAGCACATTGATTATAATTCATTTTATTAGTATCTCGTGAACATAAATGTGAAGTATAGAATCTAGATTTTTTAATATTTTTTTTATCAATATTAATCATAATTTTTTTAACTGCATTTTTTAAGGCAAACGAAGCAAGTGAAATTATTAATATAATTAAGCTTATAATCACGCCGTAATCTGTATAATTAAAAATAACATATTCTATTAATAGCCCTATACTTGCCCAAATAGATACAATTAAAATCCACATAATTAATCCTCGGAAAAAAGATTTTTTATAAAGTATTTTTTCAAACATAGAGATTAAATTACCTAGTATTACCACGGGGTGTTTTAAATATTTCCAGACAAAAGAAAAATCAGGAATAAAAGAATCAAGTAACAATGCAACAGCACCAATTATTAAATATAAATTAATATCTATCATAACATTTGCTAATATATAAAAATTTAATATTCTTTACAAATATAATGTTTGATTATAAATTATGAAAATGAAAAAAAATATAATTATTATACCTTCTAGATTACAAGCAACTAGATTCCCCAATAAACCTCTTGTTGATATTAACGGCTTGCCAATGATTGTAATGGTTGCAAAACAGGCGGAAAAAGCAAATATAGGTGAAGTAATTGTTGCCTGTGGTGATGTTGAAATCTTTGATGTTGTAAAGCAACACGGCATAAATGCAATAATGACTGATAATGATTTGCCAAGTGGTTCAGACCGTATTTATCAAGCATTAACAAAACTAGAAGAAAAGTTTGATAATATTATAAATGTACAAGGTGATGTACCAACAATTAATCCCGAAACCATCAAAATTGTAGCAAATGCACTAAATCAAGATGATAAAGTTTCCGTTTCAACAGCCTGTGCAAAAATAACTGACAAATCAGAAATTAATAACCCTAATGTAGTGAAATGCTATGCTGATTTTAGTAATGGCAAGATTGCCCAAGCGACTGATTTTAATCGCGAAGCAATAGGAAGTGAGCCTTTTTACCATCATATCGGGATTTATGGTTATAAATCACACGGACTTGAACAATTTATTAATTTAAAACCTAGTAAAAATGAAATAAAGCGCAAACTCGAACAAATGCGATTAATAGATAATGGGTTGATTATTAATGCTTGTTTAGTAGATGAAATCCCCATCGGCATTGATGTTGAGCAGGACTTAGAAAAACTACTAGATAATTTTAAAAAATAGAATTATAATACATTTGAACTGGGAGTAAGAATTAATATAAGAAAGGGTTTTTGGTGAGATAAAATGGTAAATACAAATTTTTTAGTATTGGTCGATGATAGCGAAGAAATGCTAGTTGCCTTAAAATTTGCTTGCCTTAGAGCAAATTCAATTGGTGGAAAGGTAACACTTGCACATATAGTTGAACCATCAAGTGGTGGTGAAAATTGGCTTTCAATTTCATCTATTGCTCAGGAAGAAGGCTTAAAAGATGCAAAATCTTTATTAAAACAACATGTTGAAAATGTTGAAAAAATTACTGGAATAACCCCCGATACAATTATTCGCAAAGGCACAGTAGCAGAAGAATTTATAAATATGATAAACGAAGAAAAAACAATTTCTATTGCTGTATTAGCTGCAAATGCAAATTCATCAAATCCGGGGCCTGTAATTACTTCGTTAATGAGCAAAGGAATTGGTTCATTCCACGTACCTATCACAATAGTACCAGGTTCTATAACTGATTCTGAATTGGAGTCTATTGCTTAAACCTAATTATTTTTGATTAGATAAAACGATAAATGCATATTCTTCGGCTAATTCTTTTAATGCATCCCATCTACCAGTTGCACCGCTATGCCCTGCGCCCATTTGTGTTCTAAGGACAAGCATTGTGTCATCGTTGGTCTTGTTCTTCCTTAACTTAGCAACCCATTTTGCCGGTTCCCAATATGTAACCCTAGGGTCTGTTAAGCCCGCCTGCACATAGATATGCGGATATGATTGTGTGCTAACATTATCATATGGTGAATATTCTTGCATATATTTATAAACTTCCTCGCTTTGTAATGGATTACCCCATTCATTCCATTCAGGTGGAGTTAAAGGTAATGTATCATCGCAAATAGTATTTAAAACATCAACAAAAGGCACTAATGCCAACACAGATTTAAACATATCAGGGCGCATATTAAGAATTGCCCCCATTAACATACCGCCGGCTGAACCGCCCATTGCTGTAATATTGCCCATACCTGTAAATCCTTGGTTGATTAGCTCATTTCCACAAGCGATAAAATCAGTAAAGGTATTTTTTTTATTCATAAGTTTACCTTGTGTATACCAATTATAACCACAATCCATACCGCCACGAATATGTGCTACTGCCCATACAAAACCTCTGTCTAATAAGCTTAATCTGCTTGTTGAAAAAGATGCCGGCATAGAATTACCATAGCTACCATAACCGTATAATACACAAGGTGTATTTTTATCTAGTTTAGTAGTTTTTTTATAAACTAATGTAATGGGAATTTTCGCCCCATCATCAGCGGTTGCATATATTCGCCTGCATTCATAATTTTTAGGTTCGTGTCCACACGGTATAATTTGTCTTTTACTTAAAGTTCTTATTCCTGTGTCCATATCGTAATCGTATGTTTCATTTTGTGTTGTTGGTGATGAATATGAAAAACGCATTATATTATGTTCAAATTCCAAGGCGCCGGTTAAACCTAATGAATATGCTTGTTCATCAAATTCAACAACTTTATCAGTAGCACTATCAAAGTGATGGATTACAATTCTAGGAAGTGCATTTTCTTTTTCAATTCTTAACATATAATCTTTTGAAACAGAAATACCTGAAATTAAAACCCCTTCTTTATAAGGAATAAAATCAATCCAATTCTCAACACCTAATTTATTAATTGATGTTTTCATTACTTTATAATCAATTGCTCCATCGACATTTGTTGTTATATAAAAGTAATCACCTCTGTGGGATAAAGAATATTCAACCCCAGATTTTCTTGGCTGTACGATTTCAAATTCACCTAATGGATTATCAGATTTTAAAACATACATCTCGCTAGTAATATGGTCATATGCAGAAATATAAATATATTCTTTTGAACCACTCATACTAACACCAATAAAAAATCTTTCATCTTTTTCATTGTAAATTAGTTCATCTTCACTTTGTTTTGTTCCAATTTTATGACGCCATATTTTATCAGTTCTATGGTTTTCATTTAATGTTCCATAAAACACATAATTATCACATTTAGACCATACCAATGAACCGGAGGTATTTTCTAGGACATCTGTTAATTCTGTATTATCATCAACATTTTTGAATCTGATTGTGTAATACTCTGACCCTTTTAAATCTAGTCCATAAGCAAAGATATTTTGCTGATTATTACCACATATACCACCTATGGAAAAATAATCAAATCCTGTTGCCATATCATTAAAATTAAATAATATCTGTTCCGTTTTATCACCTTTTTTATTACGACAAGAAACCGGATATTGGGCGCCTATTTCAAACCTAGTATAATATTCATAATCGCCATCAGGGTGGGGTAAAGACTGGTCGTCTTCTTTGATACGCGATTTAAATTCTGCAAATAATGTTTTTTGTAAATCAGAAGTTTTTTTCATTATGCTATCTGTATATTTATTTTCTGCAACGATATAATCCCTAATATCGGTTGGTAATTTTTCAGGTTTAGTCATTACCTCTTGCCAATTATCAGCCCTTAGCCAATTATAAGGATCATTTTTTTTACTAGATGAAATAGAATCTATTTGCTTTGCAATTGGTGGTTTTATCATTTTTAGTCCTTTTTATATAAATCAATTTCCATTTCACCAAATAATATTTTATTGGTAAAATCAGTATATTGTTTTTCATCATCGCTTAATATCAATGGATTATGCATTTTTAACGATGATTTGCTATTTTTAACACCGACAACAATTACCCGTTTTGGTTGAAAACCAACCTTAGTAATAATTGGCAATATGCGAATTGCGCCGATGTTTGGGTGTAGATAATGCAATATTTCATCAAGTCTTTCCATTTTATGGATAATTGCAATATATCCATTTTGCTTAGTAATATTAACAGCAGTTTTAATCCAAGATTGTAAATCACAAGTACTTTCAATGTTTGCAATATTTTTTAAATCATTATCAGATTTATATGCATTATTCTTTTCAAAAGGCGGATTGGTGATTACCATATCAAACGAAGCTTTTTTTAAGTCAGTCTTAACAATATCATTATTGATAATATTAAAGTTATTTTTAAATTTATTACAATCAATATTCTTAGAATAGTATTGAGTAAAAACTTCTGATTTTTCGACCCCCGTAATATTGATTTTATCAACATCTATATTGTTATTTAAAAGACGAGTTAAATAACACAAACCCAATGCACCAACACCCGCTCCCATATCGCATATGTTACCCGATTTTATCTTGGGTGCAACCATAGCTAGTAAAACAGTATCCAAACCGGTACGGAATGAATTAACTGGTTGATTTAATTTAACTTTTTTATTTAATAAATAGTCTGTCATAGCTTGTTTAAAGTGTTCTTGTCTGTTATAAATATGTAAGTATGAACCACATTATAAGGTAATATCGATGCAAAATGAAATAAAAAATTTATTAGATATATCAAAACAACAAATGCAACAAGTTAATGATATTATCATTAAGAATATGCAATCCGATATTGTACTAATTCCTGAACTAGCTGGATACTTAATAAATTCTGGTGGCAAGCGAATTCGCCCAATGTTAGTTTGCGCATCGTACGGTTTATTCAAGGACAAACAAACAGATAGTAATATAAACCATATTCCATTATATTCGGCTTGCGTTGAATTTATACACACCGCCACATTATTACACGATGATGTAGTAGATGAAAGCGATCTAAGACGCGGGAAAAAAACAGCTCATAATATTTGGGGAAATCAAGCCACTGTACTAGTAGGCGATTTTTTATTTTCACGAGCATTTCAATTAATGTCTAATGCCGATAACACAGAAGCTACAAAAATATTAGCAGATGCTTCAAGCAAACTAGCCGAAGGTGAAATGTTACAATTATTAACAACCAACAATTTGCGTACAACAAAAGATGAATATGTAAAAATGATTAGCTCAAAAACCGCAGTTTTATTTTCTGCAAGTTGTAAGGTTGGGGCTTTATTAGCAGGAGCAAGCGAACAAGATCGTCAAAAACTAAGTAACTTCGGTAAAAATTTAGGTATCGCATTTCAAATGATTGATGATGCACTAGATTACCTAGAAAACAACGATGAAATAGATAAAAATATCGGTGATGATTTTAAAGAGGGTAAAATTACAATGCCGTTATTAAAAGTCTTGCAAGATGGTAACGACGAGGAAAAGAAATTCTTGGTTCGTTGCATTGAAAATATGCAACAAGAAGAAAAAGATTTAAAAACTATGTTACAATATATAAACAAATATGATGCTATACAATATACATTAAACCAAGCATTGAAATACGCTGAACTTGCAAAACAATCTCTTACTGATTTTGAAAATAATGACTATAAAATTGCCTTAATAGATGCTGTTGATTACGCTGTAAAAAGAGCTAAGTAATCTTAGTTAATGAAAAACATAAAAATCAGTAATATTCTATGTCAACACTTGGGTTTTCTATTCTGCGATGTACCCACATATTTTGTATGAAACCGAATCCTACCATCGTAGTTATCATTACGGTTCCACCATATGAAATAAGGGGAAGTGGAACACCTACAACTGGGAATAATCCCATTACCATTCCTACATTAATTAATACATAAAGGAAGAAGGTAATTCCCATTCCCATAACTACTAATTTTGCAAAAGCTGAGTATACATTGTGTGATATTATTAATATTTTATACAAGATAAATAATATTAATAACAATACAGACATCGAGCCAATAAAGCCTAGCTCTTCCGCTATTACGGTAAATATAAAATCTGTGTGATTTTCGGGCAAGAAGCCAAGTTGGGTTTGTCGTCCTTGTACCAAGCCTTGCCCTGTCATACCACCTGAACCGATTGCTATTTTACTTTGTATAATATGGTAACCTTTGCCAAGGGGGTCACTTTCTGGATCAAGGAATGTAGTAATTCTTTTTTGTTGATATGGGCGTAATACTAATGACAAAACAGATGGTACTACGAGTGCAATCAGAGAAATTCCGGACAATATCCACTTCCAAGACAATCCAGCTAGAAATGCAACACTCAACCCTCCTAGTATTATCAATATCGCCGTTCCTAAATCAGGTTGACGATAAACTAAACCCGCAGGGATTAATAAAACTACTAACATAAAAAATACAGATTTAAACGAAGATATTTTATATTGTGAAATGCTAGTGTAATATTTAGCAAGTGCTAAAATTAAAAATATTTTCACTAATTCCGAGGGTTGTAATTTAAATATCTTTAAATCGATCCATCTTTTAGCTCCCATTCCTATATGACCAAAAAATTCAACATATATTAATAGTAAAATAGAAAATGCAAAAAATATCCAAGCCCATTTATACCAAAAACGAATATCAATAATAGCAATTGTAAACATTAATAATATAGCTAATAAAAACCTGATTCCGTGTTTAATTGCCCAAGGTGTGAAACTACCGCCTGCCACTGAAAACTGCATAACAAAGCCAACTGTTGCTAATAAAAACACACATATAAATAATACCCAATCTATATCTTTTATTTTTGCAATGTTCGTCATACTGAATTTTCCAATTTATATAATTTATTTAAAACATCTCGTACCAAAGGAGCGGCAACTCCGGAACCGGAACCCCCGTGTTCAACAACACAAGAAACAGCATACTTAGGGTTTTTTACCGGTGCATAAGCAACAAATAAGGCGTGGTCACGATATTTCCATTCCAAATTGTGGTTTTTTATTACACCTTCTTCACTTTCGCGTTCTGACAAAGAAATTGTTCTAACCTGTGATGTTCCTGTTTTGCCTGCCATATCCCAACCACTAGTTTTATAATTTCTTGCTGTGCCACGATAATGATTTACAACACCGTACATACCTTCGCGAATTATATCTAGGTGTTTTTTATCAACGCCTAAATCAGGGAAGTTATTTTGTATTAATTCACCATTACTGCTATGCTTAGTAATTCTAGGGGTTACTTCTTTGCCCGTTGCGATGCGTGCTGTCATAACTGCTAGTTGTAAAGGTGTCGTTAAGACAAAACCCTGACCAATTGATGATATTACGGTATCACCCTTGTACCAAGATTCATTTCTATTTTCTTGTTTCCATTTTTTCGTTGGAATTAAACCTGATGCTTGGGGAGACATTTCAAAATCATATTTAATTCCCAATCCAAATTTTTTAGACATTTTTGCAATATTATCAATCCCAACTTTTAAAGACATATGGTAATACCATACATCACAACTTTCTCTGATTGATTTAATCAACTTTATTTTACCGTGTCCTGTTTTTTTCCAACAGTGGTATTTTCGTCCTGATATTTCTGTATATCCGCCACAAAATAGTTTTTCATCATCTACTACATTATGTTTTAAAGCGGTTAGGGCAACTATAACTTTAAATGTAGAACCTGGGGCATATTGTCCAGCTAAACTTTTATTAACTAATTTGCTATATTTATTAGTTCTTATTTTATCCCAATTCTTATAAGAAATTCCCCCAACAAATATGTTTGCATCAAAAGATGGTTGTGAATACATTGCTTTTACATCACCATTTTGTACATTCATTACCACCATTGAAGCGGAACGATGAGACGATAATTTTTTTGCAATAAATTTCTGTAAATCTAAATCAACACTAATTTCTAGGTCTTGTCCTCTGGTTGGTTGTATATCACCAATTTCATTTATGATTTGCCCACTAACATTAACTTCAACTTGTTTAGCACCAGCGGAACCACGCAAATAATTTTCATAACTCTTTTCCAATCCAGATTTACCAATTTCAAATCCAGGTACAAATTGTAATGGGTCATCTTGATCTTTTACATCTTGCTTAGAAATTTTACCAACATATCCAACTACATGAGAAAACAAATTATTGTACAAGTATTTTCTTGTTTCACCCAAGTTAACATTAACACCAAATAAATCATTTTTATTAACTTGTAACTTGGCCATTTCACGCCAAGATATATTTTCTTTTATCAATATAGAGGTATACGGTCTTGATCGTTTTGCCTTGATTAATATTTTTTCTGATTGTTCAGGTGATATTTTAACAATTCTTTTTAAAAAATTAAAACTTTTTTCAAATTTAGGCATTGTTTCTTTTAATATTTCCACGCGAAATATTCGTTTTGTATCGGCAATTATCCTACCATTGGAATCACTAATCAAACCGCGTTTTGGTGGAATAATATCAACTTTAAGTCTGTTTTTATTTGATAAAGTTTTATATTTTTTTTCTTGTAAATGTTGTAAATAATAAAGCCTTGCCCCTAATCCAAAAAAAGAAATCCCTTGCAATGTGAACATCATAAATGAACGACGATGTAACATTGGAATATAAGAGCGAATTTTTTGCATATATTACCTTATTTTTTTAAAACCAATAACATATTTAATAACATTGAAATAACAAAAATTATCAATGCTCCAAATAATAAATCATATAATTGCAATGTATTATTTAAATAGGCAAATAAACCATAAATAAAATAACTAATAGTAATAACAATAAAAGATACAATATTAATCCCTAGCAATGTATCCATTACTCTTTGATAATAGAAATATATTACTAAAACCCAAATCATTAAATATGATAAAGAATGAATGCCAAGAGTTACATTACTTAATGTATCTGACAACAAACCTAATAAAAATAAATATACAAACCAAAAAGAATTAGGATTAACGATAATCCAAAAATATATTAAAGGTATAGCAAAATCTAAATAGAAACTATTATTCAAAGTAGGCAAGTTTATTAACATTACTGCAATAATAGTTGTAAAAATAGGAATTAAATTTTTTAAAATACTCATTTACTAATTCTTTACATATCTAAATTTAACAATTCTAGCAAATAAGTTATTTTTTGTTTTTGTAAATAATTTAACTTTTGCTCTATAACCATCAACTGCTATAACTCTTCCAACCGGAATCCCATTTGGCAACATTCCACCATCACCAGATGTAATGACTTTTTGCCCTACCTTTACAGTTTCAATATTTTCTATAAATTTAAGTGTTGGGTTTTCACCACCATCACCTTGCATTATCGATCTTTCATCACTACCAATTATAAATACTGGCAACGCAGAATTCATATCTGTTAATAACAACACACGGGAATTATTTTCGGAAACATCGACTATCTTGCCTAATAATCCACCAATTCCCATTACACCATCATTTTTTTTAACACCGTCTTTTATACCTTTGTCCAACAGTAAAGTACGATGGTATATACCACCTGTATTACCAATTATACGACTGGTAATAAATGATTTTTCCAAAGAACGATTATATTTTAGTAAACTACGGAATGTTGAATTTTCTTGTTTTAGAACATAATAACTATTTTTATAATGTTGTAATTCTAGGATTTCTGTTTTTAATTTTTCATTGTTATCAACAATATCCCTGAATTCAGTAATTGAATCATTTAAAAAATTAAACCATAAAACTGGTACTTCGGCAACTTTGACAACGGGGCTTGATAAATCTAATACGAAAGAACGGATTTTAATAAGACTGTCTCTGTGTAGTGTGTCTATTAATATAGTAATAAGTGATATTACTATCCAAACAGAAATAGATAATTTATTTAGAAATGTTCCTTCATGTTTTTGTATCATACTTCAAAATTAGATATTATACAGAAGATATTAGTACATTTTTTAATGTTTTCATCTCTTCCAAACATCTACCTGTGCCATAAACTACACATTGTAGCGGTTCCTCAGCAACTGAAACAGGCAAGCCTGTATCTTTACGAATTCTTTTATCAAGGTTGTTTAACATACTTCCACCACCGGTTATAATAATACCTTTTTCAACAATATCACTTGCTAATTCAGGTGGAGTTTTTTCAAGAGCAGCTCTTACACTATTAGAAATTTCTACTACTGTTTTTTCAAGAGCATCATAAATGTGATGTTCGTTAATTGTTATTTCAAGGGGAAGACCTTGACTAATTGAACGACCTTTAATTTTCATTTCCTTAGGCTTAGTTCTTGAATTGACAATAGCTGTACCAATTTCTTTTTTTATTTCTTCGGCTGTTCTTTCACCGATAAATAAATTATCAGTACGGCGAATATGATCTATTATGTCGTTATCCATTCTATCGCCACCAATTTTTACAGATTGAGCATAAGATATACCACCAAGTGACAATACAGCGATTTCCGTAGTACCACCACCTATGTCAACAACCATAGAACCTGTTGGTTCAGTAACTGGTAAATTAGCACCTATTGCGGCAGCCATAGGTTCTTCTACCAAGAAAACAGACCTTGCACCAGCTGATTCAGCTGATTCTTTGATAGCACGGCGTTCAACAGCTGTTGCCCCAAATGGAACGCAAATAACAATTTGCGGAGCCGATGCAAAAGAACCTCTGTGAACTTTGCGAATGAAGTATTTTATCATATCCTCGGCTATATCGAAATCTGCTATCACACCATCGCGTAAAGGACGAATAGCTTTAATGTTTTCTGGGGTACGCCCAACCATTTTTTTTGCTTCTTCACCAACCGCTAATACATGTTTTTTACCTTTTATTTCAGTAACGGCAACAACAGATGGTTCGTTTAACACAACACCTTTACCAGAAACATAAACTAAGGTATTTGCAGTACCTAAATCGATAGCCATATCTGACGAGAATAAACCTAATATTTTTTGTAACATATCTAACTCCATTTAATACACATTATAACTATATATTCATATATAAAAAATGGCAACAAAAATATTTATTACTTGAATTTGTTTTTAATCTGGTATACTTTTTGATTTAATGAATAGTGGAGATTATAAAAATGAAAGAAATTTATTTAAAAGACTACAAGCCTGCAAACTACCAAGCAATCAATATCAAGCTAGATTTCAACCTTAACCCCACAGCAACTAAGGTAGTTGCAAAAACTAAATATAAAATAAACAATAGTGAAAATGATCTTGTATTAAACGGGGAAGATTTAGAATTAGAATCGATATTGATTGACAATAAAAAACTAGATAAATCGCAATATAAACTAACGAATAAAACCTTAATTATTCCCAATGCGCCTGATGAATTTGAATTAACAATTACTACTGTTGTCAATCCGCAAGAAAACACTAAGTTAGAGGGGCTTTATATTTCATCTGATATTTTTTGCACTCAATGCGAAGCCGAAGGGTTTAGAAGAATAACATATTTTCAAGACCGACCAGATGTAATGTGCCTGTGGCAGGTATCAATCACCGCAGATAAACAAAAATATCCAATTATGTTGTCTAATGGTAATGAAGGCATCGGTGATAATTACACAGATAATGGTGATGGCACGCATACTGCATTTTGGTCAGACCCATTTAAAAAACCTTGTTATTTATTTGCTTTGGTGGCTGGTGATTTAGTAGGAATTGAGAAAAACTTCGTAACTCAAAAAAAGAAAAAAGTTAAATTAAAAATATACACTAATCACGGTAATGAAAACAGACTAGATTATGCTATGGATTCACTAGTAAGATCGATGAAATGGGATGAAAAAGTTTGGGGGCGAACATATGAACACGATATTTTTAATATAGTTGCAGTAGATGATTTTAATATGGGGGCGATGGAAAATACTACATTAAATATATTTAACTCTAAATTAATACTTGCTGACAATGAAATTGCAACAGACTTAGATTACGGCCGTATTGAGAGTGTTGTCGGACACGAATATTTTCACAATTGGACGGGAAACCGCATTAC
>Ga0315320_10001601_pt1 | contig 18762 bp, 13 predicted proteins | sample M140m21515metaG_FD_203458 | JGI IMG/M metagenome (GOLD analysis project Ga0315320, IMG submission 203458) | Ammonia-oxidizing marine archaeal communities from Monterey Bay, California, United States - M1 40m 21515 | ecosystem: Environmental > Aquatic > Marine > Coastal | place: USA: California... | reverse complement strand
GTAGATGAGGGTGCGCTCGAAGCCGAGGCCGAAGCCGGCGTGGGGGACGGTGCCGTATTTGCGCAGGTCTCGGTACCACCAGTAGTCGTCCTTCTCCAAATCCAATTCCTCGAGTCTTGCATCGAGTACGTCGAGGCGTTCCTCGCGTTGAGAGCCGCCGATGATCTCGCCGATGCCGGGCGCGAGCACGTCCATGGCGGCGACGGTGTTGCCGTCGTCGTTCATGCGCATGTAAAAGGCCTTGATCTCCTTTGGATAATTCATCACCACCACCGGCCGGCCGATATGTTCCTCGGTGAGCCAGCGTTCGTGTTCGCTCTGCAAATCCATCCCCCATTTTACGGGGAACTCAAACTTGTGCCCGTCGGCGACCGCTTTCTCCAGCCGCGCGATGGCGTCAGTGTAATCCATGCGCTCGAAGCTGGCATCGACAAATTTCTCGAGCCGTTCAATGCAGCCCTTGTCCACGCGCTGTTGGAAAAACGCCATGTCATCGCCACGCTCATCGAGAAGTGTGCGGAAAATGCTCTTCAAAAAATCCTCGGCCAAGTCAGCGTCGTCAGACAAATCGGCAAAGGCGATCTCCGGCTCGATCATCCAAAACTCCGCGAGATGCCGTGAGGTATTGGAATTCTCCGCGCGAAAGGTCGGCCCAAAGGTGTACACCTTGCTCAAGGCTAGGCAGTAGCTCTCCACATTCAACTGGCCGGATACGGTCAGGTTGGTTTCCTTACCAAAAAAATCCTGCGTAAAATCGACCGTACCGCTCTCGGTGCGCGGCAGGTTTTCAAGATCCAGCGTGCTCACGCGGAACATCTCGCCAGCGCCCTCGCAATCGCTACCGGTCACGATCGGCGTGTGCACCCAGTAAAATCCGTTCTCGTGAAAATACCGATGAATGGCATTTGCCACGCAATGCCGCACGCGGGCCATTGCCGAGAAGGCATTGGTGCGTACGCGCAAATGCGCCTGCTCACGCAGGTACTCGAAGGTGTGCCGCTTGGCCGGCATGGGATAGGTCTCGGGATCCTCCACCATGCCCACCGCCTCAATGCGCGTGGCCAACAGCTCAACACTCTGGTTCTTGCCCTCCGACGCAACCACCTCGCCTTCGGCAATGAGCGAACAGCCGGTGGTCAGATTCTGCACGTCAGTAGCGTAATTCTCTAGTTCACCCGGTGCCACCACCTGCGCGGGCTCGAAGCAGGTGCCGTCGTGCAGTTGCACAAACGACAGGCCCGCCTTGGAATCGCGCCGCGTACGCACCCAGCCGCGCAGTCGCACCCGATCGCCCACCGCCACGTCATCCTGCGTCAGCAATGCCGCCACCGAAACTAGCCGGAAATCCTCGCTCATCTGGAAAGAATACCGTGCGGAAGGCAGTGGAGTCCAAGGGAAGTTTTGCGCATGGTATACTTCCGCATATCAGGTGCAAAATATTATTGGGCCTAATGCGGAATGAATGAATTTTCATTCCTTGAGTTATTAGTCCATTAGGTGCCCGAAGAGGTGAGATTTTCTCACATTAAAAAAATGCATCCAATGCAGATTGTGACAGTCAATGCTGTTAGAGCGGCGAAGATATAGTCGATTGGTCCAGCTTTCATGTTCCTATCCTCCATGCTCTAAATGTAAGCGCGTCGTGTGCCAGTTTCATCAGGTTGGCATGGTAATAGCTTTCATTGTTTTTCGATAATGAATGAATTGAATTCATATACAAATAATCCCTTGGACAGTCGCCAGTTACGGGCGTTTCTTATGCTCGCACGCATGGGTAGCTTCACGAAAGCCGCCAAAGAGCTGCACCTCACGCAGTCCGCTGTGAGTCATGCGATGAAGGCCCTGGAGGGGGATGTGGGTTGTCGCCTTTTAGACAGGGTGGGAAAAAAGGTTCTGCTGACTCAGGCGGGCGAACAATTTTTCCTGCGCGTCGATAAAATCTTAGGCGAAATGATTCTCGCGCGTGCGGAGCTGGATCAACTCGGTGAATGGGGTCGAGGCCGTTTGCGGGTTGGCGCCAGTGCGGCCGCCTGTCAGTACATTCTGCCGCCGGTTCTGCGTGAGTTTCAGAAAAAGTTCCCCAAGTGCCGATTGAGTATCGAGCCGGCGGATACCCACGGGATCGTGGAATCGCTGCGCGCCAACACGATCGATGTGGCCGTGACTCTGGAGCCCGAACGCGAACCAGACTTTGCCTTCTCACCATTGTTCACCGATGAACTGAAGTTCCTTGTAAACCCTAAGCATCCCTGGGCTGAGGCTCGGCGGGCCGTGCGGGTGGATATTCCGCGGGAGCAGTACATCCTGTATTTTCGAAACAGCCGCACCTTTGAACAGATTGAGAACTATTTCCGAACCGAACAAATGGTCATCAAATCTATTATCGATATGGGCAGCATGTCCGCCATCAAGGAGCTGGTGAAGCTCGGTCTGGGCGTGACCATCCTGGCACCGTGGGTGGCACAGAATGAATTGGCTGAAAAATCGCTTGTAGTGTTGCCGCTCGGTCGCCGCAAGCTCAAGCGCCAATGGGGCGTGCTGCATTGGAAAGAGCGTCCGATGGGCTGGGCGGAGGATACCTTCATCAAGCTTTGCCAATCCGGTGCGCGACAATTCGCCGCTCGCAATGGCCTTCGCGCGCACGTATAAACGGTGCGTTCCCATGAAGGCATATCGACTGAACCGCTTGTTCAACGCGAAATCTGGCCGCTGCTTTGATGTGGCGGTGGATCACGGATTTTTTAATGAGCGCAGCTTCCTACAGGGCATTGAAAATCTTGATGCAGCGGTACAGACCTTGGTGGAGGCGGATCCAGATGCCATCCAGTTGACCGTCGGCCAGGCTCGTCTTTTGCAGCAGATTCCCGGCAAACAAAAGCCAGCGCTCGTGTTGCGCACCGATGTGGCCAATGTGTACGGGACAAATCTGCCGGAACACCTGTTCAGCCGTGTGATCGAAGACGCCGCCGAACAGGCCGTGCGGCTGGATGCGGCGTGCGTGGTGGTGAATCTTTTTCGCATACCGGGCGCGCCGGAAGTCACCGATGATTGCATCCAAAATATCCTCGACCTTAAGCCGCAGTGCGACGCGTTGGCCATGCCGTTAATGATCGAACCACTCGTATTCAAGCCCAACGCCGAGGCCGGCGGTTATCAGGTGGATGGGGATCTGGATAAAATTATGCCGCTCGTCCGGCAGGCCTGTGAACTCGGGGCGGACGTAATCAAGGCAGATCCCACCAATAATCCGGAGGATTACCATCAAGTCATCCAGATTGCTGGGGACATTCCGGTACTCGTCCGCGGGGGAGGGCGCGTGAGCGATGAGGAGATTCTACAACGCACCCACGCCATTCTGGCGCAGGGCGCGCGCGGTATCGTTTACGGCCGCAATATCATCCAGCACGCTAACCCCGGAGGCATGACACGCGCTCTCATGGCCCTCGTTCACGATGACGCCACGCCGGAAGAAGCGGCCAAGCACTTGTTTTAAAGGCGGATTTCTTTGACCTTTTTTGGCAAAACCCCTAGGTTCCGCCGTTCTTGAGGCGATTCAATATGCTCGGATTTATTAAGAAAATTTTTGGCACGAAAAACGACCGTGAGATCAAGCGTATCGAGAAATCCTTGATCCAGCAGGTTTATGCTTACGCGGATCAATTGGATGCCATGTCGGATGATGAACTCCGTGGCCAAACCCGCGCGTGGCAGGAGGAGTTGGGCGCAATTGAGGATAATGATCAGCTTGCGCTGCGGTTGGACGAAATCATGCCGCAAGCCTTTGCGGTGGTAAAGGAAGGCGCCCGGCGGTTATGCGGGAAAAATATTGATGTGCGTGGTCAAGAAGTGCTCTGGGAAATGGTTCACTTCGATGTGCAACTCATCGGCGGTTATGCTCTGCATAAACGGAATATTGCAGAGATGGCGACCGGTGAAGGAAAAACCCTCGTAGCCACCTTGCCCGTTTATCTGAATGCTCTGGCCGGCCGCGGCGTGCATGTGGTGACGGTCAACGATTACCTCGCCGCACGTGACTCCGAATGGATGGGAGCGCTTTACACCTCCCTAGGCTTGACCGTGGGCTGTATTCAGCACGATCAACCGCCCAGTGCCCGTCGGGACATGTACAACCGTGACGTTACCTACGGTACCAACGCGGAAATGGGCTTTGATTACTTGCGCGATAACGGCATGGCTCAAAGCGCCGAGGAGCAGGTGCAGCGCGGACATTACTTTGCCATTGTGGATGAGGTGGACTCGATCCTCATTGATGAAGCCCGTACCCCATTAATCATCAGTGGTCCGGCGCAAGTGAAGCAGGATCAACGGTTGTATTCCGAACTCAAACCACGCATTCAGGATCTGGTTCGACAACAAAAGAGGCTGTGCGACAAGTGCATTCGGGAAGCTAACGAGCTCATCACGAAACTGGGCGATTCTGAAAATGCAGAGATCGAGCACGAGATCGGTTTGCTGCTCTACCGGGTACAGCAAGGCCAGCCCAAGCATTCCGGATTACTGGAGGCTAAGGTGGATCCAGCCAATCGCCGTCGATCGGAATTGGCGGAAATGGAGCTGCACAAGGACCAAACCAAAAAGCTCTTGTATGCTCAAAAAGAGGAACTCTTCTTTGCGATCGACGAGAAAAGCCATGATGCGGATCTCACGGAGAAAGGGCGTAGCTTCCTCAGCCCCAACGATTCAGAGGCCTTTATGATGCCGGATACTGTGACCGCGCATCACGAAATTGATTCCGATGAATCCCTCTCGCCACAGGACAAGTTGGCCGAGAAACAGCGTGTGCAAGCCGCTGCTCAAGAGCGAGGCGAACGCATTCATGTGACCTCCCAGTTGCTCAAGGCCTACTGTCTCTACGAAAAAGATGTGCAGTACATTGTGCAAAATAACAAGGTGGTGATCGTGGACGAAAATACTGGTCGCCCGATGGAAGGCCGCCGCTGGAGCGAAGGTCTGCATCAAGCCGTGGAATCCAAGGAAAGCGTCAGGATCGAGGAGGAAACGCAGACCTACGCTACCATCACCATCCAGAATTACTTCCGCCTCTACACTAAGCTCGCCGGCATGACCGGTACAGCCGAGACCGAGCAGGCGGAATTTTTTGACATCTACAAGCTTGGCGTACTCGTCATTCCGCCAAACCGTCCGTGTTTGCGTCAGGACAATGATGATTCCATTTATCTCACCGAGAAGGTGAAGTTTAAGGCAGTCGTCGAAGAGGTGCGTCGATTAAATACCGAAGGGCGTCCAGTATTGGTGGGTACCGTGGCGGTGGAAACCAGTGAACACATTTCTCGGTTGCTGGAGAAATCCCGCGTTCCCCACAGCGTGTTGAACGCGAAGTTCCACCAACAGGAAGCGGAGATTGTCGCCCGTGCTGGACAACGGGGTACGGTGACCATTGCCACCAACATGGCAGGGCGCGGTACGGATATCAAACTGGCCAAAGGCGTGCCAGATCTCGGCGGTCTGCATGTGCTCGGCACGGAGCGCCATGAATCGCGCCGGATCGATCGCCAGTTGCGAGGCCGTTGTGCGCGTCAGGGCGATCCCGGAAGCTCCCACTTCTTCCTTAGTCTCGAAGACGACCTGATGCGGCGTTACGGCAACAGCGAAAAGATGACCGGGATGCTGCAAAAAGTGGGCATGGAAGAGGACGAAGAAATTTCCCATCCGCTTCTTAACCGCTCCATCGAGAGCGCCCAAAAACGGGTAGAGCAACACCATTACCAAATCCGTCGTCGCACTTTGGAATATGACGACGTGATGAATAAGCAGCGCGAACAGCTCTACGGTTTTCGAAACAACATCATTAATGGTGACGATGTTCGCGATGTGATGTTTGACGTGGTGGAAGATGTGATCGTTAAACGCGTCGAATCCTACATGCCACAAGGCTTTGAGGGGGAAGAGATTGGGTATGACTACACCGGGCTGGCTGTTTGGGTGAATCAAACCTTTCCAGTGGGCTTGGGCGAAGAAGAATTGAAGCAGGCCTCCGAGCAGGCTTCAGAAACGCCGCCTGAAGGCAGCATGTACGATGGTCTCACACGCGAGCAATACGCCCTTTGCCATTTCATATTTGATGCCGTGCAGGAAGTGTACCGCGTAAAAATCAAAACCGAAGATCCAGAGGCTCTCGTGCATGTGGAGCGCCGTGCAATTCTGGTTTCCATCGACCGCCTTTGGCGCGAACACCTGTATGCAATGGATGGCCTGCGCCAATCGGTTCACCTCCGGTCTTACGGCCAGAAAGATCCATTGGTGGAATACAAAACCGAAGCGCGCGATATGTTCATGGACTTGATGGAGAACATTCGCGAGGAGGTTTGCCATAACATTTTCCGAAACGCCACCAGCCTTGAAGCTGCTGTTAATCTTATGCGCAGTCTCTCCGACAAAGCTAGTACGCAGATGGCCAACGCGCTCGGTCTTGATCCCTCCATTACACAGGCTGGCAATATCGTCAGCGAAGTTAATGCCGAGGTGAGCGGGGAACAAGGCTCAGCGGCACCACGTCCTGTTCGATCAGGTCCCAAGGTGGGACGTAACGATCCATGCCCTTGCGGTAGCGGTAAGAAATACAAGAAATGCTGGCCTAATTGCCCGTGATCGACCCTGTTTCGATGCTCCGGCCCCGCCGGAAGATTCGCGGTATCTCCGCCATCCTGCTGCCGTTCCAGGGAAACGGCGATCCCGATTGGGCCGGATTCTCCGCGCATGTTCAGCGCACTGTGGCAGCCGGCTTGGCTCCGGCGGTGAACATGGATACCGGTTTCGGTAATCTCATCGATGACTCTATTCGCCGCCGTGCATTGGAGCTGACGCAGGTGGAGACCGATGATTTTGTGGCCGGTGCATTCGTGGGCGATCAACCGGGCGCAACATTTAATGACGGCGAATACCTTCGCCAAATGGAGATGATCCAAAGCCACGGCGGCATGCCGGTGATCTTTCAATCATTTGGTCTCACCGGCCAGGCTGATGAGGCTATTGTGGCCAGCTACGCGAAGCTCGCGAGCCGCTCGGATTCCTTGATCGGGTTTGAGCTGAGCGATGTGTTTGCGCCGTTTGGTAAGATTTACTCGATGGATGTTTATCGCGGTCTGCTTGGGATCGAGCGGTTAATCGGCTCGAAGCATTCCTCGCTAAATCGTGAGTTGGAATGGCAGCGGTTGTTGCTGCGCGACGAATTACGACCTGAGTTTCACGTGTTCACCGGCAACGATTTGGCCATCGATATGGTCATGTATGGCAGCGATTACCTGCTCGGGCTGAGTACGTTCGCGCCGGATGTATTTGCCCGTCGCGATGCTGCTTGGGCTGCGGGGGATCCGGCGTTTTATGAATTGAACGACTGGTTGCAGTACCTAGGCTTTCTCACCTTCCGTCCGCCGGTGCCTGCCTACAAACATTCGGCAGCGATGTTTCTCAAATTGCGTGGGCAAATCGAGTGCGATCACACGCACCCACAATCACCCGGTCGCCCGGAAAGCGATCGCGACATTCTGCGGCATATCGTGGATCAAATACCCGCGGCATGAGTGCTCCGTTCAAGCTGACGCGGATTCCGTCGTTGAAGACTGTGGACGCGTTTCGCGCGCACGTGTCTTCCTTGGGAATCGAGATTCCCTGTGAGGATGAAATCGCAGGGAACGATTCCCCCATCGGCCAACCGTTGACGACGCTCACGGTGAACGGCAAAACCCTCGGCAACCGGATTGCGCTGCACCCGATGGAGGGCTGGGATGGCACGGCTGATGGTGGGGTGACGGATCCCATGCGCCGGCGTTGGCGGCGGTTTGGCGAGAGTGGCGCGAAATTGATTTGCGGCGCGGAAGCCATGGCGGTGCGGCCGGATGGACGCGCCAATCCGAATCAGTTGATCATTAACGAAGCCAATCAAGCTGGCTTGGTCGAACTGCGCGATCTGTTGCTCGCAGCACATCGCGACAAGTACGGGACCACCGACGACTTGGCTATGGGTTTTCAGTTAACGCATTCCGGGCGCTTTTGCCGGCCGAACGGGAAGTTTACCTACGAACCGCGCATTGCGTATCGGCATCCGATTTTGGATGATAAATTCAAGGTGCAAAGCGATGCGGCTATGTGGACCGATGCTGAGGTTGAGGAGCTGATTGCTGATTACGTGCGCGCCGCGAGGATTGCGCGTGAGGTGGGGGCGGACTTCGTGGACCTCAAGCATTGCCACGGATATTTGCTGCACGAGTTTCTGGGCGCTCACACGCGCGAAGGGAAATTTGGCGGCAGCTTTGGAAACCGCACGCGCATTCTGCGCGAGATCGTGGCGGGGATTCGGGCGGAAGGAAACGAGATCGATCTTGCCGTGCGCCTGAGTACCTTTGACATGGTACCTCACCGGCCGGATCCCGAGCTCTCAACACCGGGCAAACTCGGCCCCGGCATTCCCGAAGAACACACCACGCCGTACCCGTATCAATTTGGCGTGAACCCGGATGATCCAACGCAAATCGATCTAAGGGAGACGGTTGCGTTTGTGAATCTTTGTGGTGAACTGGGCATCAAGCTACTCAACACCACCGCCGGTTCGCCTTACTACACTCCGCATCTCCAACGGCCGGCAGCGTACCCGCCGAGCGACGGCTATCAGCCGGCGTACGATCCGTTAATCGATTTGGCGCGCCAGATTGAAGTGGTGCGTCACTTGAAGGCGGGCCTACCCGAAGGTATGGCAATCATCGCGTCCGGGCTCAGTTATCTTCAGGAATACCTGCCGCACGTATGCCAAGCTTTGCTGCGTGACAACTGGACGGACTGTGTCGGATTGGGCCGGGTGGTCCTGAGTTATCCGGATATTCTCGCTGCCGCGATGGAGCAGGGTGGTTTGGAGAAACGGTTGATCTGCCGGACATTCAGCGATTGCACCACCGCCCCGCGGAAAGGTCTACCGAGTGGTTGTTTTCCACTGGATGATTTCTATGCGCAGAGCGCAACAGCCGCGGAATTGAAGACCAAAAAAAAGGCGGGCTAAGCCCGCCTTAAATCGCTCGGCTTACCACCAAGTAAAATTCGGGTCGGGCGCCGCCATGTTTCCGTGAGGCGGAGGCGCGATCCAATCAAGCATTTGTTTAGTGGGCGGGAAGACAAATTCTTCCACGTGCATGTCGCCATACAACATAATGTGCCGACCTTCACCTTCCTGACCATGCCAAGTGTCCTCGCGGTCATACGGCCAATTCCAGTCCCCTTGGATTATTTTATTAGAGGTGCTTTGGACCATTTCGGATTCGTGCATGGATGTGGCTTCATAGCTGCCTTCTTTTTCGCTCTTTTCTCCTAACACACGTTGGACGCGAAACATATCGTCGGCAACTTGTACCTGATAGCTATTTCCGAATTGTTCCCAGCAGCTGCCAACATTATATGCTCCACCGCCGATATCCGCAGGATCATGAAATATTTCCAAATTTCCAGAGACATACTTATTCAACGGGCGCTCCTCTTCGGGAACTTTGGCTCCGTATAGTTGGGCCACTACGGGCGGGAGTGGGCCTTTGGCTCCTGTAGCTCCACCAACTTGTCCGCCAACTCCAGCCGGACCGTTTACCTCCGGGAACCAGCCATCATAATCGCCCAAGTATTCGGTGTAGGCGTTGCCGATTTGACGTTGATTATTGATGCTCTGGGTTTTTCGGACTTTGATTTTTGCTTTAGCTAAAACGGGTAAGAGCAATGCGGTCAGAATCCCAATGACGGCGATGACGACGAGTAGTTCGATTAGGGTGAAACCAGTTTGGCGCTTGTTTTGGTGAATCATTGATTCAGTACTCCTTCCCTTCACACTAGTCCAAAATGTCCCCATGGTAAAGCATACGATGCGTTTGAGTCGGTTGTTACGGTTTTTTGCGGTTTGACACCCCCGAAGTGCGCGCCTATAAGTCGCTTTTAAACCCAACAAAATAATATTATGGCTATCGAAGTTGGCTCTAAAGCCCCTAATTTTACCCTCAAATCCAGCAACGGCCCCGGCGAGAAAGATGATTTCGGTCTCTCGGATGTGACGTTGAGTTCTAATAACGGCGAGAAAAACACGGTGGTGCTTTTCGTGCCATTGGCCTTCACCGGGGTTTGCACCGGCGAGTTATGCGACATCACTGCCGGGCTGGGCAGCTACACCGATCTGAATGCGGACGTGATTGCCATCAGCGTGGATAGCCCTTTTGCTCAGGGTCAGTGGGCGGAGAAGGAAAACATCGGCATCACTTTGGCCAGCGATTTGAATAAGCAAACGGCCAAGGATTACGGTGTGTTGCTTGACGATCTCATCGGCTTGGGCAGTGTGAGCGCGCGTGCAGCCTTCGTCATCGATAAGGAAGGTACCGTGCAATACGCCGAGCAAACGGCCACACCGATGGAACTGCCCAACTTCGAGGCAGTGAAGGAAACACTCGCTAAGCTGAACTAGGCTAGTACGCCAGATTTTGGCAAAAACTTTACAGAGGCCTTCGGGCCTCTTTTTTTGTCATCTTGAAAAAAGGCCTTCATTGCGGTAGCTTTAATGGCGAATATGGTAATGCGTGGTGGATTCATATTGGTGTGGTTAGCGGGATTGGCGTGGGGCGCAGAGAATGGCGCCGTGGAGCGGCGGCCCGATGGGCTATGGTATCTCCCCAACAGAAGTGTTCCTTACACCGGCAAGGCTGAGCGTAAGCATTTCGATGGCACCCGCATTTCGTTGATTCATTATTATGAAGGCAAACAGCATGGCCTAACACAATTTTGGTATCCCAACGGCAAACCCCGCTCGGCGTTTCAGTACATTGAAGGCCAGCTTGATGGGAACGCCACCTACTTCTACCACAATGGCAATCGCCAGAACCTCACCACTTACCGGATGGGCGCAAAGCACGGGCCGGTGATTGACTGGTGGCCGGAAGGGGAGAAGAGTTTTGAGGAGCATTACAACAATGGCCTGCCCCAAGGCCTGTGGAGGAGTTGGTGGCCCGATGGCAAAATTGCCAGCGAGAAAATTTACAAGAATCGCCGGCTGGTATCCCATCGCGAATGGAATCGGGATGGGGAGCCCAAAGTGGTGGCGGGGTGGAATTTGGATGGCTCCTTCAGGTCTGCTGCCTCGGTGGCCCAACGCCAACAAATCCTAGGGCGCCGGATTCTCTGGAATCGAGTCAGCGGCCCCAATCGTATTGATCTCATTTATCGGGATAAACCGCTGAAGACTATCCTTACGGTATTTGGGGATCCGGATGTGACCGATGACGGGCTTTGGACTTACAAAGGTCTGCGCATTCAGGATCCTAATGATGGACGGATGTTTGACACGGCCACATTTCGTTTTAAGAAAGCAGTGGTCACCGAAATATGGATCGAGTAGCTCCCTTGACAGTTGCGGCCTTTCTCCCGCATTTTAAGTGAGCCGAATGAGTGCACACGATTCGTTTGAGCCCGGCATTGGTGCCGGTAATCCCTTATTTGTTTAATTTCACGGATTTAGCATGAGCATATATCAGGAATACGTCGCAGAAGTTGAAGAGCGCAAAACACAGGGGTTGAACCCGAAACCGATCGATAGCGATGCGTTGGTGGCCGAAATCGTCACGCAAATCAAAGATGCGGATCACAAGCATCGTACCGATTCGGTGCATTACCTGATTTATAATACGTTGCCAGGCACGACCAGTGCTGCGGGTGAGAAGGCGCGTTTTTTGGAGGAGATCATTCTCGGTAAAACCGATGTGGAGGAAATATCACCGACTTTTGCCTTTGAGTTGTTATCCCACATGAAAGGTGGGCCTTCCATTGATGTGCTGTTGAATCTTGCGTTGGGCGAGGATGCCGCGATTGCCGAACAGGCGGCGGCCGTGCTGAAGACGCAGGTGTTCCTGTACGAGGCGGATACCGAGCGTTTGGGGGCGGCATATGGTGAAGGGAGCAATATCGCCAAAGACATTTTGCAAAGCTACGCGGAGGCGGAGTTCTTTACGAAACTGCCGGATGTGCTGGAGACGGTTGAGGTGGTGACTTATGTGGCGGGGATAGGGGATATTTCTACTGATTTACTTTCACCCGGCAACCAGGCGCATTCCCGGTCGGACCGTGAGTTGCACGGCAAGTCCATGATTTCCGAGAAGGCGCAAAACGAAATCAAAGCGCTTCAGGCGGAGCATCCGGGGAAGAGCGTGATGTTGGTGGCCGAAAAGGGAACAATGGGCGTGGGGTCATCCCGCATGTCCGGCGTGAACAACGTCGCTTTGTGGGCCGGCAAACAAGCGAGCCCGTATGTGCCTTTCGTCAATATCTTCCCGATCGTGGCTGGAACCAACGGCATTTCCCCGATCTTCCTGACGACGGTTAGTGTGACGGGCGGTATTGGTATTGATCTTAAAAATTGGGAAAAGAAAAAGGATGCCGAGGGTAACCCCGTGCTCGATGAAAACGGTGACCCAAAACTGGAGCAGATCTACACAGTGGACACGGGAACAGTTCTGACCATCAACACTGCGGACAAAAAATTATACGCCGGCGATCAAGAGCTGATCGATATTTCAAGCGCCCTGACGCCGCAGAAAGTCGAGTTCATTAAGGCCGGCGGTTCTTATGCGGTGGTTTTTGGCAAGAAACTCCAAAGTTTTGCTGCCAAGACACTTGGGGTGCAATTAACGCCGGTCTTTGCCCCGTCCAAAGAGATATCCTACGAAGGTCAGGGGCTGACAGCCGTGGAGAAGATTTTCAATCGAAACGCCGTCGGCGTGGCTGATGATGTTGTGCTGCATGCCGGATCGGATATCCGTGTGGAAGTGAATATTGTCGGTTCGCAGGATACCACTGGCCTGATGACCTCTCAGGAATTGGAGGCCATGGCGGCAACCGTGATTTCGCCGACCGTTGATGCCGCCTATCAATCGGGGTGTCACACCGCTTCAGTATGGGACAAGAAAGCGCAGGCCAATATTCCGCGCCTCATGAGTTTCATGAACGATTTCGGGCTGATCACGGGCCGCGATCCGGATGGCGAATACCATGCCATGACCGATGTCATCCACAAGGTGCTCAACGACCTTACCGTGGATGAATGGGCAATCATTATCGGCGGCGATTCCCATACGCGTATGTCCAAGGGCGTTGCGTTTGGGGCGGACTCTGGGACGGTCGCGCTGGCACTCGCCACCGGCGAGGCTTCGATGCCTATTCCTGAATCGGTAAAAGTCACCTTTAAGGGCGAATTGAAACCTTTTGTGGATTTTCGGGACGTCGTGCATGCCACTCAGGATCAGATGCTGGATCAATTCGCCGGCGAGAACGTATTCCAAGGGCGAGTGATTGAAGTTCACATTGGTACGTTGCCATCAGACAAGGCCTTCACCTTTACTGACTGGACTGCGGAAATGAAGGCCAAAGCCTCCATTTGTATTTCGCAAGATGATACGTTGATCGAGTCCTTGGAAATCGCCAAGCACCGGATCGAGATCATGATCAAGAAGGGGATGGACAACGAGAAACAGGTGCTTCAAGGGCTGGTGGACAGCGCTGAAAAACGCATCGCAGAAATCCGTTCCGGCGAAAAACCGGCCCTCACTCCTGATGCTGATGCCAATTATTACGCGGAATTTACCGTGGATCTTGATCAGGTGATTGAGCCGATGATTGCGGATCCGGATGTTAATAATGATGATGTTTCCAAGCGCTACACCCACGACACGATTCGTCCGCTCTCCTTTTATAAAGGGGAGAAGACCGTGGACCTTGGGTTTCTGGGTTCCTGCATGGTTCACAAGGGGGATTTAAAGATCCTTTCACAGATGTTGGTGAATTTGGAAAAACAACAGGGCAGCATTGAGTTCAATGCACCCCTGATCGTGGCCGCGCCGACCTATAACATCATCGACGAACTTAAAGAGGAAGGCGACTGGGATACGCTGCAAAAGTACTCCGGGTTCGAGTTCAATGATGACGCGCCCAAGGGGGACGCGCGTTTGGAGTACGAAAATATGATGTACCTCGAGCGGCCGGGATGCAATCTGTGCATGGGCAATCAGGAGAAGGCCGCCAAAGGGGATACCGTCATGGCCACTTCCACGCGCTTGTTCCAAGGCCGCGTGGTGGAGGATTCCCAACAGAAAAAAGGCGAATCCTTGCTCTCCTCAACACCGGTCGTCGTGCTTTCGGCAATCTTGGGGAGAACCCCCAGCTTCGAGGAATACAAGGCTGCTGTGGAAGGAATCGATCTGACGACCTTTGCGCCGCCTGAGGAAGAAATGGTGGCTTAACCGCCTAACTACTCCTTCGGCCCGGCAGAGAAAAGAGCGCGCGCAAGGCTTCTACCAGCACATAGCTGAATAGGAAGTAAGCAAACAGGTACACCGGAATCTTGATCGCCATCTTCAGCACGGAACCTTTATCCAGATATTTTTTGGCTACGGGCAACGGGGATTCCTTAAAGTAGGAAATAGCATCAGTCAGCGTTTCCTTCGTGAGGTTGCTCATCGATTTTAATAAGCCCACTTCGGTTGGTATGATTTCCGTTGCAACTGCTTCAGCCGGGGAAGCGGCTGACTCGATATCGTCTTTCGCGACCAGATTCATCAGCGCAAACAAGAGACAAAAGATGAGCGCCATACCGTAAAGGATCGGCGCGATCTTGAGCATGGTTTTGGAGAACATGGCCATAATGCCCAACGCTTCATCTCCGGCAGTATTGCCGGCACCAATCTTGATGTTGAGTTGCGCAGGCTTAAGCCACAGGCGCGCCAAGGAAGCGCAAAAGAGGTAAAGCAAAACGCCGCCGCCGATTTTCGCTAGGACACTCAGCCAGTTTTCGCTGAATCCATCCATAATCCCAAGGACGCCATACACAATCCCGGCTGCGGCGGCGGCAATGCCGGAAAGCAGCACGACCAAGGCCATCGCTTTCATCAGCCCACTGGCCGAAAGTCGGCTGGGGGTGGACTTGATCAGGGCATCGCCGGCGTTAAAGAGTACGCCGGTGAGGTAGTGCAAAATCAAAATGAAGGCGATGGGCAGGATGCCCTTAAAGAGCATAGTGACGATCGAAACAATTTTGTCCGAGTCAAAGGAAGGTTCGGGTATCGGCGCACCGGCATCGATCCATTTGGCCAACTCATCAGCTTGTTCGGCAGTAAACATTTCGCCTTTACCTTCCGGCGGCATGGGGTCGTTGGTATCCTTGATGCGCTGAAGCAAGGTGCTCTGTCCAGAGTTCCCTTTATTGATAGCGCTGAAAATTCCATTGAGCCCAGCTGCATCATCGTCTTCGAATAGGCTCAGATCGAGTTTTGACTTGGCACCTTCACCTTTGTGGCATTCGTAGCAGCGTTCCTGAAAGAGTGGCTTGATGGTTTTGGCAAAGATAGCGGCGGAGGCGGCGTCTTCCTCCTTTTTCTTGGAGTCCTCCTCGGCCTTTTCTGCCATCTCGACTGCATCACCATCCCCGCTGCTCTCGGCTTCATCACCCTTGAATTCATCCCAGGCACTGGTGCCCAGCCACAACACCGCTACCACCAGCAGGCAAATATCCCCGGCAAACTTGTAGTTCTGCGAACTAATTCCCAGAAAGAAACTGTTTGTCGTGCCGCGCAGTTGAGCCATTTTGTTATCGATGGTCTGCGCAAGAAACCCTGCCGAATAACTGCCGTGCTCTGGTTCATCCATCACCGCATCTTCCGGTGCAAGCGCCTCGCCTTCGGCTGAAGGCGGCGGGAGCGTGCTGCCACTGGGCGGGGGAGGCGCACTTCCACCGCTGCCGCTTGGGGGCGGTGGTGCTCCTGGTTTTCCGCTGGAGGAAGGCGGTGGCGGAGCCGCTGAGGGTCGGCCAGCTGAAGAGGGCGGCGGTGGGGCGGCCGAAGAACGGCCGGCTGTAGATGATGGCGGCGGGCCACTGGTGCGGGTGGGTTGGCTGGCCGGTACCACCGCACTTCCCTGACATTCGGGGCAGGCAAAGGTCTGGCCGGCTGCGGTTTCATCCACAGTCAACTCAATGCCGCACGTTGGGCATGGAAACTTTAAATCCATTCGGCCAGAGGGTCAGGACTGAAAAACCTACTGTATCATTGAGTGTAACTCAATACCGCAGTGCAAGATGGGCCGCTAATAACTGCCGTTGGCCGATTCGCCGGAGACGATGGCGACGCCGTTGCTGGTGCCGATGCGGGTGGCGCCGGCTTCAATCATAGCCCGCGCATCGTCTGCGTTGCGCACACCGCCGGCGGCTTTGACGCCGGCAAATTGGCCGACCGTTTCGCGCATCAGCCTTACATGCTCCAGCGTGGCGCCGGCTTTGCCGAAGCCCGTGGAGGTTTTTACAAAGTGCGCCTGCGCCTGCGTCACAAGTTTGCAGGCCTGGGCGATTTCGTCATTGGTGAGCAGGCAGGTTTCGAGGATGACTTTGACCACGCGATCATCGGCTGCTTCCACCACGTCGCGTATTTCGCGGACTATGTAATCGTGTTCGCCATCCTTAAAGCGTCCGACATTCATCACCATGTCAATCTCACTGGCGCCTAGATCGACCGCGACTTCGGTCTCGTAACGCTTGGCATCGGCGTCCATTGAGCCGAGAGGGAAACCGACCACGGTGCACACCTGCACGTCGCTGTCTTCCAGAAGTGAATAGGCGAGCTCCACGCGGCTGCCGTTGACGCAGACGGTGGAGAATTGATGCTCGGCGGCCTCTGCGCACAATTGCTCTAGCTGCGCCCGTGTGGCGTCGGGCTTGAGCAAGGTGTGATCAATGTAGCTTGCTAGTTCGGACATGGCGTTAGCTCGGCAACAAATCGGCCACCAATGTTTTCTCTTCCTTCAGCTCATTGACCGTTGCGTCAATTTTCGCCCGGCTAAAATCATCAATCGGTACGTCCTGCACAATGGCCAGTTCGCTGCCGGTATTGCGCATGGGAAAGGAGGAAATGAGGCCTTCCTCCACGCCGTAGCTGCCGTCGGAGCAAATACACAGGCTGTGCCAATCTCCCTCGGCGGTGGGCTCAGTGACTGAACGCACGCTGTCGATTATGGCATTGGCGGCGCTGGCGGCACTGGAGAGTCCGCGTGCCTTGATGATCGCCGCGCCACGCTTCTGCACGGTGCTGATAAATTCGCCTTCGAGCCATTCCCGATCGCTGATGGCGTCGGTGGCCGGGGCGTCATTGATCTTCGCATTGGTAAAATCCGGATATTGAGTGGCGGAGTGATTGCCCCAGATGCAGAGGTTGGAAACGCTACTCACCGGCACGCCGGCCTTTTGGGCGAGTTGAGTCTTGGCGCGGTTTTCGTCAAGACGCGTCATGGCAAAGAACCGGTCGTCGGGCACGTCCGGCGCGTTGTTCATGGCGATCAGGCAGTTGGTGTTGCAGGGGTTGCCGACCACCAGCACGCGCGCATCGCTGGCGGCGTGTTTGTTGATGGCCTGACCTTGGCCGGTGAAAATCTTGCCATTGATACCCAGTAGATCGCCGCGCTCCATACCGTCCTTGCGCGGCACACTGCCAACGAGGAGAGACCAGTTAGCGCCATTGAAGCCAGTGTCCAGATCGGAGGTGGCGACCACATCGGTGAGGAGCGGGAACGCGCAGTCATCGAGCTCCATGCACACGCCTTCCAGCGCGGCCATGCCGGGTTCGATCTCAATCAGGTTCAGCGCCACCGGTTGATCCGGGCCAAACATTTGGCCGGATGCAATCCGGAAGAGGAGGGCATAACCGATCTGACCGGCCGCACCGGTCACCGCAACACGAATGGGTTCCTTACTCATGGAGGCGCGCAGTATGCCCGTGGGTTGCGCGGCGTGCAAGCGTTAGCCCATGACAAAGCCAAACAGACCCAGATAAGCCGCCATCACGTTTTGCGCGATGCCAAAGGGGTTGTATTGGTAGGGCGCATTCCAGAGTACCATGAATAGAATGAAAAACATCCAGGTGGGGTTTCCCAAGGATTCGAGCCAACGCCGGTATGCCGGGACAAAATTGCCGAGCACGGTTGAGCCATCGAGTGGCGGCACGGGTATAAGGTTGAAAATGCCCAGAGCGATATTAGTCACTCCGAAGATGCGTAGCAGATATTGGCCGTTATGAGCAGGGCCTTCGTCAGCAATGCCGCCAAGGCGCATCCAAACCGCGAGGGCGGTGAGCGCTGCAAATGCTAACAGGAAATTCATCGCTGGACCGGCGGCAGATACCAGCGCATCTCCGAAGCGGCTGCGGAAGTTGCGTGGATTGACCGGCATGGCCCCGAAGGCCATCCCCACCAGCGCAAGCATGAGCAGCGACATGCCGCCCATATGGACCATGGGATCGGCCGTCATGTGGCCAGCCATCTTTGGGGTGTCATCGCCCTGCCAAATAGCGGCCCAGCCATGGGCAAGCTCATGCAGGACGATGGAAATGATCACCGTAACCACCACGCAACCGAAATAAAGTTGCGTCTCCGGTTCAAATGCCCTTTGGATGAACAGCGCTGCAACCATGCGCTGTGAATTGTATGAAGGCATTGGACGAAAACCAAACACAAAACCGCCGGGCGGTCATTGATGTGGGGAGTAACTCGGTGAAGCTCCTGGTGGCCGAGGTGGCTGCTGGCGACGTCACGCCGTTGGTGCATGAAGGCGAACAAACGCGGTTGGGCCGTGGTGTGTTTGATTCCGGCAAACTGGATCCGGAAGCGATTGCGCAAACTGCGTTTGTGGCCGGGCGTTTTGCTAAGAAGGCCAGACGCATGGGGGCTGTGGAGGTGAAG
>Ga0315320_10001600_pt1 | contig 18769 bp, 15 predicted proteins | sample M140m21515metaG_FD_203458 | JGI IMG/M metagenome (GOLD analysis project Ga0315320, IMG submission 203458) | Ammonia-oxidizing marine archaeal communities from Monterey Bay, California, United States - M1 40m 21515 | ecosystem: Environmental > Aquatic > Marine > Coastal | place: USA: California... | reverse complement strand
GCCATTGAGCAGGCCATTGATGATCTGCAGGCCGAACTGGCGACGTTGAAGACCGCGTTGAACGCCCGTGAGGCGTCGGCGTTGGAAACGTTTTTTGCCAAAGGCCAGGAATTTCGCCAGCAATGGATTGCCGGTCTGGAGGATGGGGAGCGCAAGTAATGGCCTTGCCCGACCTTATCGAGATTGTGCCCCTGCCCGGGCCCGTCCATGCGCACATCACCGTGCCCGGCTCCAAGAGCATTACCAATCGCGCACTTATTCTCGCGGCGTTGGCCGAGGGAGACACGACGCTGACCGGCGCGCTGTGGAGTGAGGACACGCAAATCATGGTAGGCGCGCTGCGGACGATGGGCTTCGGCGTGACGGTGGCCGAGGATCTGGCGGAGTCCGGTAATCGCACCATCACCGTGCAGGGCCAGGGCGGTCGGATTCCCAAGACTCCGGAGGATCTCTTTGTGGGCAATGCGGGCACGGTTGCGCGGTTTCTAGCGGCACTGGTCTGTCTTGGGGAGGGCCCGGTGAAATTGCACGGCATCGATCGCATGCACGAACGGCCGCAGGGCGAATTGTTTCAGGCGCTGCGCGCGCTGGGGTACACGGTGGATGCGCCGGACAACAAGCTGCCCGCCACCATTCACGGAACCGGCCCGCACGCTGCGGCGTGCACAGTGAGTCTGCAGGAGAGTTCGCAATTCGCCAGTGCCCTGCTGCTGGCCGCGGGCGTCGGCGGTTGGCAGGTCGGCTTGGGCGAAGCAAAGCTTGATGAGGCGCCCTATGTGCAGATGACGCAGGAACTGATCGCGGAATTCCCCAAGGGTGGTGGCAGGTTTTCCATTGAACCGGATGCCTCGAGCGGCAGTTATTTTTGGGGCGTAAACACCTTTGCTGAAGGCGTAGAGGTGGCGCATTGGCCGATGACCGGTTGGCAGATTGATGCGCAGTTCACGCGGTTCCTCTCCCCTCCACGCGAGGTATCGCGGCAAACGGATTTGGGCGACAGCATCATGACCGCCATCACGCTGGCGCCCTTGCAGGACCGGCCTACGAGCTTCACGGATCTCGGTCGATTACGCGTGCAGGAATGCGAACGCGTGCAGGCGCTGCGCACAGAGCTGGCCAAGTGCGGCGCGCGGATTACAGAGACAGGCGACACGCTGTGCGTCGAGCCCTCGCCGGATTTATGCGGGGCGGAGATCGAGACTTATAATGACCACCGTATGGCCATGTGTTTTGCCCTGCTCGGCCTCAAGGTGCCGGGCATGCGCCTGCGCGATCCGGATTGCGTGAAGAAAACGTTCCCCAATTTTTTCCAGAAACTGGCCGCTGCTCCACCCGCCGGGTTGGGCGCGGAAATACGCGATGCCACCGGGCGCGGATTAGACGGTGAAGATTTATTTGCTGCATGAGTGACCCAGACCCCATCGTTATCGCCATCGACGGCCCTAGTGCCAGTGGCAAGAGCACGAATTCCAAGATTATCGCTGCCCGGCTTGGGTATGTGTACGTGGACACTGGCGCAATGTACCGCACGCTGGGCTGGCACGCGCTACAGACGGGCACGGAAGTGACCGATGCGGTGGCGGTGGAAGCGTTGTGCCGCGATTGGCCGGCGGAACTGGTGCGGCGCGGCGACAGTATTTGCCTGGAAGTGGACGGTTATTTTCCGGAACAGGAAATTCGCTCCGCGGAGGTCAGCGCCGTGGTAAGTCATGTGGCGCAGGTGCCGTTTGTGCGCGAATGGATGAAGGAACACCAACGGTCCTGCGTGCAATTCGGGAATCTAGTGATGGAAGGTCGCGACATTACCTCGAACATTTTTCCGGACACGCCGCATAAATTTTATCTCGATGCCTCGGCCGCAGTGCGACAGGCGCGGCGCGATGCCGATGGCGTGGAGGAAAATCTTGCGGCCCGCGATCAACGCGACAGCACTCGCAAGGCTGCCCCGCTGAAAGTGGTGAAAGGCGCCACGGTCATCAACAACTCCGGCGAGTCCCCCGAAGAAACTAGTGGCCGGATCATTGCGCTGGTGCAGGGCAGCTAGCTTCGGCCAATCACATCCGCCAGCGAGCGGACGCCTTCTTTTTCCATCCGCGCTTTGAGACCGCGGACAAGGCCGCCTGCAATGGCGGGGCCTTCGTAGACCAGACCGGTGTAGACCTGCAACAGACTGGCGCCGGCGGTGATTTTTTCCCAAGCATCGTTGGCCGTGAAAATACCGCCCACGCCGATGATCGGCAGTCGGCCTTCGGTGTGCTGATAAATATGCGCGATGACTTCCGTGCTGCGCGCGCGCAACGGCGCGCCACTGAGGCCGCCGGTTTGCTCATAGGTAGCGCGGCATTGCGCGTCGCCGGACTCGGGGCGTTCGATGGTGGTGTTGGTGGCCACAATGCCGGCGAGCGAATGGACCGTGGCCAGCTCGAGCACATCGTCGATCGCTTCATAAGTGAGGTCAGGCGCGATCTTGATGAGCAGCGGCACCTTGGAGTTCACCGCACGCAGAGCTTTCAGAATGTCGTCCAAGGCGCTCTTGTCCTGCAGTTGACGCAGGTTGGGCGTGTTGGGTGAACTGACATTGACGACAAAGAAATCGGCCAGACCCTGTAGTGTGCGAAAGGAGAAGGCGTAATCCTCAGCGGCTTCCTCCAGCGGCGTGACTTTTGATTTGCCGAGATTGATGCCAATGGGATGAGTGGGCCACTGATCACGCGCGCGCCATTGTTGCAGCGCCTGCGCGATGGCCTCGGCACCGGGGTTGTTGAATCCCATACGGTTGACCAACGCGCCCTCGTTCACGGCGCGAAACATGCGCGGTGCGTCATTGCCCGGTTGCGCGTGCTGGGTGACGCCGCCCAGTTCGGCAAAGCCGAATCCTAGCCGTTCCCACATGGGCACAGCGGCCGCGTGCTTGTCCATCCCGGCAGCGAGCCCAATGGGATTAGGGAAGCGCAGGCCGCCTAAAGTCACCGGTAGATCGGGCGCACCGTACACGGCATCGGCAAGCATGGGCATCAGCGGCAAGCGTCCGGCCCAGGACAGGCTGCCGATAACGCGGTTGTGCGCGGCTTCGGATTCCTGCAGGAAAAGCAGCGGTTGCAGGCAGTTACGATAGATCCAGCCCATGGGCGTGTTGATTTAGCGGGGCATTGGGGCGAGTGTCGAGTGCACATTCCTGAATCATTGAAAAACGAAATCTAACAGAAACTTGAAAATATATTTTTTAAAAAATCCGATTCTCGGTGGACACATTTTCGCATGTTGTTAACATGACCCACGAACCTGTTACGCGAATGAAGCGCATTGATGCCATTATCCAACCCTTTAAACTCGACGACGTGAAAGCGGCGTTGACGGAGCTGGGCATCGTGGGCATGACCGTGATCGAAGTGAAGGGCTTCGGCCGGCAGAAAGGTCATACGGAGATTTATCGCGGCAGTGAGTACACTGTGGATTTTTTGCCTAAGCTCAAGTTGGAGCTGGTGGTGACCGAAGAACAGGCCGGGGACGCTGTGAAAGCGATCCAGGCCGCGGCCACCACCGGAAAGATTGGGGACGGCAAAATATTTGTGACCACCGTGGAAAGCGCCATCCGCATCCGCACCGGAGAGACCGGTGCGGAGGCATTATAAATCTCCTCTCCTTTCGCTCTGCTTTATCGCGAATTAATATTGTTATAATTTATAGTGATAATTAATATACCATTACGTCACGAAATCGTTACGCGCGTTGCGTTCCTGTCAAGCGGGAACCCGGTGTGTGAACAAATCGTGAACAACAGATAATAGGTTCACGTGGAACGACTATGCTCATTTGCTTACACATTGCCACGCGTCCCAGCAAACCAGAGCCTTGCGGCTCGTCGCTGTGATGTCGTGTCTCTTGCAAATGGCGCTGCCGGATCCTGTGGACATGTTGGCGGATTACCCGTCATCCCCTTTTTGGGGAGCCTGACTTAAATGCCTTTGGGCCGCGTTGGGATAAGCCTGACACTATATTGGAACGAACACTTTTGAACTTTGATGCTTTGAGCTAAAACGATGCAGCCAACCGTTGATAAAATTTGGACACAAACCACGGATCAGATCCGGACCCTCCTCAACACCGAGACCTACAACTTGTGGTTCTCCTCGGTGCAGCCGGTGTCCCTGAACCAGTCTTCCATCACCCTTGAGGTGCCGAATGAATTTTCGGAAGTCTGGTTGAAGGACAATTACTTCGAACTGTTGCAGAGCGCTTTGGCCACCGCCAGCGGCCGCAAGTTGAACATTAAATTTAAAGTCGCCGAGGGTAACGGCGCGGCACCCGCTCCGGCCAAGCCGGCTCGCGGCAAGAAAGCCGCCGTTAAGAAAGCCAACGACGGCGATTTGGTGTTCAACCCGCGCAATACGTTCGACACCTTCGTGGTGGGAAACAACAACAGCTTTGCGCACGCTGCGGCGATGGCCGTGGCTCAGCAGCCGGGCAAGGCCTACAACCCGCTCTTCCTGTATGGCGGCACGGGCCTCGGCAAGACACATCTGCTGCACGCGGTGGGTCAGCATGTGGCCGGCACCAAGAAAGCCGCGAAGGTCTCCTACGTGTCTTCTGAGAAATTCACTAACGAATACATCGCGGCTATCCAGGAAAATCAGCTGGTGAAGTTTCGCAAGAAATATCGCCAGACCGATGTGCTGCTGATTGATGACATTCAGTTTCTCGCCGGCAAAGAACGGATTCAGGAAGAGTTCTTTCACACCTTCAACGCGCTGCACGAGGCCCACAAACAGATCGTGCTGACCTGTGATCGACCGGCCAGTGAGATTCAAAACCTAGAACACCGTCTGGTGAGCCGTTTTGAGTGGGGCTTGGTCACCGACCTGCAGCCGCCCGATGTGGAAACCCGCTTGGCTATCCTGCGCAACAAGGTGAAAACCATGGGCGTGGAGATTCCCGAGGATGTGTTGACCTTCCTCGCGAACCGCATCCGTACCAACATCCGCCGCCTTGAAGGCGCGCTGATCCGGGTTGCGTCCTACGCGCACCTCACTGGCAAGGAACTCACCAACGACGTGGTGGAGAACCTGCTACGCGAGATCCTGCAGGAAGAAGGCCGGCACACCATCACCATGGAGGTGATCCAGAAGAAGGTGGCCGAGAAATTCGACCTGCGCATGGCCGACATGACCAGTAAGCGCCGACCGGAAAACATCGCCTTCCCGCGACAGATCGCCATGTTCCTCAGTCGCCAGCTCACCGAGCATTCGCTCAGCGCGATTGGTGAGGCCTTTGGCGGTCGCGACCACGGCACTGTGCTGCACGCCTGCCGTTTGGTGAAGGATCGCATGGAGATTGACGCCAACGTGCGCCAGACCGTGCATTACCTTGAGAAACAGCTGCTCCGCTAGACGGACAAAGCATTCAGAAGTTCAGGCGAAGGGCTGAGGAAACTCAGCCCTTTTTCGTTTGGGCCACAAACCGCGCCATCCGCTCCATGGCCTCCTCAATCTGATCGAAGCCGGCGGCAAAGCAGCAGCGCAGGAATCCTTCGCCACAGGCGCCAAACGCACCGCCGGGCACTGCGGCGACATTTTCCGTCTGCACCAGTCCGGTGGCAAACGACTTGGAATCGAGCCCGGTCGATTGCACGCCGGGGAAGGCATAGAACGAGCCGCGCGGTCGATGGCATTCCAATCCCATGTCTTTCAGGGCTTGAACCATGAAATTACGGCGTTGCCGGTACGCCTCGCGCATTTCCAGCATCGGTTCCTCGCCATTGCGCAGCGCTTCCAACGCGGCTTCCTGACTGACGATGCTGGCGCAGAGCATGGAGTATTGGTGAATGCGCGTCATGGCTCCAACCAAGGATTCCGGCCCGCAGGCGAAGCCGATGCGAAAGCCGGTCATGGCGTAGGCCTTGGAAAAGCCGTGTAGAAAAATCGTGCGCTCTTTCATGCCGGGCAGGCTGGCGATGCTGACGTGTTCGCCTTCGAAGGTCAGTTCGGCGTAAATCTCATCGGTGATCACGATCAGGTTATGCTTCGCTGCCAGATCGGCTATGGCCTGCAGTTCCTCGCGCGTCATCGTACCGCCGGTGGGGTTGGTCGGGAAATTGAGAATGAGCACCTTGCTCTTGTCCGTGATCGCCACCTCGATGGCGGCGGCGGTGACGCTAAATTGTTCCTCCGCCCGGCATTCCACCGGGACGGCCACTCCGTGGGCCAGCGCGATGGAAGGCGAGTAGCTCACATAACAGGGTTCGTGATAGATCACTTCATCGCCCGGATCGATTAGGGCGCGCAGTGCCAGGTCCAGCGCTTCGCTAACGCCGACGGTGATGAGGATCTCGTTGTCCGGCCGGTACACGGGGCCGAATAGGCGGGCGACATAATTGCTGATTTCCTCGCGTAGGCTCATCAGGCCAAAGTTGGAGGTGTAGCTGGTGCGGCCGCGTTCGAGGGCGTAGATGGTCGCCTCACGAATGTGCCAAGGCGTGGCGAAATCGGGTTCGCCGACCCCCAAGGAAATGACATCCGGCCGGCCCTGCACGAGCTCAAAGAACTCGCGAATGCCCGACGGCGGCAGGGCCGCCGCGTGGGCAGCCAACCGGCCGGCAATGGGCGTGGTTTCGGACATAAGGCGTGGAACGTAAGGGAATAAGGGTTGTCCCGGCAAGCCAACGGTGCGGGCCGGAGACAGGCGGAATCAGGCGGCGGCCTGCTTGGGCTTGCGCCGGATGACCGGCTTGCTCTTGCCTTGTACGGCACCGCGGGTGATTTTTACCGACTCAATTTCATCGCTGCCGGGAATCTCATACATGAGATCGAGCATCAACCGCTCCAACTGACCACGTAGGGCGCGGGCGCCGGTGCCCTTGGCAATGGCTTGGGCGGCGAGTTCCTGCAAGGAGTCCTTGGTGAACTCCAGTTCCACACCCTCGAGCCAGAGTAGTTTCTGGTACTGCTTGGTCAGGGCGTTCTTGGTGTCGGTAAGGATGGCGACGAGTTGATCCTCGGTGAGTTGCTCCAGCGCGGTGATCATCGGGAGTCGGCCAATGAATTCGGGGATGAACCCGTAGCTGAGTAGATCCTCCGGCTCCACATGCTTGAGTGCTTCGCGCCCTTTGAGCATGGCATCGACCTGTTGTTCCTGGGCACCAAAGCCGAGCACGTGATTGCCGAGTCGTCGCTGGATGACCTTGTCCAGGTCCACAAAGGCGCCGCCGCAGATGAACAGGATGTTGCGGGTGTTGACGCGGATGTATTCCTGTTGTGGATGCTTGCGGCCTCCCTGAGGTGGGACGGCACAAATGGTGCCTTCCAAAATCTTGAGTAGCGCCTGCTGCACGCCTTCGCCGGAAACATCGCGGGTGATGGAAACGTTCTCGGTTCGGCGGGTGATCTTGTCGATTTCGTCGATGTATATGATCCCCATCTCCGCGCGTTTCACGTCGTAGTCCGAGGATTGAAGCAAACGCAGGATGATGTTCTCCACATCCTCACCCACATAACCGGCCTCAGTCAGCGTAGTGGCATCGGCAATGGCGAAGGGCACATCGAGCACGCCGGCAAGGGTACGGGCGAGCAGGGTCTTGCCAGTGCCGGTGGAGCCGATGAGCATGATGTTGGTCTTCTCAATCTCCACACCGGCATGCGGGGCATCCTCGGACTCGGCGGCGGCCTCGTGCAGGATGCGTTTGTAGTGATTGTGTACGGCGACAGACAGCGTCTTCTTGGCGGCGTCCTGCCCGATGCAATGCTTGTCTAACTCGGCCTTGATCTCGGCGGGCTGTTTGATTGCTAGCTGCGGCGACTCGCCCTTGGGGGCTTCCTCACCCAGTTCCTTGTCGAGCACTTGTTTGAAGGTCTCGATGCATTCGTCGCATATGTACACGCCCGGGCCGGACACCAGCTTGCGGACTTCGGCATGCGATTTGCCGCAGAAGCTGCACAGGGTGAGATTGCGAGGGCGTGCCATGGTCGGTGCGGGTTAGTTCTCGTCCACCGGCGATTTTTCCGGAAGCGTGGTGACATCCTGGCTGGAGGACACCACTTCATCTACGAGGCCAAATTCCTTGGCGTCCTCGGCGGTGAGAAAATTATCGCGTTCGCAGGCTGCGTACACTTCCTCGTAGGGCTTACCGGTGTGTTTGGCGAGAATGCCGGTGAGGGTTTTCTTAAGTTCCAACATGTGTTTCACGTGGATCTCCATGTCTGTTGCCTGCCCTTGCGCGCCGCCGAGCACCTGATGGATCATCACGTTGGCGTGTGGCAGGGCGAATCGTTTGCCGGTGGTGCCGCCGCTGAGCAGTACGGCACCCATGCTGGCGGCCTGGCCGATGCAGTAGGTGTTCACGTCGCAGGTGAGGAACTGCATGGTGTCGTAGATCGCCAGTCCGGCGGTGACGTGGCCACCGGGGGAGTTGATGTAAATGTGGATGTCCTTCTTCGGATCGCTCATCTGCAGAAAGAGCATCTGGGCGATCACGGTATTGGCCACCGAATCATCGATGGCGGTGCCGAGGAAAATGATGCGGTCCACCAGCAGACGCGAATAAATATCGTATCCGCGCTCGCCGCGACTGGTCTGCTCCACCACATGGGGGATCAAGTAATTGTTCTGAACTTCGCTGTTGGCCATATTAAAAAAGCTCGCTGAACCTACGGAAACCGTGCGTTCGGGTCAATTTTAAAGGGTTTTTGCGGCGCGCCAAATCGTGGTTCAAGCCTTGCCTTTGGCGCGCAGACTCTCGACAGCCGCCTGGGCAGCCGCTATTTCTGCCGCCTTCTTGCTCTTGCCCGAGCCGCGCGCCAGCTCATTGCCGCTGTGGCGCACGGCGCAGACAAATGACCGATCATGATCCGGCCCCTCCATCTCCAGCAGTCGATACTCCGGCGCCACCGCATTTTTGCCCTGCAAAATTTCCTGTAACTCACCCTTGGGATTGCCCGTGTGCCGGCCGGCATCCGCGTGCGTGAGCGGTTCGGCGAACTTGGTATGGATGAACCGCTTTACCTTGGTGAACCCGCCATCCAGATAGATCGCGCCGACCAACGCCTCAAAGGCATCGGCCAGGGCCGAGGGGCGTTCCCGACCGTTGTGGATCTCCTCGCCGCGGCTGAGCACGAGCTCGGGCCCGAGTTGAATCTCCATGGCGCGCTCGGCCAGCGCCTCTTTGTTGACTAACCGCGCCCGTGCCTTGGACAAGGCGCCTTCGTCGCAGGTGGGAAAGCGCTTGTACAATTCCGCGCTGATAATCAACTGCAGCACGGCGTCCCCGAGAAATTCCAGGCGCTGATTATTGGCGAGCTTTTCGCCCTGTTCATGACTCACCGAGGGATGAGTGAGCGCCAGTTCCAACAGCTCCGGTTGCTTGAAGGTGTACCCCAGCCGCTCTTGGAATGGACCCTGCGCGGGCATGGGGACTAGGCGACCTGCTCGGCCGCGGGGGTGGGTTTCGGTTCGGAGGCTTCCGTGGTCTCAAGGGAATCGCTGGCGGCGGTTTCCTCATCGTCGGTCTCGGCAGTCGGTTCCTCCGGCTCTGGTTCGGGAGGCCATGGTTTGCCTTCCACCGGCAGGCCGTATTCCAGGAGGGTGGCGACCTCGATTTGCACCTGCTCCAGTTCCTCCATCTTGAGGTTGGGATCCGGGATGGTGAACACGTCACCGGACTGGCTCATTTCGTATACGAACACGCGGCTATCGGCTTCCTTGATCTGTTCCTTCACCTTGAGTACGCGCTTGCGCTCGAGCATCACGGCGAGGATGTAGCTGGCTTCGCGCCAGCGCGTCTCGCCGGTTTCAACCAGTTTGCGCAAAAGCCCTTCGGCGTTGTCCTTCTGAATTGCCTCGGGCGGTGCGGGCGGCGGGGCCTCGTAGGTGCCTTGCCAGGTGGAGATAAATCCTTTGCGTGACGGTGCTCCTTCACCTTCCTGCGACCAGCAGGTGGTGCAGATATCCTGCCGCACATACTCATTGTTCTCGTATGCCAGCACAGTGTGATAGCTTATGCCGTCTTCAAACGCAGTGTTGCAGGCGTGGCATTGATGCCCGCGGGATTGGATGTTCCAGTCGCTCAAACGTGTACTCCTTGGGCCGATAAAACACCGCGTATGGCGACCGTTCAACGTCGACTTGTTCGCACCTACTTCGGTTGGATTGGTGAATCGTCGCTGATCTCCAGCCATTGCTCGGCGTACTGCGGCTGGGAGAAGGTTCGGCCCACGGTGATGACGCTGGATTCGGGAGTAAAATAAACCGTCTTCTCATCAACCACACACCGCAACGGCGAATCGGCGCAGTTCAACACATGCGCCAGCACCTGTTTTACGGAGGTCTCCCGCATCGGCTGCCCCCAGTTCCGAATGCGAAACAGGGTGACATCCTCCTTGCGGCGGGGCGGCTGCCATAGCGGCGGTCGCGGCACGGCCGGTCGAAATAAGGGCCGGCCGGTGAGCGGGTCAATTTGGATGGGGGGCGCGTTGGGGTTACCCGGGATGGCGCCGGGAGGAAAACCGGGAATAGCCCATCCGCCACCGATAGGTGGCCCCGCGGAGAGGTCGATGACTTGCGGGGCTTCTCCAAACGGTTGCGCCGGGGGCACGAGTTGTTCCTTTGCCTTGGCCTGATCGATATCCGGATTCTTGACTGGGATGGAAAACACCAGTCGCGGCAGATTCTCATTGCCCGTCTCCGCCAGAATCCCGTTCAACGTCTGCAACACCTCCGCCAACGTGAAAGACTCCAGTGACTTCACATCGATGCGTGTGCGTTCCAGCTCGCGGGCGGCCAATTTGCCTTGAAGCGAGATCTCGATCCGATTCTTCAACACCCGATCAAGTCGCCACGTTTTGCCAGTTTCAGTGTCCAAGCGCACGTGCAGAAGCGTGCCGTCATTCTGGATCAGGGACCGCAACTGGAAACGGGGCTCGGCGGCCGTGGCACCGAAAATCAGCGTTATCCCAAGAAAACACGCGAGTTTCATGGGATCAAATTACCATCGGCTCGCATCCGGAGCCAGCGCCCTTTTGGCGGAACTTCGATTTTCCGTGGCATAGACAGCTAATGTCCTAGCGGCGCCGATATGCTGTTGCCATCATGAATGACACATTGATGTTTCCTTTGGTGCCCGCGGGCTTGGTGATAGTAGGGATGGCTTTGTTGTTGGCTGGACCGTGGCCGGTGGGCTTACCTATCCTGGTGGCGGGCACTAGCGAATTGGTCGGGGCTTTGTTCGCCGGTTGACAAGACGGGCGCATCGGCCTTGAATCGGCGCGATGAAACCCCTTGTTTCTTTCACCCGATTGGTGTCGGCGCTGTGCGCGCTGGCGTTTGTGGGCACGGTTTCCGCGGAGTTGCCGCAGTTGAAGCTGGTGAATGCCTATCCCAACCTCAAGCTCCAACGGCCCCTGTGGCTGGAGCAGCTGCCCGATGGCCGAATGTTCGTGCTGGAACAGCGCGGCACCATCCTCGAGCTGCCCAAGAACGCCAAGGGCGACCAGGCTAAGGTGCTCTTCGATATTTCCGGGCGCAATCCGTACGTTAAGGATGAGGAAGGCCTGCTCGGTATGGCGTTCCATCCGCAGTTCAAGGCCAACGGCAAACTGTACGTCTTTTATTCCGCGCACGAACCGCTGCGCAGTATTGTCAGTGAATTTAAGATGGGCAACAACGGCAAGGTAGATCCCGCCACCGAGCGCAAGCTGGTGACCATTGAGCGACCGTTTTGGAATCATGACGGCGGCTGCATCCTCTTCGGGCCGGACGGCAAGCTGTACATCACGCACGGAGACGGCGGTAAACGCGAGGATCCCTTCGACAACGCGCAAAACCTCGGCACGCTGCTGGGCACCATCATGCGTATTGATGTCGACAAGCCGACGGCCGCGCGGCCCTACGGCATTCCGAAGGACAACCCCTTTGTCGGTCGCGAAGGAGCCCGTCCAGAGATCTGGGCGTACGGTCTGCGCAATGTGTGGCGCATGAGTTTCGATAGTGAGAACGGCGATTTTTGGGCCGCTGATGTGGGCCAGGATTTCTGGGAGGAAGTGAACCTCATCGTGAAAGGCGGCAACTATGGCTGGCGTCCGCGCGAAGGGTTCCACGAAAGTGCGGCCAAAGCCGGCGGCGTGTTGACCACGAAATTCAACCAGCCCGAGAAGTTTATTGATCCCGTGATCGAGTACCCGCATTCACCGGCAGGTGCCGCCAAGTCGAAATTCAATAAACACGGCCACGGCCTCAGCATCACTGGCGGCTACGTGTATCGCGGTAAAAAAATTCCCGCGCTGCGAGGCGCTTATGTATACGGTGATTACAAGACCGGTACCGTGTGGGCCTTCCGTCAGAGTGCTGGCGAGGTGACGGAGTACGGCCAGGTGATTGCCCCTAACCCGATCCGGTTTATCGCCAGCTTTGGCGAGGACAACGCCGGCGAGCAGTATCTGCTCGGGTTCGAGGGTCGCGGTCGCATCTACCGCCTCGAAGCCAAGTAAGTTCCGGCACTATCAAATTCCACAAGACGGGCTTCGGCCCGTCTTTTTTTGTAGGTTTATTTTCACGCGGAAGCGTGGAGGGACGAAAAAAGGTCGGGTGGGGTGTTCGGCTCTACCGGATGCGGGGTGTCGGCTTTGTTGCGCGGCCTACTGGACGGACACGGAGGCCTTGCTGTTCTCCGCTTCCCAGTTCCGCCGTTGCCCGAGCTGCGGCGGTTTGAAGGCGTTGAATGATTTCGGGGTGTTTGGCGGCGAGATTGGTTTTTTCAGCGGAGTCGGTTTTGAGGTCGTAGAGCTTCGGATTTTGCCCGAGCACGAGTTTCCAGCGGGCGTCGCGGACGGCTTGGAGAGAGTGTGTGTGGTAGTAGAAAAAATGATCGTGCGGCGACTTGGCATTACGGGGGCTCCAGACGGGCCAGATGTTTTGGCCGTCGCGTTTGCGTTCCGGCAATTGCGCGCCGGCGAGTTTGGCGAAGGTGGGGTGTAGATCCATCAGGGTGCAGAGTTCATCGCTCACGCTGCCGGCGGGAATGAAGTTGGGCCAGCGGACGAGAGCGGGCACGCGCATGCCGCCTTCGGCGGTGGTGTAGCCCCAGCCGCCGAGTGGAGCGTTGCTGCCCTGCGGCGGATTACGGCGCGGGGCGCCGTTGTCGCTGGTCCAAATGACTAGGGTGCGTTCGTCGATGTTATGTTTTTTGAGCGCGTCGAAAATTTGACCGGCGGCCCAGTCGAGTTCCTCCACCGCATCGCCCCACGCGCCGTTCTTGGATTGGCCGCGAAATGCTTCGCTGGCAAATGGCTGGCGCGAGCTGCCGGGCATGTTGTGTGGCAAATAGAGGAAGAAGGGTTTGTTTTTGTTGGCGGCAATGAATTTGAGCGCGGCGGCGGTTTCACGCTGGGTCATGAGGTTTCGATTGGCCGGTGCCTCGATGACCTTGTCGTTTTCCATCCAGGGTAAGAGCGGCCATTGGTTACCCCGCAGGCGTTCGCCGATGCGCTGGCCGGTGGCGTGTGTCATGTCATCGCTGTACGGCAGGCCGAGGTAATAATCAAAGCCCTGCCGCGTGGGCAGGAATTCGGCCTGATCACCGAGATGCCATTTACCAATGCATGCGGTGGCATAGCCGGCCTTTTTCAAGGCCTCGGCAATCGTAATTTCATTCGGGTGCAGCCCATTCGGTGACAAGGGCCGGAGCACGTGGCCGTCCTCAGGAGTCCAATCGAGGCCCACACGGCGCGGATAACAGCCGGTCATTAAGGCCGCTCGGCTCGGCGTGCACACGCCGCTGGCGCTGTAAAAACTGGTGAGCTTGCGCCCTTCCCGTGCCATGCGATCGAGATTCGGCGTGCGATGCAGTCGGCTGCCAAATGGTCCAATGTCACCGTAGCCGAGGTTGTCGGCCATGATGAGAATGAAATTGGGCTGAGCGGGCGGAACCTTTGCGTGCAACGAACAATGGATCAAGAAAAGGAGAAGCAACAGACGCATGACCTGAGCGTACGGACGTGGGTGAAGATGTCAAAGCCCCGTGTTTTTTGAATTCCAAAACAAAACCGAGTGTCATATAATATAGAGCAATGAGTGACGGAACTGCATTTTGCCCGGGCCCGGTTTCGCGACGGTCTTTTTTGGAAGTCGGCGGGACGGCCTGTGGGCTGGGTCTTTCGGGTTTGCTGGAGGCGCAGGCGAAGAATGCAGGACCGGGTGTGTCTGGCAAGGATACTTCCGTTATTTTCGTTTGGCTTCCGGGTGGTCCGCCGCACATGGAGATGTATGACATGAAGCCTGAGGCGCCGAGCGAGTATCGGGGCGAGTTCATGCCGATCAAAACCAACGTGCCCGGCATGGAGGTTTGCGAGCTGTTTCCGCGGCATGCTAAAATCGCGGACAAGTACAACATCATCCGCTCGATCCATCATGGCTTTGCCGATCATGGTGGCGGTCACAAACGTTTTCTCACCGGCCGCAAACCGGCCACGCCGACCGGCACACTGAACAACACACCGTGCGTCGGCTCCATGGCGTCAGCGGTGCTTGACGATAAGCGGGATACGAAGGGGTTGCCGAATTACGTGGTGATGGGCAACGGGCGCGTGAACAGCGTGGACACGTTCGCCTTTGGCAGCGCGTATCTCGGCAGCCACACGCACCCCTACCGCATTTCCGCTGACCCGAGCCTGCCGAATTTCAAGGTGGATGATGTGTCGCTGGATCGTGCGATGACCGATCGCTTGGGTGACCGCAACACGCTGTTGAAGGGCTTTGATAATTTTCGACGCGACGTGGACACCAGTGGTTTGCTGGGCACCATGGATGTCTTCAATCGCAAAGCGATGGAGATGATGACCAGCTCGACCGTGCGCGAGGCGTTTGACATCACGCAGGAAAAGGACGCCGTGCGCGAACGATTCGCCATGCATCCGTGGGGCCAACAGGCGATTCTCGCCCGCCGCCTTGTGGAGCGCGGGGTGCCGTGGGTGACGGTGGTGATGGAGAACCCCTATGGCGTCGGCGGCATACCGTGGCTCAAGGAAGGCGTGTACAACTGGGACAGCCACGCGGTGAACTGCCATATTTTCAAGGACGCCAAGGTGCGTTTCCCGCTGTATGATCAGGTGATCACGGCGATGATTGAGGATTTGTACGCGCGCGGCTTGGACAAGCGCGTGTTGCTGGTGGTGACCGGCGAATTCGGCCGCACCCCGCGCCTCAATGTCCGGCCCGGCTCACGCACCAAGGTGGATCAACCTGGCCGCGACCACTGGCCGCGCGCCATGAGCATGTTGGTATCCGGCGGCGGCATGCGCACCGGCCAGATCATTGGTGCCACTAATTCAAAGGGCGAAGAGCCCGTGGAACGCGCTATGACCCCGAATGATCTCTGGGCGACGGTGTATCAGCATCTCGGCGTGGATTACACCCACGAATTCCCTGACCACGCCGGCCGGCCAATGCCGATGCTACCATTCGGCGAGCCGATTCCCGAACTGGCGCCGGTTACCTAGGCTCTAGGGTTAGCTCTTCTAATTTTTCTTTCAAGCTTGAGGGTCGGGAAAGTAAATCCAAGTGTGAGGGTTCAGCTCATAGAAGCAGTTCATTAACCGGTAAACATCTGGAGCACCTTTGTGTAATTTCTCGGGCATATCAAAATAAACTACGGTGGCAACCGCAAAGAATTCCTGAAGATTCGTACTACCGTATTTTCTTATTATGTTTTCTCGACCTTCTTCGTATACCTTTTCAAGGTCCTCATGCATTTTTTCAATCACTTCCTGCCATTGGCTTGCTGTCTCGATATTTTTTGCCTTAAATGTTTGGCCATCAGGTAGCTGGATTTCCACCACTTTACCCCGTCGATGCTGCTCCTTGAGTTCAAAAGGGTTGCCATCACATGATTTGTCGGCTGCAGAATCCAGAGCATGAGCAAATTCATGGGTGATGACATTATATTTGTCCTCTGTAGTTCTTGAACCTTCGAGAGTGCCATCCCACCCAAGAACCACAGTAGCATCGGGATAATCCCACCACCCACCCGCATTATCCTTGAGCTCATCTCTGGCTATCTGAACCTTTTTTACCACGCTATAGAGGTTGACACACTCGAGTGGGTCATCTCTTAGATTCAGGATGAGAATGCAGGCTTCAGCGGCAACCAAGACTCGCATTTCCTCGGTGATTTCAATGGGGGGCTCTTCTCCCTCAAAGGGAGCGAACTCAATTCTGTCCAGAAAGAGGTTAATGAGCTCATGGAGCTTCGGTTTAAGATTCAACGGCAATGCCCGGTAAAGGGATGATTGTTTCAAAAGAATTCCAGGCCAGTGGTCCGGGAAGGGTTTTTGAACCTCCACTTGCCCGTCTTGTTGATCCCAGCTGACAGGGTCCAATTGGTAAAATGTTTTGAGCATCGCATAGATCCACGGACATTCCGTTTTTAAGCGAGTGCTTTGCTCGAAAAAAGCTTCGGTGGCACAGGGGAAAAATTCTGCCCGGCGCTTCTCTTCCCCGTAAGTATGGAGCCCATATTCCTTGATCACATGGCCTTCCCCCGATTTGTGGGCTTCTTCCAAACGTGTATATTCACGGTCCACCATTTCCTCCCATTCTCTGCGATCTGGAGAAAGTACTGGCACCGGCACACTTTGAGCCACCCGGTCATCCGCATTATCCAGTATATGGGCAAATTCGTGTAGGGTGATATTATAATTGTCACCCTCATCCTCCATGCCTTCCTTCGTCCAGTGCCAATTTAATCGTACTCGTTTCGCGGTGGCATCACCGTCCCAGTTATCTGTGCCTTCGGGTTTACTCTTCCATATTTCCACACGCTCGACGTGTCGGTAATCCTGGAAGCCACGATTGAGAATCAGGATACAGGCTTCTGCAGCCACACACAGACGCATTTTGTCGGTGAGGCGTCGAAATCCCTTCACCTCTATGTTGATTTCATCCAGGAAAATATGGATGAGATGGTGAAGTTCTACCTGAAGCTTAATAGGCAGGCGTGAGTAATGTTTTACGTTACGAATAAGGCATTGTCTCCATTCCTCCGGGAATGTTTTGGCACCTAGGTCCAGTCGTCTTATTTCAATCCAGAAATGCGGCCAGATCCAGTAATGCCTTGTAAAGATTTCATATAGGTCAGGGAGATCTTTTTTCATACACTCGTGCCGGCAGAAAAAATGGACTGTATAGTCGCGGAAGAAGTCTGACAGGGACATTGAGCCCATCGGTAGTTCCCAATTCAGAAGAGTATGGCTTCTCAATCGATTGTGATATGCCTGCAGAGCTTCCTCTAACGGGCCTTTAATCACCTGCCAAGTCATCAGCCCCGTGTTAAGTCGGTTGGTAAGAGCTGATAGGATTGGTTGGGATGTGGATCGTGACAGGTTGATATTATCACTGATTGCTTTCCATGAAAAATGGATCTCTTCCTCCACAGCGTCGAGGTAGTTGTCGCGTGGCATCCCGTCCATATTAAACTCATCAGGATGCAATATAACGCGTTTAAACCCCGTGAAAATATCCCACTCCCTCCCGAGTTTTAAAATGCAAGCCTGACCGGCAAAAGTGATTTTCATCGGTTCAGAGACCTTGAGTCCATCGCGTCCTTCAAAAGGGTATTTTCTAATAAATTCACCGACGCGTTCGATTAATTTGCGTTTTTGCTCAGGGGGAAGGACCCTATAAAGAGCCATTTGCTCCTCCAGTATTCCCGGAACGGTACCGGGAATCGGGTCGATAATGACTGGTGGTATCTCCTCTTCTTCCTCTTCATCCCAATAGGAAGTATTGAGTTTATAAAAGGAATTTAATTGGCGATAAATTGCTGATTCAGATTTATGTAGTTCCTTGGGTTGATCAAAATATACTTCGGAGGCTGCAGCAAAAAATTCACAGGGGTTGGGGCTGCCGTCTTCTTCTCTAATCAATATGTTTCTGCCGAGTATCTCAATAATCTCATCATTATCGTATAACTTTTCTATCCAGCTCTTCCATGGTTTGTATTGAGGGGAATATTTATTAAAGGGAATACCTCCGAATTCATAGTCCGGCACATTGTCCAGTGCGTGAGCAAATTCGTGAATGATTAAACTGTGATTATCGATGCTGGTTTTCATCCCCGTTGATGTATGATGCCACATCAGGGAAACTTCTTCACACCCACCCAGCCCGATGGCACCTTCAACGAGTATTCCCCGCGAAATGATCACCCGTTTCATTTTCCGGTAGTATTCAAAGCATTCAAAAACGTCTGATTTCACATCGAGAATTAACAGGCACGCATCTGCTGCAATGTTAACGCGCATTTCCTCAGTAATTTCAATGGGCGGGTGCTCTTTCTCAAAGGGGACAAAATCGACCTCACACAAAAAAATATTAATGAGTTTGTGAAGTTTTGGTTTCAGCTTTTTCGGGAGTCTCCGATAAAGAGAGGAATTTTTTCCCAAAGCTTTTATCCAATGTTCAGGTAAAGGAATCTTGGCCACTTGATCGAGTGGATTCACCTTTGGTTTTAAAAAGGTGAGGACGGGGGGGGACTTAGGGATTTGCTCCTCTTTGATATCCCTTAATCTTTGGATTGCACCGGGTAAAGGGATCAGTGAGGAGGTATCTTGGGTGGGCTGGTTAATTTTGAACCCATCACTGAACGTCATAGTTTTATTAGGCCCAAAAATAAATTCGGCTCCAAAATGCATGCATCCCTTTAATAAGAGCCAACTGGTATATCCGAGAATAATGGAGGTGGGAAATAAACAGACAGAAAATCCGCTTAGACTAAGGCTTGCTGATATGA
>Ga0315320_10001599_pt1 | contig 18775 bp, 13 predicted proteins | sample M140m21515metaG_FD_203458 | JGI IMG/M metagenome (GOLD analysis project Ga0315320, IMG submission 203458) | Ammonia-oxidizing marine archaeal communities from Monterey Bay, California, United States - M1 40m 21515 | ecosystem: Environmental > Aquatic > Marine > Coastal | place: USA: California... | reverse complement strand
CGGCACAGAAGTACCTGGTTGGTTTATCGATCGGTTAAGCGGGGCCCACAATACGGTCGATGCAAAGCACATCGGTACCGAACTTGCCTCAGAGCTCTGCCGGGACCTCATCGAAGCGGGTGCACCTGGCCTGCACTTGTACACGCTCAACCGATCCGAGATCGCAAAAGACATCAGGGTGAACCTGGGATCTGTGCTCGTCTGAGCGATACTGGACGCCGATGTCCGCCGTTTCCCACTCCACCCCTGAGTCGCCTGTAGGTCGCGGTACCGGCGGCATCGATGCCGCCAACATCAGCAAGGTGCCGTACCTCCCCGGCCTCGATGGCATGCGAGCGTTCGCCGTGGTCGCCGTGATGATTTATCACGCGAACAGCTCCTGGCTGAAGGGTGGGTTCATTGGCGTCGAGGTGTTCTTCGTAATCTCGGGCTACCTCATCACATTGCTCCTCATCTCTGAGCACGAAAAGTTGGGCTTAGTCGACATGAAGAGTTTCTGGATCCGTCGTTTTCGACGGCTCCTTCCGGCGCTCTTCGTAATGATGACGCTGCTGTCGGTCTGGACAGCGCTCTTCGAACGTGAAGCGCTCGGCCAACTGCGAGGCGACATCCTCGCCGGGATCTTCTACATCAGCAACTGGTACCAGATCTTCATTGGCGCCGGGTACAGCGCCAGCAACGATTTCGCACCCTTGCGTCATCTTTGGAGCTTGGCTGTCGAAGAGCAGTTCTATCTCGTCTGGCCCATAGTGATGGTGGCTCTACTTCGCAAGGGCAGCCGCAAGATCGCCGAGCTCGCCGTCTACCTGTTCGGTGCTGCGCTGGTGATCACCATCGTCGTCGCACTGCTGTATTACCCGGGACCCATCAACGCAAACCCAGAAAATTCGCCGAACGCCTACTGGGAGATCGGCGGCCGTTTTATTTCAAAGGCTGACGCGTTGTACCTCTCGAGTATTTCCCGGTCCAGTGGCCTGCTGCTCGGCGCTGCGATGGCCATGGTGTGGCGTCCCGTTGCTGTGATGCGTGGCCCGCTGCGCGACAAGGGCCGGGCGCTCGACGGGTTGGCTGTTGTCGGTTTTGCGATCCTCGCGGCAATTTGTTGGAAAGTCGGATTCATCAACAGCGATGGTGACAACAGCGCCGATCCGTGGCTGTTCCGCGGGGGCTTCTTCGTTGCCAGCATTGCCACGCTGATGATTATCGCTGCCGTCACCCATCGCGGGTCGTTGACTTCGAGGGCACTCAGCGGCGCCACGCTGCTGTGGATTGGTACACGCTCGTATGGCCTGTACCTCTACCACTGGCCGATTTACCAGATCGTCCGAAACACGGCGGGCACGAAGCTGAAATTCCACGAATGGGTGTTGTGCATGGTTGCCACGGCGATCATCACCGAGATCTCTTACCGCTATATCGAGACACCGATCCGTAAGGGCCATCTCAGCGAGTGGTGGCGTAACCGAGGCCAGCGCAGTCGACGCAATGAGCACGGCCGTGCTGTACTCATTGGGGCATTTGTCGCGACCGCGCTCGCAGTCTTTGCCGGGTATGGCCTCGCCACAGCGGAGTTGAAACAGAACGAAGTGGCGCAAAGCCTTGAGCAAAGCGCAGGAGCAACCTGCAGCGTCATCGAGGGAAATTGCGGTGATAAAGCCGATAGCACGCCGGTCTTGGGCGACGTAGAGAGCGGGAGTGCCGACGTGGGCGAGATGCCCGTGACGTCAATCGATTTTGGCGCTGAGGACGCACAGGTAGTCGATGCGGTCACGACCACCGAGATTTTGGAGGGACCAAGCAAACTCGCGATCGGCGATTCGGTCATGCTCGGCGCAGCAGAGGAGTTGCAGGCGGCCGGCTTCGCCGTTGATGCCGCAGAGAGCCGCGCATTTGTGCGAGGCGTCGACATCTTGCAATCGCTCGCAGACAACGGCCAGCTCCCAGAAGAGTTGGTCGTCCACCTCGGCACGAACGGCCCAATCGACGAGACCGAAATGTCGCAGCTGCTCGACCTCGCAGCCACCGTGCCCAAGGTCGTGCTCGTGCAGAACGATGTGCCGCGGGACTACGAAGCGTCGAACAATACCCTCATGGTCAATGAGGCAAGTGGCCGGTCTAACGTTGAAGTCTTGTACTGGGATGGTCTTGCGGCGCAGTGTCCGGGGGATTGCATATATCAGGACGGATACCACCTGAAGACGCCCGGAGCGGAGTATTACACGGCACTGATCACCACAGTGCTCGGCGACGCCGCGCTCTTCTCCTAGCAGCCACGGACTGGCGGGATCCGATCTAAGGGCCAAGGCTCACTGAACTTTGAACGAAGCGTGACCTCATTTGAGCACGTCAAACGGCGATACTGGGGAGCTGATGGTTGTGTCTGATCCACTGACGACTCGGCCGCCACGGTCCGGTTGGCGAACGGATCGAACTGGCCTGAACGATCATTCGGGCGGTTTCGTTCGCGAGCACATTAGTCGAGTGCCATATCTGCCTGGACTTGACGGCATGCGGGCTCTAGCTGTTGTTGCGGTGATGATCTACCACGCAAACAGCTCGTGGCTTCCTGGTGGTTTTCTTGGCGTTGAGATGTTCTTCGTGATTTCGGGCTACCTGATCACGTTGCTGCTGATCGCCGAACGAGAACGTGACTACGGCATCTCGCTGATCGACTTCTGGGTGCGCCGTGCTCGTCGACTGCTCCCAGCGGTCTTCGTGCTGATGACGCTCCTGACAATTTGGACCGCATTGTTTGAGCATGATGCTCTGGGACAGCTTCGCGGTGATGTGATTGCAGGTCTGTTCTATGTATCCAACTGGTACCAGATCTGGGTTGGACTCGGATACACCGCTGTCGGTGATTTCGCACCGCTGCGGCACTTGTGGAGCCTCGCTGTCGAAGAACAGTTCTATTTGATTTGGCCCTTGATGATGGTTGCGTTCCTCGGGCGATCTGGCACTCGCCGCATCGCCAACTTCAGCCGATGGCTGTTCGCTGGCGCGATCCTGGTCACCATCGGTGTGGCCCTGATGTACCAACCCGGCCCGATCGGCGAACCGAGCCAGACTCCCGAGGCCTACTGGTTCATCGGCGATCGACCGATTGCAAAACTCGACACGCTTTATCTCAGCACGGTGACGCGCGCAGGTGGCCTCATGCTCGGCTCAGCGTTTGCAATGGTTTGGCGCCCATATGCCATTGTCCGCGGTCCGTTGCGCAGAAAGGGTCGGGCCTTCGACGTGCTGGCCCTCGTTGGATTCTTGGGTCTTTGCTGGATGGCCTGGAGCATTTATCTCATCGATCCGGCGGGGCCGGATGCTCGGCTCTTCAAGGGCGGCCTCTTTGTCACCGGGCTCCTAACACTGCTCATGATTGCCGCCGTGACGCACCGGGGTTCGATCGCAAACCGAGTGCTTGGTGGCAGGGTGCTGAACTGGATTGGAACACGCTCGTACGGGCTCTACCTGTATCACTGGCCGATCTATCAGATCATCCGCAATGTCGAAGGGAACTCTCTGCGTTTGCGCGAATTTCTGTTCGCCATGATCCCAACCGTGCTGCTAACCGAGGCGTCATACCGTTTGATCGAGACACCGATCCGAAAGGGCCAGCTCGGCGTCACGGCTAGGCGTCTTCGGGGTGGCTCGGGTAACCGTCCGAGAGGACTTATAATTTGCGGCGCCGCTGTGGCGTGCGTGCTGTCTCTCTTTGCCGGTGTGACGCTCGCCAAAGCCGAACTCAAACAGAACGACATTGCAGAGTCGCTCGATGACGGTGAAGACTTCACCACGAATCTTGCTGCGACAGCCGACGACTCCCCGACGGCAACGCTGCCACCGACCATTCCACCGTCACTGACGCCAGTGACGACGACGCCCGTGCCCTCGTCGGTTGCAGCGCCGACCACCACCATCACCTCAACGTCGACAGCGCCGACTCCGATCACGACGGTGCCTCCGGTTGCCTCAACTGCAGCACCCACCACGATCTCGGGATCCATCGTGCCGCTGGCTCCGATCACGCAGCTAGGGGTGGTGACTGATTTGACAAGTATCCAACCACTCACGATCCCCGCAATGGACCTCGGACTCCCACTGATTGCGCTCGGCGACTCGGTCATGCTCGGAGCAGCTGAGGAACTGCAAGCCGCAGGTTTCGCCGTTGATGCCGTGAAGAGCCGTCAGATGGTCACGTTCCTCCCCGATATGCAGGCAATACGTGACGCAGGTTCGTTTGGGTCGGTTGTTGTTGTCCATTTAGGAACCAACGGTCCGTTCAGTCAGACAACACTTGACCAAATGATGGGTCTCGTCGCCGAGGTGCCGAGAGTACTCGTCCTCACCGGCAAGGGCGATCGTGACTGGATTGGCGGTAACAATGCGAAAATCCGTGGGCTGGCAGCGCTGTACCCTGCAGTGACTGTGATCGACTGGGAAGTGCTGTCGGAAGACTGCACGGGCAACTGCTTTTACGACGATGGCATTCACCTCACGCAATCCGGCCAGACGTTTTATGCCGATGTGATCAAGCACGTGCTCGGTCTGGCCTGACCAACAGCTTGGCCCGGCGAGGCTTGCGGCGTAGCCTCAGCGTCATGTCCACTCCAGTTCGTGTTGCCGTTACCGGAGCTGCAGGCCAGATCGGCTACAGCCTCCTCTTCCGTATTGCATCGGGCACCATGCTCGGCTCTGATACTCCCATTGCGTTGCAGTTGCTTGAGATCACGCCGGCCCTCGGTGCGCTCGAAGGTGTCAAGATGGAGCTCGATGACGGCGCCTTCCCGCTGCTCGACTCGATCACCTGCACCGACGATGCCGACGTGGCGTTCGGCGACGCCGACGTCGCGATTCTCGTTGGTTCGATGCCGCGCAAGGCAGGTATGGAGCGCGCCGACCTGCTCTCGGCAAATGGTGGCATTTTCAAGCCGCAAGGCGAGGCGTTGAGCCGCTCTGCCAAGAGGGACGTGAAGGTACTCGTCGTCGGTAACCCGGCCAACACCAACGCCGTGATCGCAATGAACAACGCCCCTGACCTTGACCCCGGCAGATTTACAGCGATGACCCGTCTTGACCACAACCGTGCGATCAGCCAGCTCGCGACTCGGCTCGATGTGTCGGTGAATGACATCAAGAAGATGACGATCTGGGGAAATCACTCCACAACTCAATACCCCGATCTGTTCCACTGTGAAGTCAACGGCCAGAATGCGCACGACGCAGTTGGCGATCACGATTGGTACGCCAATGAGTACATTCCGAAGGTCGCCAAGCGTGGTGCTGCGATCATTGAGGCACGCGGATCATCGTCGGCGGCCTCGGCGGCTTCCGCAGCGGTCGACCACATTCGGGACTGGACTCTCGGCACGCCTGACGGAGATTGGGTATCCATGTCGGTTCCGAGCGACGGCAGCTACGGCGTGCCCGTAGGAATCATTAGCTCGTTTCCGTGTGTCTGCAAAGACGGCAATTACGAGATTGTGCAGGGCCTCGACATTGACGATTTCAGCCGCTCCAAGATCGACGCCACCGCTGGCGAGCTCGTTGAGGAGCGCGACGCGGTCAAGGATCTTGGTCTAATCTGAAAATCTGCAAGCGTTGATGACGATAATCAGCCTGGGCACGTCCAAGCCTTGATTGTCAGACCGTTGCGGACCGAGGGGCGTCGAGGTGCTCTTTGGTCAGTTCAGGTGAACGCCGTCGCACGATCAAGACGGTGATCCAGGAGCTAAGGCACAGCAGAGATATACCAATCGAGAACGGCGTCGTGGAATCGCTGACGAAAGCGCTGACGATCGTGCCTAGGACGGCGCCGCCCGCCATCCGAATCGCTCCGCCGTAGGCCGACGCTGTTCCGGCAAGATGGCCGACGGGGCCGAGCGCGGCGGTGTTGAGGTTTGGCATCAAGAACATGAACGAAGACAGCGTGAGGGCGAGCACTGGCATGTAAACCCAGATACTTGGTCGTCCTCCGGCGAAGATCGAGATAGCGCACAGCAGCATCGTTGTCGGTATCAGCATTGAGTAGACCATGTTCACAAGCCTGTGGACGCCTACGCGGACGACAATTCGGCCGTTGAGCACTGCGCCTGCGGCGAAGAGTAGTGCCACAAGTCCGAAGATAAGGGGGAACTGATCCTCTCGATCGAATACCTCGCTGATGATTAGCTCGCTGCTCGCCAGGTAAGTGGTGAACACCCCTTGCAAGAAGATTGTGGCGTTGGTGTACCCGGAGGTGACCGGGGTGCGCGCCACTTCGACGTAGCCGTCGGCCGTGGCGCGGAGCTCTAGAGGGCGTCGGTTGCCTGGATCGAGCGATTCACGCATCCGCAAGCTCCAGAGTCCGATCGCAAGGGCAAAGACAGCGCAGAACCAGAAGATGGAGCGCCAGGGGAAAATGGCAATGAGTCCGGCGCCGATGCTGGGAGCGAGGATTGGCACGAGCATGAAGACAGCCATCACCTGTGACATCGCCTTTGCCATCTGGCTGCCCTCGAAGCGGTCGCGAATGATCGCCGTTGCGACCACTCGTGCGCCTGCCGCTCCGAGTCCCCAGACAAAGCGGCTGAGAAGGAGAAGCTCAAAGGTAGGCGCCAACGCCGACCCGACAGCACCAATGACGTAGATGATGCTGCCTGCATAAAGGACCGGTTTGCGTCCAAAGCGATCTGCGATCGGCCCCCATACGAGCTGAGCGATGGCGAGTCCCATGAAGAAGACGGTGATGACTTGACCAGCACGCGGTGACGAATCACCAAGGTTAAATGCCGTGCGAATCTCGTCAAAGGCCGGAAGCATCGTGTCGATGCCGAGCGCCATCAGCGCCATAATTGCCGACATCAACGTCAGCAGCTCTCGCTGACCCATCCGGTACTGCGGCATCGCCGGAACGGCAGCGTCAGCTTCGGAAGCGAGATCGGTCACGATCGAACGCTAACGAGCAGTGATTGGCGCTCCCTGGTTGAGCGACGGGCGTCACGCCGAACCGGATCGCCCGGAAGGGCCGCCACATCGTGAGGATTCGCTGCTGTTTCCTAACTGACAGCGACGTGACAGCCAATCTGCATCATTCGGTCGACCCCTGCCTTCAGATCCTCGTCGCTGATTCGAACGGTACTGCCATCGTCGCCAAGAATGTCGCTGACGGTCATGATGGCGAGCGTCTCGATCCCTTTCACTGCGGCAATCGTGTACATCATCGCCGCTTCCATCTCGACACCAAGGTGGCCAAGGCGCTTCCATCGACCGAACGTGTCAGGGTCGGGATCGTAGAAAATGCCAGAGGTGACAATCGCACCTGTGTGTACCGTGCCAGCGCCTGACTCCCGGCTCAGCTGTGCGGCGGTCTCAGCGAGGGCAAACGTCGCGCTTGGTGCGTAACCCGACATCTGGGCATAACGAAGTGGAGTGCTGTCGTCGGCCGACGCGCTTATGCCGATCACGGTGTCGCCCATATTCATTCCGACTTGCAGACCTCCGCAGGTACCCACACGGACCAGACGCTTCGCTCCCAACATGATGAGTTCTTCAAAGATGATTCCAGCACTCGGTGAGCCCATGCCTGTGGACTGGACGCTGATCGGCTTGCCGTTGAACGTACCGGTGAAGCCCAGCATTCCTCGTTCGGCATTGACCTGGCGGAAGCCCGAATCAAAGAATGTCTCAGCGATGTACTGGGCGCGCACCGGGTCACCGGGGCACAGCACGTTCGGTGCATAGTCGGATTCGTCAGCACGCAAATGGATCGGCATGAGAGCAGGATACGCAGGCCTACTTGAGGAATTTGCTTGTCGTGTTGTCAGCAAGGATTCTGCCATCGGTCTGACACGCTGCACAGTAGTTAACCGAATAGCTGGAGTATGAGACTTCGTGGATTCTGTCCCCGCACACGGGGCATGGTTCCCCGGTGCGCATATGTACGGCGCTCGGTCGATCCTGCGAAGAGCTCATGTCTTTACGTTTGCGCTCGGCGGCGAGGCCCTCGGCAACGCAGTGTTCGATCGCGGCCGACACTTTCGCTGCGCCCTCCGCTCCGAGTTGCCTGGTGGTTGCGAACGGCGAAATCTGCGCGGCATGACAGACCTCGTTCGACAACCGACGACCGATGCCTGCCACCATGCCCTGATGCCGCAGGAATCCGTGAACGCGCATCGAGTTGGCTGCGAATCGCTCGGCAAGGTTGTCGGCGCTAATTCCGGCCGCCTCGGGCCCCAGCTTTGCAAGTGGGGGTGAAGTATCGAGCTCGGTAGAAGGAACGCACCACACTCCGGCGCGCCGCTCCCTGCCTTGTTCAGTCAGGAGAAGCGCAGTCTTATGCACGGATTTTGGCTGGCTGCCTGTTGACGGGGCCTCAACGGAGGTGAAGGTGAAACGGGCCTGCCCACCGCGGGGCTTTGCGGAGCGACTCTCATCAACGCGTAGTCGCCCGCCTTGCATGAGGTGGATAACAAAGCTGACCGGATTAAAACGCAGAATTAGGTACTTGCCGCGACGCCCGACGCCGAGAAGGGGCCATCCGTACGCTTCATCAGGGGCGGGAACCGCTGTCTTCAACGCTGTGAAGTTGAACGGCATGAACTCCGCCAAGATACGACCACCGAACTGTCGCTCCAGGCGCTCAGCGTGCGCCTCAACCTCAGGCATCTCAGGCATACGCCGAGGCTAACCACGACGGACACGCACCTCGGCCGTCCCGATAGCAAACTACTCGTAGGTGGTCTTTTCCTTGACGGCAGCGAATACGGCATCAAGTGCACCGAACACCGCTTGGTTGTCGAGCAGTTTCTGCTGGTCGCCCCAGAGCCGAATGTGGCCGTTGATGAACGCATCCTGCGCGTTCATCTCACCTGTTGCCACTGCCACTGCGGTATCCCAGGCTTGCTCCATTTTAACGTCCTCGGGATCGGCGACCCCTGCCCCAAACGAAGCTTCACCATCGCCCACCTGGATGTGATAGGTGACGTCGCCTTCGGGACCGTTGGAAACGACCTGAGTGACGCCAATCTTGTGCGAGGTCGCAACTTCGCTCATGTGGTCGCTCGCTGCAACCTGCGCAGTGAGCTCGTTGATCCAGTCGAGACTGAGGTATCGGTACACCACCGTAGTCTGCCTGATCGTGAGCCCAATATCCGACGACTACGATCATGGCGTTGACGGCGAAGAGTTTGACGATGGTCGGCACCCATCAGCTGCGGTCGAAGAGTGGGTATTTGCGGCGTGGACCGATGACGGCACGTTGGGAGTGATCTCGGGCCACCGACTCATGGGGCGTAACGCTTGGTATTGGGCGGCCCTGGCCCGGCACGGACGCCCGCTGTTGCACATCACCGACTTTGACGTACCGGTGCGACTCGCCGACCCTTTCATTGTTAAAGGCGAAGCGATGTGGGCCGAGCACACTCGCGAGGTTCCGATGGAGCAGTGGACCATCGGCAATGAAACGTACGCCGCCTCACTCGATGACCCTGAGGAGGCACTCGGACGCGGGTACGGCGATCCAACGCCGATCGCCTTTGACCTGGAGTGGTACGCCACGGGAGCGCCTGTGGCTCTCGAGCCTGCGCCTGACATGAGTACCGGATATCAGCAGCGGGGTGTGGTTCACGGAGTGATCGAAATCCTGGGGGAACATAAGACGGAACTTTCCGAGGTTCCTGCGCGACGGTGGCATCGTTGGGCTAGTGGTTATGGGCCGGATGGGTCTTCGATGGGTCTCGGGCCGTTGCCACTTTCGGAAGTGGTGGCGCACGCTGGGGTCCGTGCTCCATTCCGGTTCCCCGACGGGAACACCAGCGACCTCGTGTTGGCATCGACAGGGTGGCGCCACCGATCTTCCCGCTCGTCCGCTCCGCCGCAGTGAGCAGCGACTGGATGCCTTGATCGTTGCAGCCGATCAACGATGTGCCGCGACCATTGTCAGTTTCCATGCCACACTCGAAAGCCTGATCTACGCCAGGCTGGGTGCGATCTCTCTGGTGCTAACTCAACGAACGAACGAAACAATGACTTTCAACAACGACATTCTTGACGACTACACCCACGGCGGGCTGGGTAGAGCGAAGCAACCGGCGTATCCGGACGTGGTGGTCGAGATGGGCATGGTCGTCGAAGATCGGTCAAGCCACTTCACTGGCGACATCGCTCGCTGGAACGCAGAGGGAGTCACTTTGCGTGATGCCAATCACTATCTCCGCCACTTCAGCTGGAAGCCCGGCGGCTTTTTAATCTTTGGCAAGCCGGTCACCCTCGTTCGTCCGACACAGGTGAAGTCTGCAACGCAGCGGGTCACGGCGTCAGGCTCAGTCGCAGGCGACGGCCGAGCACGTGTCGCTCGTGCCAGCCGGATCTGGGTGGAGGGCAAGCACGACGCTGAACTGCTCGAACATGTGTGGGGTGACGACCTCCGTGATCTCGGGATCGTCATCGAGCCGCTTCACGGCGCCGATGACCTGTCAGCGGTGGTCACTGGCTTTCGGCCCGGTACCCAACGCAAGCTCGGCGTACTCCTCGATCACCTCGTCCCTGGTTCGAAGGAGACACGAATCGCCCAAACCGTGCGCGACCCGAACGTCTTGATCACCGGACATCCGTTCGTCGACGTTTGGGCAGGTATCCGACCTAAGGTGATCGGCCTGAAGGCGTGGCCGGAGATTCCATATGACCCTGACGTCACGTGGAAAGAAGGGCTTTGCGCTGCGCTCGGAGCACCGTTTGAGGGGTTTTGGCCGCGGCTTCGCAATCAGGTCAACACGTTTGCCGATCTCACTCCCGAACTCGTCGGTGCTGTCGAACAACTCATCGACTTTGTCGCCGACATCCCAGAGGACTGAGCGCGAAAATCGGCTTCGTTTGCGGCCGCGACGGCCGCTGCGCCTGGATCGTTGCCGACTAAGCCAACGCCTCCGGTTACTGAGAAAATTCCCACTGAAAAAGCCGAAGGGCGGGCCCGCAGGCCCGCCCTCTCGTTAAGTTTTCAAGCGCTGATTAGACGAAAGCGCTGGCAAAGACCAGGCTAACGATTGTCATAACTTTCAAAAGGATGTTCATCGACGGACCCGATGTGTCCTTGAACGGGTCGCCGACAGTGTCGCCGACAACGGCAGCCTTATGGGCGTCAGAACCCTTGCCGCCCTGAGCGCCAGCTTCGATGTACTTCTTAGCGTTGTCCCAGGCGCCGCCAGCATTGGCCATGAAGATAGCTAAAGCAAAACCGGTCACGAGTGCTCCAGCAAGCATCCCGCCGAGCGCATCTACGCTGATAAATCCAACGACGAGCGGCACGACCACGGCTAGGGCACCCGGAAGGATCATTTCCTTAAGCGAAGCTTCGGTCGAGATTGCCACACAACGAGCCGAGTCGGGAATGACGCCCGGCTCGCCTTCGCGCAGGCCGGGAATTTCGCGAAATTGACGGCGCACTTCCTCGATCATCTTTGCTGCGGCACGGCCGACGGCGTCGATCGTCAGAGCGGCAAACAGGAACGGCAGTGCTGCGCCAATGAAGAGTCCAGCGAAAACCTCAACCTCGCCGATGTCAAGGTTGAGTTCAGTCGATCCACCCGAGGCCGTCTTGATGGCGAACTCGAAGCTCTTGAAAAGAGCGAGGGCGGTGAGCGCTGCGGAACCAACAGCAAAGCCCTTGGCAACCGCAGCTGTGGTGTTGCCGAGCGAGTCGAGTGCATCAGTGACTTCACGAACGGACGGATCCAGCTCGGCCATCTCGGCGATACCGCCGGCATTGTCTGCGATTGGGCCGTATGCATCGACCGAGACAACGATCCCGGTGGTCGCAAGCATTCCGATGGCAGCAACAGCGACGCCGTAAAGACCTCCATACTGACCGTCGAATGCTTGCTGTCCGCCCCAGTACGCGACACCGATACCGGCCAGGATCAAAGCGACCGAGGCAGCGACGGACTGCATGCCGATGCTGATGCCCTTAAGAATGGTGGTCGCTGGTCCGGTTTCGGTTTGCTGACTGATTTCCTTGACCGGCTTATAGTGATCCGAGGTGTAGTACTCAGCGGTCTTGCCGAGCGCCCAACCGATGACCAAGCCGCCAATGACGGAGACGGCAACGCCCCAGGGATTGTCGGAGATGTCGCCAAAGATCCAGTAGGCACCGGCTAACACACCCACAGTGGTGATCGCCATGGCCACATTCGTGCCGAGATGCAGCGCCTTACTAAGGGACTTGGAGTCCGTCGATGTGCCGCCCTTAATGAGGAACGAGCCGATGATCGAAGCAATCATGCCGATCAACGCAACGAAAATCGGGAACACGAAAAATTCGATAATTCCGAGTCCGCCAGCTTGCTCGGCGGTGATCGCCTCGAGAGGGCCCCCGGCGCTGGCGCTAATCGCGCTTCTTAGGGGTCCCTGGCTATCTTCCGCGATGATCGCACCAGCGAATGCAACGAGTGAGACGGGAGCGATGATCGAGCCAGCGTACGACTCGAACAGGTCGGCGCCCATGCCGGCCACGTCGCCGACGTTGTCGCCGACGTTGTCGGCAATGGTGGCCGGATTGCGAGGATCATCTTCAGGGATGCCAGCTTCGACCTTTCCTACAAGGTCAGCACCGACGTCAGCAGCCTTAGTAAAAATGCCGCCACCGACGCGGGAGAACAATGCGATGGTTGACGCACCGAGACCAAAGGCTGTCACGATTTCGAAGGCATCGTCGACTTCCAGAACGGTAACGAACAGGACGTAGGTTCCCATGAGGCCGAGTAGTGCAAGACCGGCAACCGAGAAGCCCATCACAGCGCCCCCGCGGAACGCAACAGGAAGTGCTTTTCCGGGACCTTGTTTGGCAGCCTCGGTGGTGCGAGCGTTGGCCATGGTGGCCACAGTCATGCCTGCATAGCCAGCGGCGGATGACAGAATTGCTCCGAGCAGATAAGTGACTGCAGCGAGCGGTGCGATTAACGCCGCCAATAAAATGGCCATGGCGACAGCAAAGATGCTGACCCACTTGTACTCGGCCTGGAGGAACGCCTTGGCGCCCTTTTGGATCTCTGTCATCAAGAAGACCATGCGCTCGTTTCCGGGCGACTCCTTCTCAACAGACTTATAAAAGAAGAACGCAAGACCGAGGGCTGCGAGAGCCGACAGTGCTGCGAGATATGGAATGGATCCCACGGGGTAGTGCCTCCTGGGGCAAATGGATGATGAGCGCGGCTCGCAGTGACTGCGAACGTCTGACCATGATGGCCGCTGCGCAAGGCTAAATCCCAACTCATCACTTTCCACAGGCTTCGACAGTCAACGTTTGTCAAGATGACGTTGCCCTTCGTCGGTCGTAGGCGCCAATGACTTTCGCAAGGCGACCCTGGGTGGTACGGGGCTGGTGTGTGACGAGACCCACACGAGTTTGGTTGATGGTGGATTGGGCCCGCGACGATGCGTGGCGAGTACCGTGGTCCTCATGTCACAAACGTTGAGCCGTGGCCCGGTTTCGGGCACTGCCGTCAAGGCAAACGCCGCAAAGAGAAAACCGTTCCTCCTCGACCTCTACGGCACAGCAGTCGGCAAGAAGTATGTGATGGCCATCACGGGTCTGATTGGCATCGGCTTTGTGCTCACGCACATGATTGGCAACCTGAAGATGTACCTCGGTGTCATTACCGAGGGCGACGAGCGGGTGTATGACATCGACATTTACGGCGAGTTCTTGCGGGAATTGCTCGTCCCGATCCTGCCTCGCACATACTTGCTGTGGGGCTTGCGCCTCGTTTTGATCGGCGCACTAGTTCTGCACCTCCACGCTGCGTGGTCGTTGACCCAACTCAACCGTAAAGCCCGCTCAGTCAAGTACCAGTCGACTCGCGATTACCAGATCGCCAGTTTCGCCAGTCGCTCAATGCGCTGGACCGGCATCACCGTGCTTGCCTTCCTTGCTTGGCACCTCGCTGATCTCACTTGGGGGTGGGTCAATCCCGACTTCGTTCGCGGCGCTGCGTATCGCAACATCGACGCATCGTTGAGTCGTATCCCCGTCGCCTTGCTGTACATCGTGGCAAACATTGCGTTGGGCATCCACCTCTTCCACGGCACCTGGTCACTCTTTCAGAGCCTTGGAGCCAATAACCCCCGATTCAATACGTGGCGCAAGGGCCTTGCCGCAGGCGTCGCCACACTGATCGTTGCAGGGAACGTGTCGTTCCCTATTGCCGTTCTTGCTGGCATCGTTGAGTACGACCCCGACGCTGTCACCCATTCCGTCGAAGCCGAGGAGACAGGCGAATGAACATCAAACTTGATTCCAAGATCCCAGAGGGCCCAATGGCCGACAAGTGGAGCAACTACGTTGCTAGCCAGAAACTGGTCAACCCATCTAATAAGCGCAAGTTCAAGATCATCGTGGTCGGTACCGGCCTCGCCGGTGCCTCAGCTGCAGCGACCCTAGGCGAACTCGGTTACCAGGTCGAGGCGTTCACGTTCCACGATTCGCCCCGCCGAGCGCACTCAATAGCAGCGCAGGGTGGCATTAACGCCGCCAAGAACTACCAAGGCGACGGCGACAGCGTTCACCGTCTGTTCTACGACACGGTCAAGGGCGGTGACTTCCGCGCTCGCGAAGCAAACGTGCACCGCCTCGCAGAAGTGTCGGTCAACATCATTGACCAGATGGTCGCCCAGGGCGTGCCATTCGCACGTGAATACGGCGGTTTGCTCGATAACCGCAGCTTCGGCGGCGCCCAAGTAAGCCGCACCTTCTACGCTCGAGGCCAAACCGGCCAGCAACTACTGATTGGGGCCTACCAGCAGTTGGCGCGCCAGATCGGTCTCGGCAACGTCAAACTCTGGAATCGGACAGAGCTCGTCGACGTTGTCAACGTTGACGGTCGTTGCGCCGGCATCGTCACCCGTGATTTGATTAACGGTGAGCTCAGCTCGCACTCGGCACACGCAGTCGTGCTTGCAACTGGCGGCTACGGCAATGCCTTCTACTTGTCGACCAACGCAATGGCATGCAACGTGACGGCGGCCTGGCGTGCTCATCGGCGCGGCGCAGCCTTTGCCAACCCGAGCTACACCCAAATTCACCCGACGTGCATCCCACAAGCCGATGACTTCCAGTCGAAGCTCACCCTCATGTCGGAGTCGCTCCGCAACGATGGCCGCATCTGGGTGCCGAAAAACCCAGACGAAGTGCGGTCAGCGGCTCAAATTCCTGAAGATGAACGCGACTACTATCTCGAGCGGATCTACCCAAGCTTCGGCAACCTGGCGCCGCGCGACGTGTCGTCGCGGGCTGCTAAGCGTGCGGTTGATAACGGTCAAGGCGTCGGACCGCTGAAGAACGGTGTCTACCTTGACTTTGCGGAATCAATTGAGCGTCTCGGTGCTGAAGTCATCAAGGAGCGCTACGGCAACTTGTTCGACATGTACGAACGGATTACCGGTGAGTCGCCCTACGAGACGCCGATGCGGATCTACCCAGCCAGTCATTACACGATGGGTGGGCTGTGGGTCGACTACGAGTTGCAGACTACGATCCCGGGACTGTTCTGTGCGGGCGAGGCCAACTTTTCCGATCATGGCGCCAACCGCTTGGGCGCCTCGGCATTGATGCAGGGACTTTCCGACGGCTACTTCGTGCTTCCATACACGATTGCTCCGTACCTTGCGGATCTGCTCAACAAGCCGATTCCTGACGAGACCCACGATGCGTTCAAAGCAGCTGAGGTCGAAGCGCAAGCGAGGTTCCAGGGGTATCTCGACATAGGAGGCACAAAGGGCCCCGACCACTTCCACCGTGAACTCGGACGTATCATCTGGGATTACTGCGGAATGGATCGTAATGAGCAGGGTCTGCAGAAGGCACTGTCGGAGATCCCGGCCTTGCACGAGGAGTTCAAGAAAGACCTGCGCGTCACGGGCACGGGGACGAGCATCAACCAAACCCTCGAGAAGGCAGCGAGAGTTGATGACTTTTTTGAGCTTGGGCAATTGATGTGTCAGGACGCTCTCACCCGCGAAGAGTCGTGCGGTGGTCACTTCCGCTCGGAGTACCAGACCGACGACGGTGAAGCGGTCCGCAACGACGAAGACTTCGCTCACGTCACTGCATGGGAATGGAGTGGTGATGCTGCCACGCCAATCGAGCATCGCGAGAAACTCGAATATGAAGTCGTCAAGTTCGCCACCCGGTCGTACAAGTAAAGGCCCAGACGTGTCAAACAATCTTTCCAACATCAATCTGAAGATCTGGCGTCAAGACGGCCCTGACGCGCAAGGTCGCTTCGAAACCCACCAGATTCCCGAGATCAGCGACGAGGCTTCGTTCCTAGAGATGCTTGACATCTTGAATGAACGGCTTATCGAGGAAGGTAAGGAAGCGGTCGTGTTCGATCACGACTGCCGAGAAGGGATCTGCGGTACCTGCTCTCTGATGATCGACGGCCAGGCTCACGGCCCGCAGAGGGGTACGGCAACGTGTCAACTTCACATGCGGCAGTTTGAGTCAGGTGATGAGATCGTGATCGAGCCGTGGCGCGCCACGGCGTTCCCGATTGTTAAAGACCTCATGGTCGATCGTTCACCGTTCGATCGGATCGTAGAGTCGGGCGGCTTCATTACTGCACCAACCGGTGGGGCACCCGACGCCAACCTCATTCCCATCCCGAAGCCGGTTGCTGATGCCTCAATGGACGCAGCAGCGTGCATTGGGTGCGGAGCTTGTGTAGCGGCGTGCCCGAACAGCGCAGCAAACCTCTTTACAGGTGCGAAGATTGCTCACCTGAACCTGCTTCCGCAGGGTCAGGCCGAGCGGTACAAGCGGGCCGAGGCAATGGTCGAGACAATGGACGAGCACTTTGGTTCTTGCACGAATCATGGCGAGTGCGAGGCGGCATGCCCGAAAGAAATTTCGATCGACAACATCGCCACGATGAACGTCGACTACGCCAAGTCCAAGTTTAAGAACCGCAAAGCCCTAGCACGCTGATAGCCGTTGCGTCTGGTGGCCTCGCTCCCGATGCAACCTTGACCGTCAGGCTCTCGGCAAAAGCGTAACTGCGGTGGTGTACCGGTTGCGGCTGGTCGTATCACCGGCTGTCATCGTCAAAACAAAAGATAGTTCACCCAAGGTTTCGGGCACAGTTAAGTCAATTTGGCCGACTTTGATTACGTCGTCGGCAGGCACAGGCCCGCCAAACCTCCACTGCTGCTCGCCACCTGCCCACGACGCAACAGCGTCGACCACGGCGAAGTCAATTCCTTCGCGCAGGTCGTTGATGAGGTGGACGTCGAGACGCAGTCGGGCGCCTTCGTTGACCCACGCAGGCGGGGAGTCAGCAACGACTAAAATTTGCTCGCATGCTGCCTTGACAACGGCGTAGGCATCTTTCGGAGCCCGCTCATGATCGAGGACGCTCGCGGAGATCACTGGCCCGGGGTCAGCGAGCGCGTAGAAACAGAATCCCCCGCTGGGGCGATACTTCAGCCTTCGTAACGTCTCGATTTGTGTCTTTAGTACATGGGATTGATAGCGCTGAGCTGCCTTGCGCCACGACTCGTACGATTCGTATTGATCGGGTGGGAATAGTCGCTCGAACTGATCGCGTTGATACCCGAACTCGTTGTGTAAGCGGTCCCAGTCGAGATGGGGCCATTCGTGAGTAGCTAACTCGTGATCGATGAATGGAGCGGTGTTTGGCGGTGCGTGGGCTCCGAACTCGGACACGAATCGCACCAACCGCGGGACGCGTGCAGCCAGACCGGCTAGGTCCTCTGCTGCGCCGCGATGCCAGCCGTGCCAAAGGTGCGTATCGGTGCCGCTGAGCTGTGGAAAATGAGGCAGTACACCCGAGTGCGCGACCGTTTCGCGGCTCGAGTCTGCTTTCTCGAACGATCGCTTCACCCATCGATCGAGCACCGACTTGTTCCAAGACGGGAGTTGGTGCGCCATCACCTGGCGCGTCCGCTTCTTCCAATCAGAACGATTGACCGCCGTGGTAGCTGATGGGTCGTTGTGAGCGGTCCACTGGACGATTGACGGGTGGTGACCGAGTGTGTCGACAGCTGCGCGCGCCTGGTCAACGGCCTGGCTGCGCACGCTGCGGGCATGGCCCCACTGCAGTGGAAAGTCCTGCATGATCAGCATGCCGAGCTCATCGGCGGCATGGTAGAGCTCCCGGTCGGCAATGTGACCGTGGACCCGAACGACGTCAAGGCCAAGATCCACTGCGTGCTCAAGGTCGCTGCGAACTGCGCCGCTATCAGCGTCTGCGAGTCCCGCTCGTGTCGGCAGCAAATTTGCGCCCTTTAGAAAAAGACGTTCTCCGTTGACCGAGCAAATCCAGTTGTCCCACATGACTTGACGGAGCCCGGTCCGTCGCTCACGCCGATCACTCAGTTCCCCATCGATGATCAACTCGACGGCGACATCGGTTAGGAGTTGATCGCCTAATTTTTGTGGCCACCAGAGTCGCGGGTCGACGATGTCGAGGCTCCATTCGATTTGATTTTCGCCGGAGGCGACGACGTGTACGTGTTCATCGTGTAGTGCGTTGTCAACGAAGGTGCGGACGGTGACGCTGCGTTGCGCATCGCTGTCGAGCCTCGCCGCTAGCTGCACGTGTGCTCGCCGCGCGTCGGCATCGCGACACAACACGCGGAATCGGTCAACGCGTACGGGTCCAGTGTCGTACAGATGCACACTGCGCCAGATCCCGCCTGGATTCCACTGGCGATCGATGCCGTCCCAATGTTGGAAAACGCCGGTGATGTTGCGGCGGTTATTCGGACCGTTTTGCGGCGCGCATGTGGC
>Ga0315320_10001596_pt1 | contig 18787 bp, 21 predicted proteins | sample M140m21515metaG_FD_203458 | JGI IMG/M metagenome (GOLD analysis project Ga0315320, IMG submission 203458) | Ammonia-oxidizing marine archaeal communities from Monterey Bay, California, United States - M1 40m 21515 | ecosystem: Environmental > Aquatic > Marine > Coastal | place: USA: California... | reverse complement strand
GTCGGCGTTGGGCCATGTGAACAAGATGGGCGTTTGGGCAATAATTTCGTGGCCTTCCACGGCGACGACCATGGGTTGGTCACCGACTAGCCCTGCCTGACCCGTCTGTGGATCGACCAGGTCGACCCGGGTACCTGCGTACGGTCGAGCCCCTTCCACGACCACAGGAACCAAGTTTCCATCATCGTCTTTGCGCATCCGGGCAGCTTCTGCAATCCATCCATCCGCAGCAGTTTGTTGTGCGTGATGGTTGAAAAATTCAACATAGCCACCACGGTGTGCGTCGAGGAAATTGCGTGGATGAAGGTCATCCCCCACATATTTTTTGATGCCGGCGATCAGTTTTTCGGTGGCTTCTAAGAATCGTGGGTCATCTTTTCCTGAATCTACAGCCCGCTGAAGCAGGGCGATTCCATCATCGATGCGGCCCCAAGCAAGCAACAGGTGTCCTTTTCCTTGAATCGCCAAGGGGTGGTCTGCTTCTTGAGCGAGCACGGTATCGTAGGCCGTCATGGCCGCTTCGGGTTGTCGCAGTTCTTCGTGTGCAGCACCCTGGGTCAGCAAGAGTTGGGGCAGCAGGACGATGTCGTCCGGTTCTCTGCGCTCCTTGGCTACAGCAGCGGCTTTCTGGGCCAGATCGAGGGCCATCTCTGGGGATCCATTTTGCAATTCCATGATCGCGAGCGTATGGACCAGGTCGAGTCGGTTGGGGTGTTCAGCCAAGGCCAACATCAGGGCGTCACGGGCCTGTTCCGGGTCTTCGCCTTTTACCGCTTCGAGTGCATTCTTGATGACTTCAGGTTCGCTCACAGTCCCTCCACAGAATTGGTCTGACAGTATATCGGTCGGTCAGCCTTAGTGGTGGTAACTACCACCCCAGAGCAGTGTGGATGATCGATAGAGTTGTTCGCACAAAACAACCCGAGCAAGGCTGTGGTTGAGGACCATTGTGGACAGTCGGACGGTTTTCCATGCCTTTTCTCGTACCGCTACGCCGTGTCCGTACGGACCTCCGATTGCGAATACGATTCGGCGCGTACCTTGTTGTGCAGCTTCATCGATCAACTGGGCAAATTGATGGCTATCGAGTGCTTTGCCACGTTCATCGAGCGCAATGAGGCGATCACCATCGCCAATTTTCGCCAGGATTCGTTCGGCCTCGGCTCGCTTGACGGCTTTTTCATCCCCTTTGAAGGGCACAGGCTTGACGTGGATTTCCGTGTAGTCCAGGTGTCGTGGGAGACGCCGAGAGTATTCGTGAGCGGCTTCATCTGCCCACCCAACACGTCCCTTACCGACCCAGATGGTCGAGATTTTCACGGAAGTGCGTACCCCAGCGATTCTTCCGGAACGTTTTCGATGCCGAGGTCTGCTGGGGAAACTCTCGGTGCATCGATCCACAGTCCATCGAGGTCGTAGTGGCCACGCATGTTCTGATCAAAGACGTGAACGATGACATCACCCAGATCGATCAGAATCCATTTTTTCCCAGTCGTTCCTTCGACACCAATCGGTTGTATACCAAGGTCTTTCTTGAACAATTTCAAGATACTGTCGGCGATGGCGTAGATTTGCCGGGAGTTGCTGCCGTTACAGAGCACGAACCAGTCACAGAGCGAGGTTCGGCCCCTCACATCCAAGATGGTGAGTTCCGTGGCTTTCATTTCAATGGCGGCTTCAGCAGCTGCGCGGACGATATTATCGGTATCGATGGGGATGTCCTTCTGGATTGCGGGTGAATCCAATTTGATCGTACTGTCGGAATCGGTGTGGATCAAGTCTCACCGCAGCTTGGTTGGGTCTGGACCTCTTCCAGAACGACGGCTTGGGATCTTCTTGAGTAGGTCGCCTGGGGTCCCGAGTTGAACTGCAGGTGCCTCGATAGGTTGGCTTTGCCCGATGCGTGAGCGACGGATTTGAAGCTGTATTGTGCGTCGTACGGTGCCTTGTTGAGCAACCGCTTTTATGTCGGCGCTGAGTCGGACAGCGGTGGCTGAATCGAGGTGCACTTCTCCCTCAAGTTCGACGGGTAGCATCACGCGACGGCGCTTTTTACGTTTCTTGTCTTTCGGTTCGGCCAGCAACGAGACGCGGAAGTGACGGGTGTCTCGCCCATCTACTGTGGATGTGCCGAGCTCTTCATATTGGATGCGATCCTTGAACATCCCCAAGGCTTCATCCCAGGCATTCCATGCGGTATACACATCTAACCGTGCCGGTTCTCCATCGAGTTCTGCTGTCCATGGGCCGTGTCCATTTCTCGAAACAAAGCTGCTTTGATGGACGATAACCTCGAAAGTGGCTTCCCCGTCTAAGGCACGCTGGAAGTGAAAACTGTCCCAGGAGTTCCATGCAATGTCGATGGATTCTGTGGTGCTATGTACCGCTTCACCATCGCGCATATCGCTCTGCTGAATACTTGATATGGCGTGATGAGGACCCAGCCGTGCAACGGAGTCGTAGGTGATTTTATGGCTCACTTGTTCGATGGTGGCCGGGATCTCTTCCGGGGCAGAATTTCCTCCGCAAGAGAGAGTCAGCAAGCACCCAAGACCGAGAACCCTCATTCTTCATCCAAGGTGCGTAGCAATCCCCAGAGAGCATCGATGATTTCGGGTGTACCTTCGCGGGTAGCGGAGGAGATGACGTACACGGGACGACCTGTGCTTTCTTGAAATTGTGCTTTGATCGTTTGAGCGTCTTCTTCCAGGACGAGATCGGTCTTGGTCAGAACGATGATTTCGGGTCGTGAAGCCAACGTCTGATCGTACGTTTCCAGTTCATTACGGAGCGCATGGTATCGACGGATGGCATCGGGGGTGTCAGGATCACCACCGTATACAGCGCCCTCATCGTGCTCTCCCATGCTCACCAAGTGCGCAAGAACGCGTGTTCGTGAGACATGGCGCAAGAACTGATGTCCAAGTCCCGTCCCATCACTCGCTCCTTCAACCAGTCCGGGAATATCTGCGATAACAAAGCTAGTTTCAAAGCCTATTTTGACCACGCCAAGAGAGGGCGCAAGGGTCGTGAACGGGTAGTCGGCGACCTTGGGCTTGGCGGCACTCACAGCCGAGATGAAGGTAGATTTTCCAGCGTTTGGAAAACCGAGAAGTCCAACATCGGCCATCAACATTAATTCAAGCCGCAGGTTCTTCTTTTCAGCCTCGCCTCCTGGGGTTGTTTTGTTGGGGCCCCGGTTGGTGCTGGTTTTGAAGAACAGGTTTCCTTTTCCACCCGACCCACCCTTGGCTGCGACCCAGTGTTGTTCATGCTGGGTGAGATCCGCCAAGACTTCATTGGTGTCATTGTCGAAGACGCGTGTTCCTATGGGCACCTCGATCAGGGTGTGTTCTCCATTGGCTCCGGTTTGCTGTTTCCCGCGTCCGTGTTCACCACGTTTCGCGCGCCACAATGTCTTTCCCCTCAATTCCAAGAGGGTCGAACGTCGCGTGGTCGCGACAATGATTACATCACCGCCTCGACCGCCATCGCCGCCATCAGGACCACCAAAAGCAACGTGTTTTTCACGTCGAAAAGAGCGGCAGCCTTTGCCTCCTTCACCGCTGGTGACGGAGACACATGTTTCATCAACAAATCGCATAACTTACCACCGCAGTTGAGTGTGCGGCGAAGAGATCGCTATGCCTGCGCCTCAGCGACGACACTGACCAATCGCCGGTTGTTTCGCTTGTGGTACCGAACGTGTCCATCCACTGTGGCAAAGATGGTCCAGTCTCGTCCCACGCCCACACCGTCACCGGGGTGAAAACGGGTTCCCAGTTGGCGGACGATGATGTTGCCAGCCTTCACGAACTGTCCGTCACCGCGCTTCACACCCCGATACTGAGGATTTGAATCGCGACCGTTCCGGGTACTTCCTTGTCCTTTCTTATGTGCCATCGTGGACTCCCTATGCCTTGATCTTTGTGACTTTAACGCGGGTGAAGCTGGGCCGTTGGGCCTTGCGAACACGGCTGCGTCGTGTGGGTCGGTACTTGAATGTGGAACGCTTGTCTCCAAGCTCGTTGGCGAGGACCTCAACGGTCACTTTCGCGCCCTTCACTGTGGGGTTGCCGACCTTGACTTTGTCGCCACCAATAAGGAGGACTTCGTCGATGTCGATGGATGCGCCCACTTCGGCGTTGATGCGATCGAGGGTGACCTCGTCGCCTTCGCTGAGGCGGAACTGTTGACCCGAATGTGCGATGACTGCGTACATGGTGCCTCCGGTGAATCCCGAGGGTGAAACGTGGTTAAGAAACAGAAGAGTGAGGCATAGCTGCCCCGCACCCGTGTCTTGGACCCGCCTGTCTACGTTCTCAAGGGGTCTCTGTCAAGGATCGAAATGCGGTGAAAACGACAGATGTCACTCGATTGCCGCAGGATCTGTCGGTCTGCCGGCTCGATTTTGCTCTTCTTCGGCGTATGGGCAATGCCTACAACCAGCGCCACAGCAGTGACCACGATCGAAGAGATAGCGTGCGGTTAGCACCAGGAGACCAGTGTGTGGATCCATGTATCCGGGCTGGCCTCGTCGTTCTGCAACGTCGTGTGCACGCTGTGCTTCGGGTTTGATCGACATTGTGGGTCCATAATGCATAAAGCGGACATCCCACAAGGGGGGTGTCCGCTTCTATGCGATCATGAGCGCTTTTTTTAGACGGGTTGTACTTCGTCTCTCAAATCTTCTGTGACCAGGTCCAGAAGGGTGGTGCTCAGCTCAATGATTTGCTGATGTGTGAAGCCTTCACCTTTCAGTTGACGGTAGAAGCTCTTGGCCACCGACTTGTTTCTGTGCAGGTATAGTTCTTCGGAGTGTTCGTAGGTCATGATTCTGAATCCGTCTTGGGGGGCTGTACGGCCTACTTATAAGCAAGTGCCGTGCCACTTCTGTTTTTAACGCAATTACAGACACTTACGAGACCTGTGCTGGGTGGATTGGTACCGGGGCTACGCAGTGGGCTGGGTCGACTGCGTAAATTTTTGCGCAGTCAGTGGCTTCAGCGTTGTGGGCCCGGCGTGACCATATGAATGTATCGATCGATATTCGGAATATCGGGATTGAAGTGCCGGGCGGCTGTGAGGTCTTCGAGGGCTCGTTCCGGACGCCGCCTGTAATGGTGACACATGCCGCGTCGACACAGGGTGAGGGCGTGATCGGGCTCGATGGCCAACGCATCGGTATAGTGGTCGATGGCCCGGGTGTAATCTTTGCGGGCGAAGAAGAGATCACCAATGTCTACGTGAGGTGCTGCAGTATGGGGTGCAATTTTTTGGGCCCGTAAAAAGTCACTGATTGCACCCACAGTGTCACCCAGGTCTCGATTGCAGCGACCCCGTGCGAGTCGTGCTTCGATGTGAGACGGAACCCAATCGAGTACATCGCTAAATAAATCATGCGCCTGTTGAAGATTGCCGTGATTAAGAGAGGAAAGGGCGTCTGTAATGGTGTCAAAGAGTTGATCTTCTGTGAGATCCGGTGCTGATGAAGACTGTGGGCGTCGGTCTATTCGTACCGCTTCGGTGAGTTGAGGAACATTGCTGGGTACAGCCGGTTCTTGGCTTTCAACGAGTTCATTCTCAAATACATCGACCTCAAGCATTGTGCGGTCGGGGTCCAGGATTCGTGGGGCAACCGCTCTCGGGGCAGCCAATGGGGTCATTGGTCGTTCTATAATGGTGGGTGGACCCGGTACGTCTGACTCTTCGGTGAGTGTGGCCACTGGGGGCACCGGTTGTGGTACCGGTTGTGGCACCGGTTGTGGCGCCAGCCGAGGGGCACCGGCCGCCAAACCGATGGGCAGCGGCATGCGGGTCTTTTGTCGTATTGGGGGTGGCGTGCTGGAGGGAATGGGTTCGATGTCTTCTATGGGGGACTCAACAGCATCATGGGGCGGAATCAGATCAATAAATGAAAACGGATCTTCTTCCGGGGGTATCGGTTTCGTCGCTGGCGGTACGTATGTGTCGTAGGCTGGTGACACTTGTTGTGGTTCGCCGGGTTCAGGCGGTTCGATACCCAGTACCAATGCAGGGCGCTCTTCAAGGGAGTCATCGGAGTCGTCGAAGCCATCGAATGCAGCGCTCAGTCCTGAGAAAAATGTCTCTCTGTTGGCGTCTGAGGGTGTTCGGTCGGTCGTATGGAGTTCCTCTCGCACATGTTCCTCTCTCACGTGTTCCTCTCTCACGTGTTCCTCTCTCACGTGTTCCTCTCGCACGTGTTCCTCTGGAAGGACAGTATTGTCTTGGTTTGGTGGGGCTGTATCGACCACCTCGGACTCCCTACGGGGCTCTGGGGTGAGGTTTTGCTCCCCTCGCAATCTGGATATGCGAACTTGCGCCGATACTATCGTGTTCAGGAGCCGCTCTGCTTCGCTCAGTTTGTTGGACATGGGGTTTACTCGGGTTCTCCACCAGCGAGGCCAGACATTTGTTGAGTGAGTCCGCTGATGCTGCTCATCAACTCATCCCGGAGTTGCCGCATCCGCGTCACATTTTCTTGCAGGGCTTTGGCCTTGGTTCGCAGTCCGGTGTTTTCTGCACGAAGACTGTTCGCCTCGTCTTCGACATTTTCTACGGTCGCCCGCAGCGCCTCGACTTCATCCCGAAGCTGGGTGGCTTCGGAGGTAAGATTCTCTTGCTGAGTTCGTAGGTGATCTTTTTCTGCAAGAAGCGCATCGTAGCTCTGCTGGCTGTGGGCCATTCGTGCGCGAACCGTCTCCATTTGTGTCTCAAGCGTTTCTGCCTGTTGCTTGAGGTCACCCTCATTGTTGTTCAGGTGTTCCAGTTCCATTTCAGCTTTCAATAGCCGTCGTGTCATTCGTTCAGCGTTTTGAAGCACCGCCTCCAATGCTTGGATGCGCTCATCGACAATTGCACCGAGTTCTTCCTGGATATAGCCGAGTCTTGTACTGACTTGATCTGTCATCGCTGGCCTCAAGTTCATGGATGGAACCGGTCCACCGCATGGGTTCGATACCGTATCAGGGCCTACTTTGTGGTGTCAACGCAACGCAAAGAGCGAAGTGAAGGTTGGTCGAGTGTATCCATTAGGGTGTATAAGATCGTGCGCACCTATGTAGCGCCGAGGGAGAGCAGGGTATGGATCGACAACCCGTCCTGGTGGTCACCAAGGGTCCCAGAGAAGGAGCACGGTTTCCAGTGGAAACCGATGGCCTGACTTTGGGCCGTGATGAAGAGTGCACTGTTGTGCTAGACGATCCGAATGTTTCTCGGTTTCATGCCCGCCTGGTTTTTCACAATGCCGCCATATGGGTACAGGATGCCGGGAGCAGGAATGGAGTGTTCCTGAACGGCAAGCGTGTGGTTCGCCACAAGCAACTTGGTCCTGGCGATGAGCTGCTCATTGGGGACCATGGATTTACGCTCGAATTGGAACTGCCTGTTCCCCAGCCCTCTCTGACCGGAACTGTGGAGGCCGTCTCTCCGCCTCGTACGAATCGGAACATTGTATTGGCCGCAGTAGCGATGGCTCTGGTCTTTGGTGTCCTGTTTTGGTTGGGAACTTCTTGAGCATTCAGCACATTGAAGTGATCGTCCGAAAGCCCGGACAGTCTGAACGTCGGGCCTCGTTTGGTGTCGGGGTTTCTCACGTAGGCCGTGCAGAAGACAATGACTTGGTTCTGACCGATATTGGGGTCAGCCGGCGACATGCACGTATTCTTGTGCAGGCGGATGGAATCTGGATTGAAGACTTGGGCAGCGGGAACGGGACCTACTTTCAGGGTGGTCGGATCAGTCGACAGTTGTTGCATCATGGTGATGAGATCGTGGTCGATCCCTTTTTGCTTCGCTTCGAGATCCCGAGAGAGGATGCCTCGGAGGGTGGAGGCCTGACGGAAGAGCTGGAGGATGTGGATGATGACGACACCGTTCCGGTGCCGTCAGAGTCATTGTCCGAGCCCGAGACCGAGACCCGCGCGGGTCTGGTTCGACCTCATGCGCGTCTGGTGACATTGAATGGTCAGCGATTGGCTCCCAGTTACTCGATTCGCTCTGAGGGTCTGACGATAGGCCGGTCGGACGCCCGGGATGTCATTTTGTTCGATCCAGCGGCGAGTCGGAACCACACCCGGTTGGAGATGGTCGGCAACGATGTGTGGCTTCGAGACGACAATAGTGGGAATGGTACATTTGTAAACGCTCACCGTGTCCGCGAACAATGCCTGCGTCACGGAGATCGTGTTCGGGTTGGGAGCACAGAATTCCGATTTGAAATTCTCGAAGGTATTCGGTCGGAATCCAGGACCCTTCCTCCCCGTCCGCGAGAGGTCCGTGTGGTGCGTCAGTTGGAGCGGGCCCCATCCGTACCCGTCCGCCGTGCATGGTTTCCGCTCCCACGGGGAGTGGCTGTCGGAGCATTGGGTGGTCTGGTGGTCGTCGCAATGATGGCGCTTGGAGGACTATCGACCCTGTACATTATGGGCTCGGGATCCCTGAAGCGCACCGATGGGGCGACTGTGGCCGTGGGTTCAGCAATGGAGCCTCTCCCTGCGGAACAGCAGCGGTCGTTGATGGGGCATATCGAACGGGGAGACGCCTTCTTCGATGAAGGAAAGTACATGCGAGCTGCCGCGCAGTTTTATGCGGGGCTGAAGGTGGCACCGGATCATCCAGCAGCGGAACGGAAGGGCATGATTGCTTGTGAATACCTTCTCCTGGATACCCTTCATGATGGACTCGCACTTCGTGCGCTTCCGGAGGCGGAGCAGCAGCGCCGACGCAGTGGTGCCCTCCAATTGGCCGGCCGCGCTCTCGGGGGACGAGCGGATGCGAACGATGCGATAGTGGCGCTCAAGGAAGTCCTGGTTTTTCGTCCAAGTGACTCCAAGATCGAAGACTTGCTGTTGAAGCTCACAGAGGAATGAGGGTCACGCCTATGCTTCGGTGGTGGCCACTGGTGTTGGCGATGGGATGTTTTTCCGTCCATCCGGGTGTGGATCGCAATCGGATGAACGCGCACTCGCAGTCAACACGAGCGCTTGTGGATGCACAACAGGTTCTTGAATTGGCCGCGCGCAGTGAAGACCCAGCCCTTCGGGCGCAGGCTTTGTCATTGTTGGTGGCCACATCGGATGATGAACAATGGTTGAACCGCGCATGGATGGATCCGAGTCACACAGTGCAGCGCGCCATTGCCCAGTCTCACCCCTTTCGGTTGTCCGATGCGCATCTCCTTCGTCCAGGGGCAGATGGATTGGCTGTTGGTTGGGTGCTGGCAGTCCGTACATCGCCTGTGCAACAGATCGACTGGACGGCAACCGACGATTTGAGCGATGATCTGGTTCGTGCCTTGTGTGGCAATGAAGCATCTCAAAAAGTGGTGTTGGGGCTGGTGCGAGAAGGAATGGTGCCGCCGGAACCGTTGCTGGTGAATGTTCTTGCTCGCAGTGGTCTGCCAGAGATGGGGTCCGCGCTGGCTGAAGGGGCCATGAATGCGGAAGACGAAATGCGATTGCCGATGGCATTGGCGGCCCAAGAGCTTGCGCCAGAAGCAGGTCGAACTGCATTGGTGGAGGTTCTTCGCGGAGCGGATGAGATGACCCGTCTCTTTGCCGTGGAAGCATTGACTCGTCTCGGTGATGGGCCATCGCTGGCTTGGCTTCGGCGTGCAGCCCACGGAGAGCCTGGTGCTGTGAGAGAGCACGCCCGGATGGGCTTGGTTGCCTTGGGTGTCTTGCGACTGGATGTCGCTGTGGAGGGGTTGTCCTCTTCGGATCGTGATCAGCGCGCATGGGCGGCGGCATGCCTCGGTTTAGCGGGTGTGAAACGACCATTGCCCCGAGGAGTGGTGGCTGCACTGCAAAGTACGTGGCGCGATGAATCCGATGCTGTTCGTCGCTCCGTGACCCAAGCTCTCCTGGTCAGTGTGGGTCCAGGTGCCGTACCTGTTGACCAGACTCGATCCCCCGGTGAACCGGATGCCGTCTCGGTGATGGTGTCCGGAAAATGGATTCAACAAGACAAAGCAAAGTCCAAATGAAGGGGTGATTGTGGGCGGGCATATGCTTGTTTTGAAAACCGTTTAGGGCTCACGGTTGCCGGTCGGCGTTTTGACAGGTCAAATGTCCATTTGTAGCCTTTCACCTGGCCAAGGGGACGGCCGAACGGAGGGTGCTGGGATTACGATGCAAGGATTGCTCGAATTTCATGGTCGTCTATGCCGTTCGGATAAACGTCCGGCAAACCCGGGTAATTATTGCTTACAATTCCAGTTGCACGGTCAGGCGCGTCCAGGACAGCGTGACAAAGTGTACTGGGAAGAAGTACTCGACACGGTCGAGATATCTCCCGGTGGGTTCTACCAAGTTGTGCTTGGGCGAAAGGCACCAATCGATGGAACGATGTTTTCTCGTGGGGCCCGCTGGATGAGTGTCCGTGTGGTGCGGGCCGGAAAATTGGATGCCGAAAACAATGGTCGTGTACCGGTGGTTGGAAATGCGTTCAGTTTGGCCAAGTCGATGGCCAAGACTGCGGTTCGCATCGACAACCTCGAGCAGCGACTCGATCAGGTCGCGTCGTCGTCGCCCAAGGTGGATCAGTTTCAGACCCGGCTAAACCGCATCGTCGAGGCCTTAGAGTTGGTCAGTTCTCGGTTGGTTCCGTTGGAGGATGGCGCGGAGATTAAGTCGCTGATTCGACGCCTTGAGGCGCTGACTGAACGTCTTGATCAGATCGATATGGATGAAGGTCGTTTGGACCGTCTCGAGCTTGAAATGGTCGATATTGTCGGTCCAAATGGGGATGTTGTGGACCTCAACGAGCGTATGGATCGTGTGGAAGGGAAGGCCCCTGAACTGATTCGTACATTGCGCAAACGGGAGCGGGATCAGCCCGAGCCCGCACGCCTCGAGGACCTCAACCGTCACCTACATTCCCTGGGTGTTCAATTGGAGTCGATGAAGGCTGAGGTGGCGGACATGGGTACCAAGGCCGCCGCTGCACCATCCCGTTCCGATTTGGATGCGGGCAGCATTGGTGCTGTGAATCGAGGCGGCGATGTCATGACGGGTGGCCTGACCATCAATCGTGGGGGTCTTGAGGTTCTAAGTGGCGGACTCACGTGTCGGGGAGCAACGGTGACCACCCTTGAGGCATCCAACATGCTGAAGGCACCCAAGATGTTGACGGATGCCATGGAGTTGCGGGGAGACTTTACGGTTGATTCCGCATCCAGAAGCATGCAGGTTCGTATGATTGAAGGACGGCAGGCATCGGCGCGTCGTGATGGCGCCCTTCACTTAAATTCGCGGGGTGGTGCCGAGGTGGTGATCGGGAACGACACGGCGTCCAAAGGTGCGCAGGTCCACGGTTCGATTCGAGCGGATACGTTGGTGGCTCAATCTACCGGTGGTCTGGCCCAGTTGTTTCACGCGACTGGCGCCCTTTCTGCGGGGGACGTCGTCCGGGTAAATGATTCGGGTGAGCGCGTTGTCCGTGTCCGCAAGTTGGCGGACTGTCGTGTGATGGGGGTCATCACCGACACGCCTGGTATTCTACTGGGCGGAGAGACACGTACTGGAGTGGTTGTTGTGGCGGTGACCGGCGTTGTTTCTTGCCGTGTTGATGCCACGGATAAACCGATTCAAGCGGGCGACTTATTGATCGCCAGTTCAGAATCTGGTCATGCGTGCACAGTGGATGATGCTGGTCCAGGTACGGTTCTTGGGAAGGCGCTGGCGCCCCTTGCAAAGGGCCGCGGAATGATTCCTGTATTGCTGGGCATCCGATAGGTGGCCGCGGAACTTCCCGCTTGGGCAGATGATCTGCGTCGCCGATATTTGGCGGGTGAATCCAGTATGTTTTTGCTTCACGGGAATACCCGTGATCTCACATCATGGGATGGTGATTTTGTCGATCTCCGATCGTTCTTAGAGGGCTTTCTCTCGCGCTCCAAAGAATTGGTGATCACCTTCAATGTTTCTCAAGGGATCGGGTTTGCCGAACCCCACATGAAATCAAAATTTATGGCCTCCGTGAACGCCCGACGGGCGCTTCGAGGTCTCGATGTGCTCCATGTCTTGCCAACGCGACCAGGAGAGGTATTGCCTCTTCTGGAGAGCTTGATGAACGATCCAAGCCAGCGCGTGGCCATCGTGCTGGACTTTGTCGAGATGATTGTGCCCATGAGTGACCTTTCATACATGGGTGAAGCGGACAAGGCCAACCTGGTTGCCATGCAGCGTTGGGCTGCGGATCCAGGCTTGCTCGCCAACGACAGCTTGGTCGTCATGGTGACGGAGCACCTCTCGGATGTGCATCGGCGTTTGGTGGGCTCGGCACAGTTGGCGACCTTGCGCATTCCGCTTCCAGATGTTGCCGATCGGGCCGCGTATATCGAGGCTGAGGATCGGGTAGATGTGGCGGCTGAAATGGATGACGCCATTTTGGCCAAGATCACAGCGGGACTCTCGTTGGTACAGATACGCGGCTTGTTTCGCCGGGCGCGTCAGTCGGGCGAAGAAATTTTATTTCGGACCGTATCTCGACGTAAGAAGGAGATTATCGAGCGTGAGTGTCATGGCTTGGTAGAGTTTGTCGACCCGGACCATGACTTCAGTCATGTGGGTGGTCTCGATGGGTTGAAGGAAGACTTGATGCGGGTCGCTGCAGCCATCAAGGCTGGCAATACCACCCGCGTACCGATGGGGATTTTATTCGTGGGTCCAATGGGAACGGGAAAGACCTATGTAGCCGAAGCATTTGCATCCGAAAGTGGTCTGACCTGTTTGAAGTTTAAGAATTTTCGTGAACGATGGGTGGGCTCAACCGAGGGTAATCTGGAGAAGATTTTGGATGTGGTTGAGGGACTCGGCCATGTGCTTTTGATCATTGATGAAGCCGATCGCTCTATGGGAACCGGTTCAGATGGAGATGGTGGAACCACCAGTCGGGTGATTGCGCGTCTCAAAGAATTCATGAGCGATACGAGTCACCGTGGTCGTGTGGTCATGTTGATGATGACCAATCGTCCAGACAAGCTGGATGCGGATCTGAAAAGACCGGGCCGGTTTGATCTGAAGATTCCATTTTTCTTTCCGGAGACGGAGTCGACGCGTACGTCCATTCTGGGGGCATCGACGAGAAAGAATGGGATTGAGTTGGCGTCTGATGCTGCTCTTGAAGCGGTGTCGTCTGCTACCGACGGGTATTCCAGTGCTGAGTTGGAGGCGGTTTTACTGGCAGCGTTGGGGTTGGCCAGTGATGCGGGTCGCAGTCAGGTCACCGATGAGGATCTGAAGCAGGCGACACAAGATGTGATTCCCAGTCGAGACAAGCGAATGTTGGCATACATGGAGATGCTGGCGGTATTTGAGTCTTCCTCACGACGAATGCTGCCCGAACGCTATCGGTCTATGGAGACAGAAGAGGTGCAGCAGCGGCTTGATGATTTGCGGAATCTTTTGGGGCGTCGCGTAGGCTGACACCCTGCCCGATGACCGCCACCAGCACACCGCTGGCTGCGGGCTACTTGGGGTGAATGAACACCCTATTATCGGCCGTCTTTGATGTGGTGGCTCCGCCCACCTGCCTTGCGTGTCGAGAGATTAGTTCTGTGTCGATGGAGTGTGGATTGTGTGGTCGATGCTCGGCGGCGTTGTCCTTGCCGTTGCGTCCTGTGCCAAGCCCTGATTCAGTGGTTCGGTGTTGGGCAATGGGAGAGTACGGGGGTGTTCTCGGGCAACTCATTAGAGCTGCAAAATATCATCGGTCATTGGCGGCAGCAGATCAGTTGGGATTGTGGCTTGGCGAGCGGGTGGCAGGCGTGATCGATGTGGATGCAATTGTGCCCATTCCAATCCCTTGGATTCGACGAATGCGCCGTGGGTTCGATCAATCTGACCGGTTGGCTCAAAGTGTGGCCCGTGAGTCTGGCCTCGAGAGTCTTCCGCTTCTTTTTCGGAAAGACACCTCCCGGCAAGTTGGAAAGGGTGCAGCTGCCCGCCGTGAACTGTCGCCCAATGTTTTTGGTGTACGAAACCGCCCGATGCCTTCCCGTGTGCTCTTGGTGGATGATGTCCTGACCACAGGAGCGACGATTCATGCCGCTTCAAGACAGCTTCAGAGCCATGGCGTCCAGGCCGTTTGGGCCGCGGTTGTGGCCGATTCCAGAGCGTAAAGAAAGTGGACAGTTGTCGTATAGAAAACTTTACATGTGACGCCTATGAAACAAAGACCGCTGTACAGGGGTTGTCGCTTGCAATGGCACGCAATGTGCAGAGAATGCATCCGGCACACACACCGAAGATAAGGAAGGACACCATGCAACATCACGGAACAACACTGGGCGATTTGATCGAAGCGTTCTACTCTGAGCTGGTCAACGAGTATGGCGATGAAGATTTGGCAGAAGTGATTGCGTCGACGCTGATCAATGAGATGATTCTTGCTGGTCTCCATGTCGACGAAGAAATTGCAGCGGCCTAAAACGCCACAGTGTCGAGCGCTTTTCGGTGCCTGCGCAGGGCGGGCCCGTTCGCATGCGTTAGGATGAGGTCTGTAGCGACGGGGCCGTTCGGCCATCCCGTCCGTTCTTCCCCTCATTTCCCCTGCAATCATGACCACTGGCACATCACGTAGCCACGCGCTGGATTTCGCCCCCACAACGTGGGCTGCGGTCACCATTCGTGTCGCGTGGAAACTCATGATGGATGGCATACGGGTTCGCCCAGCCACCCTGTGTGACGCGCGTGTTCATGTGTTGGCGAGCTTGCCCCGAAACGTGGGCCCAGATGAAGCTGAGCAGCTGGCTGACAGTCTGACTGTTGAGTTCTTGTCTCGCATGAAGGGAGAAGCGATCCGAAGAGTGGGGCGGGGGCCGGATGGAGACCTCGGCGTTCATCTCGGCTGGCGTAAAGAGTTGCAGCGTCTGGTGGACCCGGTGGGTGATGCAGTGTTGCGGCTTCACTATGGAGATGGGCTCACCATCGATCAGGTTGAGCGAACTGCTGCCATCGATTTATCGGCCTTAGAGGCGTCGCGTGCTGCGATTCGCGATGCTGTGCGCGGTATGGCCAGTCATGAGGATGGTACGGCGGGTGGATGGTCTGATTCTCGGATTGATTCGGTCATTGCGCGCATTGCCAATCTTCCGGAAACGGGATGCCCCCCTCCAATGGCCATTTTGTCCGACACACATCGACAACATGCCGATGTGTGTCCGCGTTGCAGTCGTGCGGTTCGTCTGATTCGGGGAGGCATGATCGCGCCATCTGATTTGGTGGCTCCGACAGAAGGCGTCGCTTTTTCTACCGATCTTCGTGTGGCCGCAATCGTGTTGCACCCGGATGCCCGAAAGGTTCGCCGTAAGGTTGAGCGCGCATTGGGCAACGGTGCTGTATCGGTGGGCGCGGATGTATGGATCTTAAGCCGCGAAGAAATGATGACAGCCGGAGCCGAGATACGGGCACTGGTCACGGGTGGTCATTTACCTCGTCACCATGTTCGTGGTGCCTTGGTGACCGGTACGGGTCGGTGGTCGGGCTCTGTGCTGTTGGGTCCCGTGGCCGTCGATGCAATCGAATCCGCTCGGTCCAGGCCATGGGCTGAGGTCGACACACTCGGTGAACTGCCGCCTCCTCGTCCAGCCCCACCCTCGGCGATTCGATGGTGGTTGGTGGCGGGGCTGTTGGGAGTGGCATCGTTGGCTATGGGTATTCGTACTTTTAGTGCGCCAGAATTTCAGCCAGATGTGCCGGTTGAAGCTTCGTTCAACGCGGTAGAAAATGGCTGGGAAATTACATTTGATGCAGACGACCTTGCGGTGATCGACATCGTGGCTGTTACTGAAAATGGCCCCACAATTCTGCACCGCGGCATTCGAGATCGTCGGGGAGAATGGGCGACGGGTGAGGGCGACTACCGTGTCTATGTGCCGGGCAGTGTGGTGATTCTTCTTGCCAGCGAGTCAGGAATCGGAGATCTGGAAGATCTGGTTAAACGGTCCCGTTCGAAGCCCGCTCCAATGGAATTCCTCGAGCAATGGGTGCGCGAGGATTTCCCCACGGTGGATTGGGTGGGTTCGCCAGCGGTCTCGACAGAACAAGTGCGGGCCGGTACGGTTCCAACAGTTAAGCTTTGAACACGGATTCCCTGCTATGCGCGTCACTCCTCTCGACATCATTCAAAAACAGTTCGCCGCCAACCGTCGCGGGTATGAGCCAGATGAGGTTCGTGCGTTTCTTGAAGAAATTCGGGAAACGATGGAAGATTTGCTGAAAGAGAATCAGCGCCTTCGAGAGCAGATGGCCCGTTTTGAAGCTGAGATTGCCGAGCTGCGAAGTGAAGAGCACGAGGTCAAAGAGACCCTGCAACTTGCGCGGCAGGTGAAAGAAGAGATGGAGAGAACCGCCCGCCGGGAGACGGATGTTCTGTTGGGTGAGGCCCGGCTGGAGGGAGAAAAGATCCTCATGGCGGCCATGGATGAGCGCAAAGAAATCCAGGGTGAACTGGTTGGGTTGAGGGCGCAACGCGCTCAGTTGCTTGGAGAGATGCGAGGCGTCGTGGAGACTCATATTCGTCTCCTCAATGACCTGGAGGCTGAGCCGCCGGCGGTCCGATGAGTCGTCGTCGTGGTGTAGACCTGGGCCCTCGTGTGGACCTTCATTGCCATTCATCTGCCTCGGATGGTCTCGAACCTCCTGAACGGGTGGCGGAGATGGCTGCTTTGGCGGGCCTTTCAGCGTTGGCCATTACCGATCATGATGTCCCTCCTGTGCTTGGCCATGGGGTGAAGGTGGTGGATGGGCACAGTATGCGCCTGATTGCCGGGGTCGAATTGTCCACCATGCATGAGGGGCGTGAGCTTCACCTTTTGGTGTATTTTCCGGATGCAATGCCCGAAGACTATGCGGAGTGGTGCCGGAATCGTGCCCGTTGGCGGGCCCGTTGGTATGACGCCTGTTTGGATGCCTTGGGTTTAGATATTCCTCATGCGGATGAGGACGCCCGAGAAGGTCGGCGTACGTTGACCCGATTACACCTGGCTCGGTCTCTGGTAAAGGCGGGCGTAAGTCCTAATCTTCGCTCGGCTTTTCATGACCATGTGGGCCACACATCCACGGTGATTCCACCACTTAATCTCGCCTTCATGGATGCCCTCTCTGTGGCAGTTGATGCGGGTGCGTGGACGGCTTGGGCCCACCCGCCTCCAAAACAGGCGGAAGCATGGTCGGAAGGCTTTGCTGCGGCCGGTCTCCATGCGTTGGAGGCCCATCGTCCGGCCAAAAGAGGCCGCAACCGTCTCAGCGCACTGGCATTAAAGCATGGCATGGGCATCACAGGTGGCAGTGACTGGCATGGTTGGGAAAAACGAAAAATGGGTTCTTTTCGGGTGCCTGCACGGGCGTTGCATAAGACAGATAAGGCCCTTCATTTGCTATCCTGACCCATCGATGGGTTGCCGTCGCTTGGGCGGAAACATAGGAGTCCCATCAACCTGAAATAGATGGAGCGTACATGTCCAAGACTCAAGGCTTTTTTACTGAATACCTTCCCAATAAGATTGCAACCAAGCCCGGCATGGTCGATGAAGTCGGCGCGGTGATTGTGTTCGAGATCGATGGTGCCGGCAGCTGGACGGTCAACCTTAAGGATGCTCCTGGTGTGACAGAAGGGCTTGCAGGAGCTTCAGACTGTACCGTTAGTTGTTCCGCAGACACCTTCGACAAGGTGTTGACCAACCCCAATTCTGCCATGATGATGTTCGCCACGGGCAAGCTCAAGGTAACGAATATGCAAATCGGGATGAAGCTCGGTAAAGTCATGGGCTGAGATTTGTTTCTCGCCTCAAAAAGTGCCCTTCGGGGCGCTTTTTTTGTTTTAAATCGACGCCATGTCCACCGATGCATTCATCGGTTTTTTTGGGGTGCGTTGATGTTCCATCGGCGATCTGTAGGAGAACGTTTGTCATGGAGCACCCAGCCTTAGTGTGGCTCTATTGGGACGCAGTCCGAGGTACAAAATGAGTTGTTCGGGCCGGGAGTATTTTTCAATCTCGTATGTCGAGATGCTTGCGGTTGGCGCCAGATAAGAGAGACGGTTCACTCGGCTCATGCGGTCGATCGTAAATTTATCGCTGCATGTTTGACCCTCTGCGGGGGTGTAGAGCGGCGTATTTGTGTGCTGTATAGATCGCCTGTACAGCAAAGATAGAGAGGTCACGGTCCAGGAACTGAGGATGGCAACGCCGTTGTCTTCGCCTCCAGCAGTTGCTGTCGGCCGCCCAAGCCAGCTACCCTGCATTCGTATTCGGAGTGTCACCATTATGATTCCCGCGCGAGGCGTAATTCTATTTCTTCCTTTTCTGGTGGCTTGTGGAAGCAAGTGGAGTTTTGAGGATGGCGATGGCGATGGTGTCTCTGCAGCGGAAGGCGACTGCTGGGACAAGGTCGATGGTCCAGAGGGATCGGGCCTAAAGGGGAATGCGATTTTCCCGGGTGCCGTGGAAACTTGGTACGACGGCATCGATCAAAATTGCAATGGTGACGATGACTTTGATGCCGACGGTGATGGGTTCATTCAGGAGATTCATGTCGGACTGGGCACAGAAGGGATCGATGAGTCTGGGTTTTTGCCTCCCGGCGATTGCTGGGATGGGATCGAGGGTCCCCTCGACGGCTCCATTTCTGGCGACCGGATCCATCCCGACGCGGTGGATACTTGGCATGATGGGATCGACCAAGATTGCTCGGGCAACGATGATTATGATTCGGATCGGGATGGGTACGTCGGTGATGAGCATGCAGGCATGGAAACCGTCCCC
>Ga0315320_10001595_pt1 | contig 18789 bp, 9 predicted proteins | sample M140m21515metaG_FD_203458 | JGI IMG/M metagenome (GOLD analysis project Ga0315320, IMG submission 203458) | Ammonia-oxidizing marine archaeal communities from Monterey Bay, California, United States - M1 40m 21515 | ecosystem: Environmental > Aquatic > Marine > Coastal | place: USA: California... | reverse complement strand
ATCTTAAAAGGCCAGTTGCATTTGCTCCTGTAACGGATGAATACGGCTGTCTAGTTAAAGGTGCTGTTAAAGAATATGATGGTAAACATTTTGTTGTTGGTGCTAATGATATTTATGTTTTTTCAGGTAATCCTGGAAATATTAAATCGTTAGCTCAAGGCAGAGTAAAAGAATATTTTTATAATAACCTTAATCCTATTCACGAAAGACAATTGTTTATTATGCAAAACCATCAAGAATCAGAAATATGGTTATGTTATCCTACGCTAGAATCTACTGGCGGTGAATGTGATGAAGCGCTTATTTGGGATTACAGAGATAATACTTGGACAATTAGAGAACTTAATTCAGTTGCGTCAGGTGACGTTGGCCCAATTAAAGGTGGGGGTATACCTACAGCTACTATTGTTACAACAGGCGGTAGCGGTAATGCAGGTTATACTAATCGCGGTAAAAAAGAAATACAAGAAGTAACTATTAACGGTTCTACTCCAAGAGTTACAACAGGAACTAAAACGGCTAAAACAGTAGCTGTTAGTACATTTAGTAACTTTACTACTGATGTATTAGAAGTAGTAGATCTTGCAGTTACAGGTGATACTGGCCCAAACACAGTTAATGCAGTAAGTACGCTTACATATCCTTCAAGTGCTACATTTACTTATGATAGAGATAAAACTACACATCTTGATGGTGGAGCTAGTGCTGTAATTAACGGTGATGCTAGTATTGGTAATGTTAGTTTTCCAGCCAGTGCTATTCTTGGCACTAGCTATGCAGACGGTGCTACAATTACTATGACACAGTTTGTTGCAGCAATACGTGATTATATTAATGCTAACAATGCATTAGCAGATTTTACAGCTTCTGCATCGACTAATGTACTTACACTTACTTCAGATGTTCCGGGACCTCGTGCATTTAGCACATCTACTTTTGCAGTATCAGGTAGTGGATCAACAACTAGCATAACTCCTAATTCTACAGTTACAGGCATTGGCGTATATGGTATTCCAGCACCTCTTAGTCCTGCAATATCAATGACAATAACGGCTCCTGCTGTAAGTGGGGTACAAGGTGCAATCAACGAAACAATTACTCTTGCAAAAAATCTTACAAGTCAGACAGCGATTAGAGATGATATTATTACTAAGCTATCTGCATTAAATGTTTTTAGCGGTAGTGTTGCGCCCGGAACAACTGCAATTTATGGAATTGAAGCTAACGGAAACAATATAAGATTTACTTCTATAAAAGGTGGAAATCATAGTGCTTTAAGTATTGCGTTTGCAACTAGTTATAGTGGTACAGCTTATACTGAAACTACTTTTGGTGGTAATCTTACTGATTCAGTTACAGTAGTAACTACAGGTGTAGACAATGGTGTACCGCAGCCAAGGATTACAGTGTTTTTTCCAGATCACACAAACGCAAATCCACATATTAGTCAAACAGTACTTACTGGTACACAAACAAGAGCAACAGTAGTTACTGCAGTTAGTAATTTAATTAATGCGGATAACGATTGGAGTACAACAACAAGTACAGGGTTAGTAACGGCTACATCAGCTGCAGTAGGCGTTATAGCTAATAATTTTGCTGTCCTTGCGGGACCGCCGGGCTACTCTTCAGTATTTCCTCCAGGTTTTAGTAGCAGTAATTTTACAGGCGCTCAAATAATAGCAGGGGTAGCAGCACATACAACAACTGATCGTGTAACGCTTACACCGCCTGAAGGTAATCCTATTACAATTAACTTTGATAATACAAGTACTTATCCTGCGTATGATCCAGGCACTCAAAACACAGCTGAAGTTACTGCTATAGAAATAGCAACAGCACTTGAAGCAGCTTGGACAGATACTACTTACTTCACAGTGTCACGTAATAATGCAGTGTTAACTTTTACTAGCACAACTAGAAAAAATGTAACAGGTGATTTTGCTTATACTGTAGTTAATGGAACTACAAGAACAGGTACTTTAGTGTCTCCTCTTATCACTAATTCTGTATCAGGAAATATTGTAATTACACAGGGTGTAGAGCCTGTCTATGCTAAAATGACACGCGTTACTATTACTATTAATACAGGATCAGGCACTAGTGTTTTATTTGATAGACATTATGGGGAAGGGCCGGGTCGATTATTAGACCCTAGCTTTACACCAGCAGCTAATGATAGTACTTATGGCGATTCAGGTGTTTCTTCTGACGCAGCTTATCTTGCTTTGTTTTATAATGCTGATGCTACACAAAATGCAACTGAAATAGCTAAACCTAATGGTACAGTAGCTTATATGCAAAGTGCTTTGTTAGCAGCGTTAGCAGCAATTAGCACTAATAATGCGCTTATTGTAACACCTGATAGTACTTCAGCACCTACTAGCATTGAAATTAAACCAAGTCAATTTAGTGCTAATGCTAATTATGTAACTGCTTACAGCCCTGATACTCAAGTAGTAGCAAATAGTGTAGCGCCTGCAACTCCAGCATTACTCGCTGCAGCTGAAGGGGTATTAGTACCAGCAGGTAATCCTATACAAAGCACTGCAGGGACAAATATTAATACTACATTTGACATTGTTAGACCTTGGGCTAGTAATCAAATAAATCCTAATAAAGCGTATCCTTTGTTTATACAAAGTGGTTATACAGAAGGAACATTATTTAATCGTATACGTGCAGCTGATTTAGGCTATAGTTTTGGTGGCACTGCTTATGTGTCTTATGTAGAACGACAACAAATGTCTATTACTCCTAATTTTGATACTGAAACTTTAAACAGTATTGCTATGTGGGCTGATGGAGGTACTGCAACAACAGTAGGTGGTACAACTAACAGAGCTACTTTACAAATGAGAGCAAGAGCTACTAATAATCCGGGTGAATTAGCTTATTTAACAGTTGCAGAAGACAATACACAGTCTAATGCTAAAGCAAATAAACTTACTGTAAATGATTTTATTGTTGCAGATACTTATAAAACAGATGTTCGTATAACAGGTCGTTTTCTTAATTACAGAATAGACGATGCTGCTGCGGATACAAGTAGCTCTTATACAAGTACTAATACTAATGCATGGAATATCTCTGGCTTTCAATTAGGTATAAGTAAAGGAGGCGTTAGATAATGGCAATTCAAAACCCTCCTATTACTGAAAATGAAGCTTTAGATTTTACTTTACTTGAGTTAATTAGGCTAGTAAATAGTCTCGAACAAAAAAACTTAAAGTTAATTAACGACATTAGTACAGCAACTAATTTTGCTGATTTACAAACAAAGGTAAATGAATGATAAAAAAATTAGAGGACAACAGTATGTATGAGTGTATAAAACTTATGCATAAATCAACAGAAGATAATAATTATAAGGCTTATGATAGAAATGAAAGATGTTGGATACAGCATCTTGCACATCATATTGAAAAACAAAAAGAAGACAGTCCTTATTATCTTGCAATTGGCGATTACGCAAGCAATAATTCTCTTAAAGGATTTATGCTTGCCTCTGCTTTTCAAACTTTTTATACAGAAGAGTATGTTATGGACGTAAAAGATTGTATTGTTAATCAAGATTATAATAATGCATTTACTGTAACACGATTGTTTAATTATATGGTTGATCATATTCGAAAGCATGGCGGCACTCATTGGCGAGCAGACAGTATTCGTGCTAACGACAAAGCTTTTGAATATACTGAATTTTTAACTAAAAAATATAATGCAACCCCTTTTTATGGTGTACATGGTAGGGTTTAATAGGAGATAAATATGAGTTTTGGAGGCGGTGGCGGTGGTTCATCAACTACTGTATCAGGTATTGACGCTGAGTTTAAACCTGATTTACAATATGGATTAGGATTAACAAAAGACTTACTTGAAAATCAAATAAAAACTCCGGGAAGTGTAGTTGCTGGTCTTGATCAAAGGCAAGTAGATGCAATTAATGCACAAACTCAACTTGCACAAGATCAAATTACAGGTTCAGGTATTTATGATACGCGTGCAGCCGAACAAGGTTCTTTATTAGGATTAGTAGGTTCTAACGCTTTATCTTCTGCAATGGGCAATTCTTTAGGTTCTGCTCGTGGTGAAAAAGCATTAGCATCTGCACTAGCGGGTCGTGCGGGTGAGTATCAAAAAGCAAGGCAAGAACAATCTATGCAAGGTGTTCAAGAACTTGGTGCCGCTGGTACAACTATGCAGCAACAAACTCAAGCAGAATTATCTGAACAAGATACTGCGCTTGATCGCTTTTTCGGTAGGCTTACAGGCGCAGCGCCTAAGTCAACTACTACTACGAGTAGTGGAGGTAAGTAATGGCAGCTATTAGGATAGCTATGGATTCAGACAGGCTAAAAAGATTGCAAGCACAAGGACAACAAATAACGCCAACAAGAGCGCCAAGCAGTCCTATGCCTACTAACAAGCCTAGCGGTATGCAAATGCTAGGTAATTATGTTGCAGATAAAGCAGCAAAGGAATATGGAGGACCTTTAGTTGATAAAGGTTTAGCAAAACTAACAGGAATGTTTACACCAGCCGCAGCTGCGCCTATTGCACAAGCAGGAACTGGTATGGCTCCGGGTATGGCGCAAGCTGTGCTAGGCTCTGGTTCGGCATCAGCACCGTTAGTAGCCGCACAAGCTGGCGCACCTATGTCAGTAGCTATGAAAGGTGGAGCAGCAGCGTTAGCGCCTACCGCAGCAGCGGGTACAGGTGCAGGACTTATGGGTAGCCTTGGCAGTATGGGAACAGCAGCAATGGCTAGCCCACTAGCACCTATTATTGGTGGATTTGCATTAGCTAAAATGTTAGGATTTTTTAGTAAAGGCGGTCATGTAGGGCCGTTGCACGCATCAACGGGAAGTGTTGTTTCAACTCCACAAGGAATTTCACCTCCAGCAAATGATCCAAACACACCAGAAAATGAGTATCAAGCTTTTATAGATAATTATGATCCTAATACTTTTGGACCTTTAGGTCCTAAAAATCCAATTCCACTACCAATAGATAATAATGTTTATCAAACTGGTTATACTGGTTTTAGAACTAAAGGTAGTACGTCAGATTTTAATTTTGGAAATTATGATGATGATCCTACAGTACCTAGATTTGATTTAGAAGATACAATTGATGTGTTACAATCTGATAATAATTATGATACTGCAGTTACAGATTCGTCATTTCCTTATGCCGATCCGCTTGATGGCGCGTTTGAAAAGTTAAATAGTGGTGGTGGACCTTACACTATATTCCCAGCTGAAGGACCACAAGTAAGTTATGACATAAGTGAGTTAACTCCCGGACAAATAAATTCTTTGTATTATAACAGTCCAGCGGGTGTTGATGCTTCTGGTAATCTTCATGGCAAGGAAGATGAGTATACAATAAATCCTTCTATGTGGTATTTAAATCCTGAGTATAATAAAGATCCTGCAAACCAGTCACAATACGTAAAAGTAGGTGGCGGGTTTGATCCAACTAATATGAACAGCGTCAACTATGATGTTCGTGCAGACATTGATGCTGGCGGCGGCCGGTAACTAAGGAGAGTTATAATGTTTAAAAACACAGGTTATTTTAATCCTACAGGAACTAGAAACATTACATTCTCAGATTACGATCCTATTAATGCATATCAAAGACCAGATCGTTTTTTCTTAAAGTATGTACGTTCATACGTGCCTCCTCCTCCTCTTCCTCCAGAACCTGTAGTTGATAATGGCGGTGATAATAATATTATTCCCGGTGACAGTTATAATGATATTCCCGGCTTAACAAGTGGAGACAATAGTCAAGTAGATATTGGTGTAGGCGCAGACTATACTACTGCATCAGATCTAGGTTATACAAATGATCCCGGAATAGAAATGGGACCGGGAGGTGGGTCAGGAAGTAATAGCCCAACAAGCGGTCCAACTTCAGGTGGTGTTTCGCCTGATATGGCAGATGCTATGAATAGTTCAGGAACTCCAACTTCAGGTGGGGTTTCGCCTGATATGAATGACCATAGCGGTTGGAATGACAACCCTAGTAATTTTGGCGCACATGATAGTTTTGCAAAAGGCGGCACAATTCCACCTATGTATGCTAATCAAGGAATGGCAATGCCCGGTCTTCCAGAAAAAGGAGTTCCTTCTAATGTAGGAACTATTAGTGATCAACAAAGGTCAAGCTTTGATAAGGGTCAAATAGTAGGTTATACCGACAAAGGGTATAACATGGTAATGGATACATTAGAAAATCCAGCCAAAGCTATAGAAAAAGGTTTAGTTACAACAGCAATAACTGAATTAGCTAAAAATGCACTTAATGTAACTGGAACGCTGCCAGCATTAACCCTTAGCGGAATAGTAAGTAATATATATGATGACATGAGTAAAGAAGCAGGATTACAATATGGAGAAAACAGTGAAGTAGATATGAGTGCTAATAACACATCAGGTTATACTTCTAATCCAAGTCAAATGGATGCTAGTAGTCATCCTAGCTTTGGTAATATTAAAGACGCATTAAATACTACTTCTCCTGAAGTTGATGCAGCAATAAATGATATTGCAGCTGATATGGTAGGAACACCACCTGATAACCCAGCAGACTATGGGGCGTTGTCACCTGAAGATGTAGGGAATATGTCCAGTAACACATTAGGCTCTAATAACACGCCAAGTGATCCACCTTCAACAATGAGTGATCATGCTAATGTACATGGGGATAGTCCTTCACCAGCAACTCCTGATATGGGAACAGATTTTGGAGACGCTTATAATAGTCCTGATGCGCCATCGGTTGGGAGTAGTCTTGACTCAATGGATTCATATTCTGGTGGTCATCCAGGAATGGGCGGTGGTTCAAATTCTTCAGGCAATGACGGTGGAATGCAAGGAGGTGCAGATGATCCGGCAGGTGCAGGTGCAGGCATGGGTGGCCCCGGCGATGGAACATGGTCAAAAGGAGGTCGCATCTATGCTTCACAAGGTGGGCCTGTATATGCACATGAAGGGACTAATTTGTTAGGTGAAACAAGACTTACATCACCAACACAAAATTATGATTCTTTTAAAGCTTCAGATGAACAAATAAAAGGTTTTTTTGATTCCCAAGAATATAAAGATTTTGAAGAACAACAAAAAACTGCTATGAACACTATGGATATGGGTTCAAATAGTAAATATTTTTCAGATTATATGGGAAGTTCATCTAAAGGTGCAGCACAAGATAGAGCATTTGAATTGTATATGAAAAATTCAAATCAACCTATACCTACAGCTGGGGTTAAAGATTATGGTTTAGGACCAGGATCTATGTTTAATACAGAATTAAATAATAGGTTTAATACAGGGTTAAATAATGGATATAGCAGAAAATCAAATACGATGACACCTATTTCAGGAGGAAAATAATGCATAACATAAAAAGCATTACTAAAAAAGACCGTTATGGTAATATGTTTTCTTTTGAAATGTTTGAAGATAAAAGCGTACCACTTATGATTATGGTTCCTGATATGCCTAACGGGTTTAACGGCGCAGACACTGACAATCATCCGGGCAACCCCAAAGGCACTGATACAGTACCAGCATGGCTTACTCCGGGCGAAAACGTAGTTAACGCTGAAGCTTCTCGTATTCCGGGTAATCAAGAAAAGATTGACCAGATGAATGAGCAGGGTAGACAAATGCAAGCAGCACAAGGTGGTCCTATTCCTTCTTACGCAGCTGGTGGTATGCAAATACCTCGTCCTGACGGTATGCTAAACAGCCTTAGTAATCGTTTAGGCGATCGAAACGGTGGGCCGATGTATGCAGCTACAGGCGACTTTATTACTGATGCTTTACTAGATCGTATACGCAGAATAGAATCAAATGGAAACGCTAATGCTACTTCGGAAGCTGGTGCAATGGGTCAATATCAGATTATGCCTAGCACAGCAGCAGATCCTGGAATGGGAGTAACTCCGCTAGCAGCAGAAGATATTCGTGATCCAGTTAAATCCCGCGAATTTGCTAGAAAATATCTTAAGGCTATTGCGGCTTACAACCCTGACTTTACTGAAGATGAAGTAATTACTGCGTATCATTCAGGCACAGGTAATGTTCGCAAGGCTAAAGCAGGAACAGAAGCACTTGGACCGCGTGGACGAGCTTATGCGGGTAAAGTTAATAATGCAAAAGTACCTCCTCAGAATGATTTTCCTTCAGAGTTAACAAAAAGAGGTTTAGTTCCTAGTGATCTTTTTCAAGCAAATCAAGAGCCTGGAATGATGTCTGCAATGGCACAAACTAATGCTAAGGCAGATAAAGGAAATGTAGGTGTTAACGATGAAATTATTCGTAACGGTGTTTCTTATAAATACAATAAAGCAAAAGATGAATACATAGACGCAGAAGGCAGAGAATATACTCGTGGACTTGGTGAGTTTATAAGCGATACAGGTAGAAATATCGGTGATTATTTTTCTAATACAAATCCTAATCCTAATTACGGAGCGAAAGAAGGTGAAGTATTAGTTGGTGAAAGGAATGGAGATTCAGTTTATCGTACTGTTGATGGTAGCTTTGTACAATTAGCAGGGCCAGATAAAAAACGTTTAGGTTTATCTTCTTTTAATACAGAAGATGAAATTGTTTTTAATGACATACCAGAAGATGAAAGACAGGTTGTTCCTAAACCTGATGAAGAATACAAAGGATTATTAACTCTAAATGGCAAAACTAAAATAGTTAATCAAATTATAGCTCAAACAGATACAGGTGATAACCCAGATCAGCCACCTGTTACTCAAGGAGGAGATATTAATGCTATTGCAGAGGCAGGCCTTGGTCTTAAAGATCAAGATCCTGGATTCTTTCAGCAAAGCGTAAGTGTAATTAAAGATGTTCTTGGTGATATGTTTTCTTCTAAAGATATTGCAAGGATAGCAATTCAATATGTAGGATCTAGAGCGTTAGGATATGCTCATAATGGTTCTCTTAACTATGCTATGAAAGAATTTGCTATGAATAAGAAGTTACAACAAAAGCAAGAGTTTGAACTTATTAAAGCTAATGCTAAAAACTATACAACAGCTTCTTATAATAAATATATTCAAACAAGAGATATTAATGTTTTAATTAAAAAGCCAGGCAAATCAACGCCGGGAGATTATTACATTATACCGGGAATGTCAGGTATGCAAGCATCAATTAATGTTGATGGAGTACCAATGGTAGATGTAAAGGTTGATGGTAAAGTTGTTAGAGTTAATGCAGCAGAGCTAGGCGCAAGAAAAGTAAGAGATGAAAATTCGCCTATTAAACTTGCTGAATCTTTTGATAAGGCTGCTACTACTGCATTTAAACGTATTAATAAAAATGTAGAGGAAGCTAAGCAATTAGTACCTTTAACTTCGTTAGGCGGCCAAGCTAGAGACTTAGTTGAAGCAGATATTGTAAGAGAAGGTTCAGATACTACCAATCAAGGTAGAATTAGAACTGCAATGAAAAGAGCGATTGACAAGTATGCAGATGCTATGCGCAGATATGCAGATGATACCTCAAGTTTTCAAGGCAGAGATCCTTCTATTGCGTTAGAAGTATTTTATAGGCAAGAAAGAATTTCTGTTGATAATCCAGGGTTTGATAATAAGTTAATAAAAGATGCGGATCCTTATAAGCTAGCTGACCTTATGAATACAGTACAAGCAGAAGTAGATCGAGAACAAGATGATGCTAAAGCTGAGTTTAATATAATGTCAAAGCGATGGAAAAAGATTATTGAAAGAAAACGTCAAAATTCAAGCTATGATATGGGTGGTTTTGACAGTAAAAGAAATGATGGTCACACACCGTTTACTTGGTGGATGACTCAAGTATATGCAAATAATCCTACAGCAGAACAATTGTATAATGACAACAAGTAAGGAGTAATCAATGGCTGATGACGAAAAGAAAGAGCGCTTAATACCAGATGGTAAAGGCGGTTTCAATCGCATTATCGATGGAGATACTGAAGCAGATGCTCAAGGTAATCGTTATCGTCGAGAAGGCTCTAATGCTCGTGAGATTGCAACAGTTAAAGAAGATAAATTTGGGGAGAAGTATGTAGCTTCTCCTCAAGTAGGTGCTGCAGCACAAAATAAAATAATTGAAGAGATTATTCGCAAAGGTGAATTTTATAATATAGAAGAAAAAGGAACAGATGATTATGGTCGAACTATTATTAGGCGTACTAATAATGAAGGTGAAGATCTTGATGAGACATTAATTGCTGCAGGAATCACTGAACCAAATGCATATACTGCGGCATCTGATTTAGCTAACTTAGAGGCAGCTAGAGCAAGACGACAGCTTACAGGCGAAGCAACAGATTATGAGTTGTTAGGAGATAAAGTAAAGCAAGAGTTTGATAAAGGTGGTTTAAGATTTAAGTCAACTGCCTTAAATGAAGCTAATTATTCTCCTGATTATCATTCATCAGTAGCATTCAGAGACCATGATCGTAATTTAGATAATGAACAAATTGGTTTCTTTGAACAAGCAGGTAGTTCATTTAGCCAATCTTGGCAAGGAATTAAAGAAGGCTTTTATGGCTATATGGATGCTACAGGCCAAGTAACTAATTTTGAAATGTTAGAGAACCTCGGAGAGCAGGGAGTAGCTCGCGCTCGCGCTAATATGCGTGAAGCGCCTGAAGTTTTGTTAGACTATCGGGAAGTAGATAACGTTTTTGATGGCTTTAGCTATGTAATGAATAATACTGCAATGGCAGCTCCTTACTTTGCTACTTCAATTGCAGGGCTTGCATTGGCTGCGCCAGTAGCAATATTAGCTACGCCTTTAGTTGGTCCAGTTGCAGCGGGTATGATTGCAATTGGTTCTACTGCTCTTCCTAACTCGCTTATTTTTTCAGGTCAAATCTGGAATGAAATGGAAGGCGAAAAAGGTGCTGCACAATGGGCAGCTGCAACTGCTGGTGGAGTTTCAATGTCAGTAGTTGAACGTTTTGGTTTAAGTAAGCTTATTCCTAAGACATCTTTGTTATCTAAAGAAGGCATTCAAAAGGGTGCTAAAGCTTTAGTTGAACAGCGAGCTAAACAAGTTTCAGCTGGTGCAACAGTTAAAGGGGCAAGGTTAAAACCTTTAACACAATTAGAAGCAGAAAAGATTTTAACTAATGCTGTTCGTTCTGAACAAACTAGGTTGCTTAAGGCAGCGGGTGCGTTGGACCCTGAAATGCTTGCTAAGCTTTCAATTTCACAGATAGGCAAAGCATCAGCAAGGGGCGCAGCAGTAGAAGCAGCAACTGAAGTAATTCAAGAATCAATTCAGATGGCTACAGCTGCTGGATTTTCAGATAAGCGTTATAGCGCTGACGATATTAAACATCGGTTAATAAATGCAGGTATTGCGGGTGGCACTATTGGTGGCACGTTTTCTGGTGTTGCAAGCGGTCGTTCTCAATTAAAAAATTATATGGCGCGAAAAGATAAAACTGACAAAGCAGATATTAATAAGCTAGAGCCAGTTGAAGCAGAACGTGTTAAGCGGGAATCAGCAGGCGAAGTAATTAGTAGTGTTAATGAAAATATTAAAGCTGCAGATGCAAGAGCTAAAGCTACGGCAGGAAGGGCAGTTAATCAAGTACAGCTTAGCCCTTTAATATCTCCAGAAGCAGCTAATCAAAGTTATCTTAGTGGAGTTTTAAATAAATTTAAAGGTAAATTAGATTCTAATTTAATTACAGACATAGTTAATACTGGAATTTCTTTTGTAACAGGTGATTTTGTAGAGGGGGTTGACAAAAATCAGCTGCTTAAAGAATTAGTTGCAGATATAGAATTTCGTTATGGAAAATTAGAAGCTCAAATATTTTTAGATGCGGTTAAAGCAAAGCAAGCAAGGCAAGATCAAGAAGCTAAAGCTGCTGAAGTACCAATTGGTTCAGAAAGCATACAAACAATGCACGATCGTTATCGTACTGCTTTTGTAGGCATTAAAAATTGGGCTACTTCTAATACAGAAATAAAAGAGTATATTGGTTCAGCAGCAGTTGGTGTACTTAATCTTTTAAGAGGTGCAGAAAAAGCTGCAATTGAAGCTGTAGATCTTGTTAAAAGTCAAATTGGTTTAGATATTATGTCAAGAGTAGGCATGACAACTTTTGGGCGTTACTTTAGCGGTGATAACCACAGAACAGCTAAAGACAAAATAGAAGGTCGTTTGCGTAGGATGGTTGATCAAAGTCAAATGATTAAAAATGTTTTGTTTAACCCTAAAGCAAGAACTAACGTTAGAAATACAATAAAGGTTTCAAAAATACTTAAAGCGTTTGGAAAAATAGGTGGCATGGAGAGAGTTGCAGCTTATTTAGAAGCTAAACGAAATGAAGTAGTTGCACCCGGACAAGATTCAACTGTTATATGGGCAGACTATAAAGGAGATTTACCTTATACAGAAGCTGAGGCGTTAACTTATTATCAAGCAGCTAAAGAGTTAGATGATGCTTACCGAGCTATACATAATGAGGTTAATACTGCTTATATTGAAGAAACAGGAGAAGTAGGCCTTGAATATATCCCCGGATATTGGTATAAATTTGATGGGTTCGACTGGAAAAAAGTAAAAAATAATAAAAAAGGATTTATGCGTTGGGCTAAAAAACATGGTTTAGGCACTAACGAAATTGAATTAGAACAATTATTTGAGAGCATTACGCTAAGAGGCGAGGCAACTTTTGGTGAAGAGTACTCGTTAGTTAGTGGTACTCAGCCTTGGATTCCTTGGACATTTAATGAGCGCACTCAAAAAGTTAGTATTCAAGATCCTGAAGGTTTTGCTGAGTGGGCAAGTGATAATTTGTTTGAGCAGCTGCATCGTTCGCAAAGGGAGGCAGCTAAATATGCTTCTTCAACTAAATACTTTGGGCATAACGGACGTAAGTTAACTCAATTATTTAACGAGTTAAGGGAAGAACAAGCTGAGTTACCTAATGGACTTACTGATAAGCAAATAGATAAGCTTGCTTATTATGTAATATCAATGATTAATAGTGAGCATGGAAATTTTAATCGTGTTCAAGATCCAAGGTTAGCTAAGCTTAATAGCATACTTACTAATTGGTCTATCTTTGCAGGTTTAACGCTATCAGCTGCTGCTTCATTACCAGAAACAGCTATGATATATTTTAAAGTGAATGACGATGCTTTATTTAAGCAAGCTACAGATACTTTATTTAAACAGTTAGGTGGAATCTATAGTGACTTTTTAGCAAAGGAAGTTAAACGATCTAAAGCATACTTAGAAAGAACAGGTCTTACTGCACAACAAAGTTCGGCAATTGATAGGCTAGCAAGTGGTGAAAAAGATATTGCATTTTTAAGAGCGCATGAAGCTTTCTTTAGTGCAATTGGGTTAACTACATTTACTCAATTTCAACGTAGAATTAATGCTACTTTTGCAATTGATTTTGTTAGATCGCATATGCAAACATTGTTAAATGCACCAAGAAAAGATTACGGTATTCAGCGTGAAGAGTTAAATCCTCTTAGTACTGCGCTTCCTGGAGATGTAGAGGGAGTAGAACGCGCTGCGCTTGAATCAGGCAAGGTAGAACTCGGATTTGATTTTGATTCGTTTAATTCAGAAGAACAAAGAGCGTACACTTATCTTGCTAATTTAGGTATTGATGTAGAAGGAATGTATGAAGCTTATGCGCTTTCAGAAGATATTTTTAGAGATTCAATTTTTGCTATTGAAGGTGAAGCTGAAGATGTTTATTATGAGCAGGTAGGGGAATTACCTTTCCGTGAAAGAGCTTTACGTTCAGCAATTGCTAATAATGATATCTCAAATAATTCTAAACGAGATTTATTTAAAGATGCTCAAAGCTTAGATGACTTTATTAAAGATCAAATGGATACTGCAATTTATAATTTTGTAAATGAGCGTATTCAAAATCCGCAATCAAGTAATAGACCTTTGTTTTTTCAAGATCCGCACTATCAATTGTTTACTCAGTTTAATGGTTTTATTTCTACATTTACTTCAGTAGTAATACCACAATTATATCGTAATCAATTAGCTAAGGGTACAACTCAAGTTAAATACGATACATTTATGCTTATTGTAATGATGATGGTATTAGGCGGCGCAAGTCAATATATTAAAGACCAAATAAAGTTTGGAAAATCAAGTCCATACTTAGACGGTCCAGGATATATTCAACGTGCATTATATTCGTCTGGCATACTTGGACAATATGAACGCATTATTGATGTAGTAGCACCATTATACCCTGATAGATCTAATTGGTTGTTAGCTACGTTAGGAGGAGAAACAGGTCCATCATCTAGAAATATACAAAAAATTGTAAAGGCGGGTGGTCAATTATTAGAAGGTGACACTGAAGGAGCAGCTAAAAGCGCGTTAAGCACTGCACCAGTTACTGGTTCAATTAATAGGCTAAGAGACGCAAGTGTAGATATGTTGCATCTTAAAAACCCTGCAAAATCATTAAACTATAATGACTCGTATTTAAAAGAAATAATGAGTTTATTATCTTAATTAACTACGGGGAGTACTTACGGGTACTCCCTTAACTAGGAGATTAAAATGTCAAAAGGAAGAGCCGCATTAGCGCAACAGCGCGGTGGAATTAACGATCAAGTAAAAGTAGAGTTAGAAGCAAGGAAAAGAGCGCAAGCAACTCCTGGAGCAGAATTAACTGATGCTCAGTTAGATAACTTAGCATTAGAAGCAAGTCCACCTGTTGATGCTACTGAAAATTTAAATATTAATTTGCCTACAGAAGAATTACAAGAGCGTATGGTAGGTGGATTTAATATAGCACCAAGTCAAGACGCTGCATTAGCAGATCCAAATAGGCGTGAGCGCGTAGGGCAAGAAATGTTAGCTACAAGTTCGCTTACACCATATGCGGAAGCAATTCAAGATGTACCTATGCGTACAGCGGAAGGCGAGCTTATGCCGCCGGGGGTAGGCACTGCGGAGGTTGTTGCCGCACAAGATGAAGCATTTAGTAATGCTTATGCACCACCTGTAATGGATTATTCTTTTGAAACAGGCGAGGCCTTACAAAATCAATTTCCAGCGCAAGGAACAAACAAATCTGTATTTAATAATATTAGTAACACGGGTATAAGGTTACAATCATCATTAAATACACAAGGCTTACTTGCATTACAATCTAACGATCCTGTTGCAATTGAATTTCAACAAGAGATGATTAAGGCAGGAATAGTAGATCCTGAAAGCAAACAATTTACAACTACAGGCGGTAATGCGTTAGCAATTACTTTGTTAGAAGCGTTTAAAGGAGAACAAGATGTTAAAGATAATCTTGCTTTAAATGATGGTGATCCTGATATTAGTGCGGAAATTGAATCTGCTGATGATTTCTTTCAAGGCTTAGGCTTTGATATCGATGAAGAAGGTGCAGTACCACTTACTATTAAAACAGAAATTAATCCAGACTATCAGCGAGGACAGTTAGCTAATGCTTTAGTTAATAAGTTAAGTCCTAATCCGCAGCAAATACCTTCAGGTGCGATGGCTGGTTTCGGGGGTGTAAATCTTAGCCCTAAAGTAAGAGCATTTGCAGATACTGTTTTTTGGTCTGCAATTCAAGACATGGGATTTGTTGAGCCTATTACTATTAACAATAGAAAAACATATCGGATGTCACAAGCAGGGTTAACATTTTATAATTCTGCAAGAGAAGTTTTAATTGATTTAAATCCAGGCAATGTAAGGAAGCCTTCATTGTCACCTCAAATTGAAGGTGTAGGGCTGCATCACTATTTAGCGCAAGGCTTTAAAAAGGTAGGTAATGTAGCAATTAAAAGTCGCAAAGCAAATGATGATTCTGTACAAAGAAAAGTATTAAATGTAATGGGACAAATGGGTAACACTTTAGATAAAACAACAACTAATATTATGAAAGTTATGATTAACTCAGTAATTAATTTTAGTGTTGCGCCTAACGGTAAGATTACTTTATTAGCACCACCGCAAGGAGATCCTACAAGATCTTTTGCTACACTCAATGGTCAAGTCGATAACAGAATGTTTTCTAATTTACCAGCAGCTAAAGCATTAGGACTGCATGAAGAAAAATGGATGGAGCATTACACCAAAGCTACGTTACGTGTAGATGACGAAACTGCAATGGCAGAAGCTAATGCAATCATGGCTATGAAAGCTAGAAAGCTTGCTAGAAATTATATGGCTGCTGAAGAATTTAAAGATAAAGTATTTTACTTTCCAGTTGCTTATGCATCTAGCAACGAAAGATTTATGTATCGTAATTTAGTTCTTAATCCGCAGGATGATAAGATAGTTAGAAATATATTACGTAGTCCTATAAAAACAATTATTGATGTTAGTAAAACAAATATTAAAAGTGAAATTATGCAAGATTTTTTGTATGCAATTGGTGAGTCTTTGTTAACTACAGAAGATGTATTGTATTACACAGGCAAACGATTAGCGCCAAAGAATATGACTATGAGAGAGATTACGAAAGTAATGGAAACAGCAGTTACGCAAGAGCCTAAATCAGATTCTCCATACACGCGATGGTTACGCAATGGTAGTCGATGGAAATCAATGTCACAATCTAATCCTAAGTTAATGAGTTTTAATAACGATATGAAATTATTTGAAGACCCTGAAAGTTGGGGCGATCAAGTAAGAGCTTATATTGATTTTGCTAATTTCCATAACGCAAAAACAAATGATAAACGAGTTGGTTTAAGCGGTTTACGCAAAAGTTTTGCAGGCGCAGAAATTTCAGAAGCAAAATTTTATATACCCGATGTTGCAGAAAGTCCGGAGTCGGCAAGACTAACTGCTATGTTAGAAGTTGCTAAGTTATCAGGAGACCCTGATGCTTTACAACAAGCAGAACAACAAATTGCTGCTCAACTTGGATTGATTAAAAAACCAATCGAAGAAACTAATAGCACTGTATTTGAAATAACTGTAGGGGCTAAAGCAGATGGTCGTCAATCAGGCATGGCAATTCAAGCAGCGCAAAGAAGAGACATCGACTTAAGTAAACGGGTAGGCATCATTTTTAATGATGAAGCAGATGTTATCCCAGAAGGAGATATCCGTGATAAATTTAATCAAAACTTTATTGCCGAAGCGATTTCAGGAGCAGCGTTTACAGGTGATCGTGAAGCTAAAAAAGAATTTTGGGGTAATGAAGTTATTAGTCTTTTAAAAAGTCAAAATGATCGTTCATCATTAGAAAAAATGCTATCAAGAACACCGCTAATGGAACATTCGTATGGTAAAGCTGCTCAATACAATTATGAAACAGTAATGAAAATACTTAACAGCACTGGTTTTGGTCAACAACTTTTAGATATGGCTAAAAATAGTAGAATAGTAGGTTATGCAGCAACTTCTAATGACCCTAATGGTTATCGTGATTTAGTTGAAGACTTTAATAACTTAATTAGAAATGCTTTAACATCTACATTAGATAACATTGATCACCAAACTGTATTAAAAGATGTTGGTGTTGGTTGGTCTTTATTAGGACTAGAAACGCCTAGATTTTACGGACCTTTAGGAAATGTTGTATTTATAGGATCGCAAGAACAAGTTGTAACAGGTGAAATGCTTAATGTACCATTGCCTGACTTCCCAGAAGGATACCCTGTTGAACTAAAGAAAACAAGAGCATCAGGAAGTCAACGTCCTTCTAAAACTACAAAACAATTTGATCTTGAAACATTAAAAAATATTGCAAGAGCGCCAGATCCGTATGGCACTCAGGTTAAATATCAATTACCAGTGTTAGTTATCCAAGCAATAGATGCTGCAATAATGGCAAGATCTGTTCTTGAAGTTAATGAAAATAGAAGGGAGCCTAAATGGGGTTACTTTATCCATGATGCAATTGTATCTGATGTAAGAGGTATTCGAGATTATCGGGGAGCTTACAATAGGAACTTTAAAAAGATTGCAATTAAAAGTAATACTATAGGTCATAACGCATTTGAAGGTGTATTAGAAGGTATACAAGATGGTTTAAAATCTCATGTAGGAACTATGTTAGCGCCGGATGCACCAACTTCTTATGTAATAAATCAAACTAATGAATACAAAGCATTGCATGATCGGTTAGCTATTCTTGATGCTAAAAAAGCAGCAGGGCAAGGCCTTAACCCTTATGAAAATAAATGGTATACTATTGCAAAACAGAGTGGTTGGAAGGGATCTAATTCTGTTGTAACTAAACAACAATTAGCCCAAATTATTAGAGGTTATTTTGCAAGTTATGCTATTGCATCTAGACTTAAAGGGATTGCAAGAACAGATAAAGCTATTGAAGATAGATTCTTAGCTCAAATACCTAAAGATATTAGTAATATGTAAAGAGGAAATTATGGCTAAGAAAAATTATAATAGAATGGCATTGCAAGGATTTAAAATTGATGATATGGAATTTGTAAAAGAGTATGGGTTAGATCCTGCGCTTGCTTACACGCCTGCAATCAATGATGAATTAATGCGAATAATGTATAATAAAAATGTTAACGGTTTAATAGAAGCAGGCGTAAAAGAAGGCAAAGCTAAAGCAGATGCTGGACGTATGCGTGCTGAAATTAAAAAAGACATTGCAAGAATATCATAAATAAAAATACCCCACAGGGAATCCTATATGGAAACCTTGTGGGGTATTTTATTTTTAACAGAAGAAATAATCAGACTCCTTTACTTCAGTAATACTTAGCGTACCGATAGTAGGGACGTCACCGTTATAGCCACGCCC
>Ga0315320_10001591_pt1 | contig 18802 bp, 12 predicted proteins | sample M140m21515metaG_FD_203458 | JGI IMG/M metagenome (GOLD analysis project Ga0315320, IMG submission 203458) | Ammonia-oxidizing marine archaeal communities from Monterey Bay, California, United States - M1 40m 21515 | ecosystem: Environmental > Aquatic > Marine > Coastal | place: USA: California... | reverse complement strand
CACCGAGCATATGGAACGGGTGCATAAGGATGTTGTGTTCTGCTTGGAATACAAGCATGTAGTTAAAAGTACCAGAGATACCAAGAGGCATAGCATCGGAGAATGAACCTTGACCGAATGGATAGACTAGAAATACTGCACTTGCTGCAGCGACTGGAGCAGAATATGCTACACAGATCCAGGGGCGCATACCAAGGCGGTATGAGAGTTCCCATTCACGTCCCATGTATGCATAGATACCAATGAGGAAGTGAAAGACTACCAGTTGGAAAGGACCGCCGTTATACAACCACTCATCGAGTGATGCGGCTTCCCAGATGGGATAGAAGTGAAGACCAATTGCGTTGGAGGATGGGACAACTGCACCAGAGATGATGTTGTTTCCATACATGAGTGAACCAGCGACTGGTTCGCGAATGCCGTCAATATCGACGGGAGGTGCTGCTACGAAAGCAACGATGAAGCAGATGGTTGCCGCCAACAGAGTTGGGATCATCAGTACACCAAACCAACCGACATAGAGACGATTGTTAGTTGATGTCACCCACTCACAGAAATTCTGCCATGGGGATGTTTGTTGTCTTGAGAGAGTTGTAGCCATTGTTTTGAACAAAAAAGTAAGACCATCAGGGACATGGTGGAGTTACTATTCCTTTGCCACCCTTAGGCAAAGGTATGAAAGACTATTGTTTAGACACGCTGTTTAGTCTTGGTAAGGCGTGTAAAGAAGTATTAAGAAATGTGTTGGTTCCTTAACCTGCCGATGTATTTAGTATAGCAGATGAGGTGTTACCTGTCAAGCACTTAAAGATGAGCATTTGTACTCAAGTTGACAGGCGTCTCAACCACCCAGTTATTATAGCGCATAATCAAAGAGAGTGCGAGCATGTATGCCAGTACCTCACCTGGCATACTCCTATAAATAATGTTAGAAATAAAGCACCTCGGCACCTGAGACATGGCAGATCGTTTTCCACTAATTGTTAATGCTACAAGTAGAAAGATTGAAGAACTTGTAGCAGGTGACAATCTAGATCTAACGGGTAACGGAATTGTTATCTCTGGTAACTCAGGAACCACTGGACAATACCTCAAAGTTGATTCTGGTTTTGTTACTTGGGATAATCCAGGCGATGTCTATCTAACATTAGGACAGACAATAACCAATAAGACATTCGAGACGTGTGTTTTTAATGGTTCTGTTAACACAATCACAAACTTACCCAATAGTTCTCTGTCAAATGCTTCCATTACTATTAATGGAATTCAAGTTGCATTGGGTGGTGTTGTTTCTACTCCTGATAATAATACAACCTTTGCTCTATCAGCTGATGATGGTAGTACATCTTTAAGAAAAAATATTGTACTTACAGATAGCATTGGTGCTACAGATGAAGTTATTTTTGAAGTTGGAACTCCTGCAAGTATTCCCAGTGGATCTAATGCTCTGTCGTTAGAACTGGCAAGAGTCAACAACATCATTACTATTTCTGGTAGTGTAGTTGATAACGATACAGTTACAACCATTCAGGCATCAACTGGTGGTCAGGCACAGACAGGTGCAATGCAGTTTTCTGGTACTGGTGGTGCAACAGTCAGTCAAGATACTGGCACCAAAACTATTACAATCAACTCTCTTAATGATGATACGATCACCAAAATTAGATCTGGATCTGGTGGATCATATGCTGATGGAGACTTCACTTTCTTAGCGGGATCCCAAGTTAGTATTAATCAAGCACCTAATGGATCTACAGGAGACCCTGAGATTACAATCTCCTCCGTTGATACCATCACCAACATTAAAGGTGGTGTTTCTGGAACACTTACTAATGGTGATATAACACTCACTGGTGGTAGTGGTGGTAATGTAACTGTTAGTCAAACTGGAACAACAATTGAAATTGATTCCCAAAATGATGACACTATTACAAAGGTTGGATCTGGTACTGAAGTACTATCTGATGGTAACTTCCGATTCAAGCAATCAGGTGCTACCACAATCACACAATCAACTAATGGAGCAGGTGAAATTGAAATTGAGATCAGTTCTCTCAACTCTGACACAGGTGCATCTCTTAGTGCAGGAGAAGGTCTTGCTCTTAATAATTCTACTGGAACATTCTCAGTTAAAAATTCTGGAAACCTGATTGATAACAGAGTTTCTAAATGGGATAACGGCAACTCTCAGTTTGCTAATAGTATTATCACTGATGATGGTAGTACAGTAACTATCAATGGCGACCTTCAGATCACAGGTAATAATACTATTATTGACACTACCACTCTACAGGTAGAAGATAATATAATTGAACTTAGAAAGGGTGCAAGCATCACTGGTGCTGATGGTGGTATCCAGGTTAATAGAACTACTCAACCAGACGGAGCAATTGCAACATTCAATAGACTTGAATGGTATGAAGCAGGTGCTTACTGGAGATCATTTGATAATGGTGGTATTTCAAAGAGGTTTGTTACAGAAACCGAAACACAAACCCTTACTAATAAAACGTTAACAGCACCTGAACTAACCAACCCTACAATCGGAACTGCAACTGCTACCACGATTAATGGTCTAACCATTACAGCAACTTCAGGTTCTGTCTTCACACTATCTGACCTAAAAACATTTAGTGTCTCCAACACTCTAACATTTACTGGTGTTGACGGAAGTAGTATTAACTTTGGAACTGGCGGTGGTGCTGGTGCAACTGTTGCCTACTCATCCAATACACTTGGTGCATTTGCTACAACAACTTCTACTCAATTAAGAGGTGTTGTATCTGATAGTACAGGTACTGGATCACTGATGTTTGCTAACAATGCTGTAGTATCCACCACTCTTAATACAAGTAGTTCAACTTTTGATCTACTCAATACATCAGCACTAACAATTAACTTTGCTGGTGCTGCCACAGCATTGAATATAGGTGGTAGCAGTGGTACTACAACGATTAGCAACTCTATATCAGTTGCTAAGAGTGCAACCCTTGGAACTCTAGTATCAGATACACTGACAGTCAATGGAAGAGCAGACTTTGTAAATGCAGACATTACTATTAGAGATGCTGGTGGATTTGGTATCGGTATTGGTAGAGGTGGCGGTGAAGTTCAAACAAACACTCGCGTTGGTTATGCAGCACTGAATGCTAACCAATCTGGTATTCATCAAACAGCTTTTGGTTACTCTGCTCTACAGGGAGTAACTTCTGGTTCTGGTAATACCGCCGTAGGTTACAGATCACAGGCTAATCTAGATGATGGAGACAACAACGTTTCCATTGGTAAAGATTCATTGTACCAACTAGATTCTGGTGAGGGTAACGTTGCAGTAGGAAGAAGTTCTCTAGAGAATAATACTGCAGGGGACTACAATGTATGTCTGGGACACTATGCAGGTTACGCACAAACTGGTACTGGTAATGTTCTAATCGGTCCTGCATCTACAGAAGATAGTACTAGTGCAACCTATGCAGCATCTTCTGCTGGTGGTAGTTTCCAATTAGTAGTTGGTTCTGGTACTGGAACATGGATTAAAGGTGATAGTTCATATAATCTTACGGTACCAAATGACGTTAGAGTTCAAGGAACCGCAACCATCGATGGTGATTTGGTGGTTCAAGGAACTACTACTAGTATTAATTCGGCAAACATCACGATCGATGATAAGAGTCTAGAACTTGCTGCTGTTACAAACCAAACGTTTACAGCAGACTATGTTAGCGGAAGTGCCAATGTAACCAACATTGATCCTGTTGTTGGTTTGATTGAAGGTATGGAAATTACCATACCAAGTGCTGGTGTGAGTACTCCTGTTGGTACATACATCGTTGCCTTTGATGGTGCTACAAAAACAGCAACTCTATCTACTGCTATCACTGGTTCTACTGGTGATGCAACATTCATTGCTACTGGTCCAACAGATCTTGGTGCAAATGGTGGTGGACTAGTCCTAAAAGGTACACCTGTTGCATCTGGAGGTACAGGAGATAAAACTCTACTATATGATCACAGCAGAACAGATAAGTATTGGGTTTCTACAGAAAACTTTGAACTTAATGCTGGTAAGAAATTTGCTATTGGTAACCAATTAGTTATTGATTCTACAGGTCTTGGTAATAGTGTTGTTGATTCTTCACTAACATCAGTTGGTACACTTACTAGTCTAAGTGTTGATGGTCCTATCGTTCTTGGAGGACGTTCTTTAGAAAAAGTATTCTCTACTTTTGCTACCAACTTTAGTATGACAGGCAATACATTGAGTATTAGTACTGCTGCTGCAAATACTATCGTAGGCACTACACCAACTACTTCTATTGATACATGGGACTTGAGTACAGCAGATGCTTCTGGTACTATTTTACAAAACGGACAATCAATTACAATTACTTTAGTTATTGATGCCAATACCGCAGCTATATATGGTGATGCATGTAATGTAGACGGAAACGCAGTCACTAACGGAGTTAGTTGGTCAGGAGGTTCTCCCCCAATTGCTACATCAAATACTGATATCCTAACTTTTCTTATTGTTAGAGACACTGGTGGTATCACCAGAGTATATGGTCAAGGAAACACAGACTTTAGCTAAGGATAGATAGATGCCAGTAGGATTTAGTAGTGCTGCCAGAAACCTTTTTCTTTTAGGTTCGTCTGGAGCAGACGCAGTAACAAATTTTTTCAAAGCAATTGATAAGTCCTCCAATCCAAATGAAGGATATTATACTCCCAGTCAAATTAAATATAATTATTCAGATGGAAAATTTCTTCTATCGGGTACGGGATTAGGAAATGATTCATTTGGTTGGGTAGAAAAAAGAGATTACGATGGGAGTAATAGTACATCAACCGAAGAGTGGGGAGTTAGAATATCCCCTGCTGTATACAGCAGTGCTCTAACTCTAACTACCATGGAGTTAGATGGTAATGATAATGTAATTGTTGTTGGTAAATATGGTGGTGTGAATGGTAACTATGGAACAGAAGCACCTTATATTGCTAAGTATTCTAATGCTGGTGTGCTTGACTGGCAATCAACATCTTCTACTGGTGACCTAGAGTATACAGGTGTTACATCAGATAGTAGCGGAAACTATTATGCTTGTGGTAATACACCTGACACTCAAATATCAGCATCAGGATCAGATATCGCAATAGCATACGTAGAAAAGTTTGATAGTAATGGCAACCCTGGATGGGGTAAGGCAGCATCGATGCCTAATAGAGATGCTGTTCTTACTAAGATTGCTTCTAATAATAAAGGAGCAGTAATTGCTGTTGGTTATCTGGAAGACGATAGTGCCAAAAAAGGATACATTGTTAAGATTGATTCTAGTACAGGAGAAGTTCTATGGGATAGAACTATCAAATCACAATATGATCCTGATGGATTGAATTCATACCAAGATGTTGAGTGTAAAGATATTTTTATTGATTCTAGTGGTCAAATTTATATCGTAGGAAACAAATTTAATCATGGATTTATTATTAAATATACAGCAGAAGGTAATATTATTTGGCAAAAACAAACTGACGAAGGACTTTTTACTAATTTTACTTTTGAACAAGTATTTTCAGATGGCGAGACAGAACAAGCAGTTGTTTTCGGAACAGCTTCAGGTGGACTAGGCACTAAGAGAGGACTCTTAAGTAAATATTCTAAGAATGGAAATCTTGTTTGGAGAAGGTTTCTTGAAAGTTCGAGAGATTCAGGACTTCAATTTGATAACGTAAGTTTAGATGCCGACCCATCTTTTTATTACCTACTTTTTTGTGATCAAGTAACTTCTGGTATGAACCCTACTAAGTATACTTTTGGTAAAGTCAGTACATCTGGTAATGGACTTGGAGATTTTCAATATTCTTCTGATGGATCTACAACTATTGACTATAAAATCCTAAACGCTCCAGATCAAATTGGTAGACTATCAGATGGTTCTGTTAGCAATAGCAGTAGTGATCTAATGTCATATCCATTCACTGCCAACAAACTTCTCTTTGATGACCTTGCTACTAATATCTCTAACAAGAAGAGACAGATGGATGGTCCTGATAGCTTTGAGTATAGTGGTAGTCCTGCTATTAGAGTTAATGACTTCCAAGAAATGAACCTGTTGGGTGATGCTGACATTCCTGAGACTCCACCAGTAGAGTTGATTACTAATGGAGGGTTTGAAAATGATGATATTAATGGGTGGACTCTTGATCAGAATGGAGGAAACGTTATCGATTTCTATAATTCAGGATATACTGGGAGCAGATCTTTAACTCTTCAAAACCTTGGTGGTTCTGGTAATCCTAATTTCTATCAATCTTTTGCAACAGAACCTGGAAAAACATATCGTGTAACTTTAAAACAATCAGGGTCTCCTACTTTTACAATACTTGATGGAAGTGGTGTGTCAGGAACAACATTACTGACGATGATTACAACTTATCCTACTGGAAGCGTAGCTTTCGATGAGGAAGCATATTTTAAGGCAGCATCTACAACTTCTACTATTGCACTACTAGGGGTTCCTGGTGCTCCTTTGTTGGATGACATTTCAGTAAAAAGATATTTGCCCACAGAAGTGTGGAGTGATCAATCAGGTAAAGGTAATGATGCTATCGTGCCAGGTATCTGGATCAAAACACTTGGATCTGCGGCACAGAGTGCATTTGGAAATTGGTCGCAGGCCTGTACCATAGACAATAATTATTTCTATACATCAGGAATGGTTCAATCTGAAGGACAGGGAGGCAGAGATGCTTATATATCTAAATGGTATTTTGATGGATCATTGGTATGGCAAAAAATTATAGGACTGGCAGGTTTTGAGCAGTTTACTGCAATCGAAGTTGATCCTAGTGGAAATGTGTATGGAATTGGTACCACAAACTCGATAGTTAGTGGCACATATAGTCTATTTGTAGCCAAATTTGATTCTAATGGTAGTGTAGTATGGCAGAAAATATATGGGGGCGATAGTATAAATCCAGTAATCCCTGCGACAGCCATTAATTACTCTGGAAATATTATTATTTCAAAAAGGGTTGGCAACTCAATTGGCGGCGTTTACTCTACTATAAAAATTGATACGGATGGAAATATAATATGGGAATATGAGTATTCTAACGCAATTAATCCAACCATTTTAAATTCTGATAATAGTTTTTATTCTCTTGCTACTTACTCAGATGGTAGCTATGAAATATCTCTTGTTAGTTCAGATGGTTCTATACTATCTCAATCAACGTTTGGAATTGATTTCCCGATCGATCAAATATTATCGATGCAAAGAAGACCGAATGGAAATTTTGTTTTTGCTGGCAGAGATTTTGATGATTCTGCAACACCAAGGACAAGCACCATGGTATTGTTTGAATATGATTCTCAATTGAATCCAATAAACAACAAATCTTATACAGAAAATACTATTGGTTACCACTACCTTACCAAGTTAACTTTAGATTCAAAAGGAAATCTATATGGAACAGGTCTACGTTTTAATTCCTCCGTGGGAGCAACATCCTATGACCCATTAGTATTTAAAATTAACACTGATTTAGAAATAGAGTGGGCTGTAGTTATAGATGGAATTAGTACTAATCTCGATTTAGTGTATGGTATTGATATATCACCTGACTATAAGCACATTTATGTAACTGGATTCTGGAAAACTAGTAGCACATATACACATAATCATTTCAAAATAAGAACTGATACTGGAATTTCCCCAGGAACATATGGAGATATTATAGTTTCTAACCATAGTTATTCTGGACCAACTACTGAAAATTTCCCAGCAGGAACCCGAATAACTCCCACAATAACAAAATCAGCAACTTCATTGTCGGTTTCTAATACATCAATGACATCAGCAAATTCGTCATTACCAATAACAACTCAATTAGATATAAACCCAATATATAACGCTGCTGGATACTGGGAGTTTGATGGAGTGGATGATTATATCCAAGTCCCAACAATTAATAGCACCATAGAAAAAACTTATTCTATCTGGGCTACACTTCCCGCTTCGGGAGAACAGCAGGTATTTTCAATTGGTAATAGTTCTTCTACTTGTATTGGTTTAACTTTTAATAGCACTAGAGATGGAAATAGTCAAGTTGTTGCTTCCAGTTCGAATTATGGGTCTGTTGTTACCACAGGATCTTACGGAGTTTCTAGTGGAATAACTACTGGTTGGCATAATTTCACAATAACAACAAACTCCTCTGGAAACATTACTGCTTTATACATAGATGCTGTTTCTTATCCATCTAGAACAGAACAATCTAGAGTTTATATTTCAGAAACAACCACAAGAATTGGTGACAGATCTGATGGAAACTTCACTTATTCTGGTAGTGTTGGGGATATACTATTTTATCCGAGAGCACTAACAGCAGCACAAGTATTCCAGAACTACAACGCTACTCAAGAAAAATACACTGATTTAAGACCAAACACATCACCTATGATTGGTCCTAGTATTGCATCTACTAGTAATTTGAAACTGAACTATGACTTTGGAAATAATTTTTGTATTGAAAAAAGTTCTAATGTATCATCTTATGAGTTTATTTTAGATGATGCTACAACCAATGGTGCTTCTTTTGGTGACACACAATCTGTCGCTACTGGTTACGGAAAGGTTGTAGTTGGTGCTCGCGGAGAAAATTGTACTGCATCTGGATATACTTACACTGCTGGTGGTAAAGCATTCATCTACAACTCCTCTACTGGTGTTCTAGAAACTACGTTAGTAGCATCAGATATTGCTGGTAACGATTGGAACTTTGGTAACTCAGTATCTATTTGTAATTGCTCTGGAAAAATTGCTGTCACAAGCAACAATGCATTGTATTTGTATGATGCTGATGGCACTAATGAAATTATTATTAACGAGAGTAGCACACTACCCATCACACCTCCTGGTGGAAATACTTTTGGTAACGGTCTTGCTATCTCTGGTAATAGAGTTTGGGTATCAGATCATAATGTACCAACTGGTCCTGATTATAGTGGAACAGTATATTGTTTCAATGTTGAGACAGGAGCATTATTATATGAACTAAGACCAAAAAATACTTTTAATAATTTCCGTATATATGGTAAGAGAATTGCAGCAGGTGGTGGCAAACTTGCTATTGGTGCAGAAAGTATTAGTCATCCTGTAACTGGTAGATCTGCTGCTGGTAGAGTATATCTGTATGATGTTGATGGAAGAAACGAAAAGATCCTAGAACCTGATACACTAACAACTTCTTCTTTGTTTGGTGTTGATGGTATTGCCATTGATCATGGAATGATTGTTGTTGGAGCATCTAGACAACAAAGAATAGAAGATCCACTGGAAAATGGTAGTGGTGAGGTATATGTATTCGATATGAAAGGTGATCTAGACTTTAGTATCAGACCATCAGATGATCCAGCAAATGAAGATATTGATGGTTTTGGATTTGGCAGTAGTGTTGCTGTCAGTAGTGATCGTATCATTGTTGGAGCAAGGTATTACGCTGGTAATGCTGGAGGAGTTGCTGGTAGAGCATACCAATTTACCCACAAAGGCAAGGAACTTCAATCTTGGTTTGGTAGTGGTGGTGCTGATGCTTCTAGTTTTGGTTCTTCTATGGATGCTGTTGGTGGTACATTAGTAATTGGTGCTGGTTCTGGTAGTCCCGATAGTTCTGGTAGAGCATATGTTTATCCATTAACAGGAACACCAAGTGGAAAGGTTTTAAACCTCTCAAGTAGTCCTTACACTGGCACGATTAACTCAGGTGCTACTTTCAATCCTGCTGGATACTTTGAGTTTGATGGAGTAGATGGTAGACTGGAAACCACCCTTCCTGCATCAACGATTGGTCAAACTTTTACAGCAGAAGTATGGATCTATCCAACAGACTTCTCAGCACCTACAGGCAGTCCAACTGATGCTTACCCTAGAAGAATTATGAGTTGTCATCGATCAGTTGGATCTACTAAATGGTGTTTTGGTATTGACACTTCTGGAAGACTTGGATTTGGTGGTGCTCAAGGAGTTGAAGAAGCTAATGACAAAAAATATCAATTGAGTTTGAATACTTACTATCATGTTGTGCTTGTTCATAATGGAACATCATATAAAATCTATGTAAATGGCACAGAACAAGTTGATCAAACCACTTCATCAATAGATCCTAATAATCAATCTAATTTGGCGATAAGTGGAAGACCAGACGGATACACAGATAGAGTTTTTGAAGGTAGAATTGCCGAAGTTAGAATGTATACCACAGCACTGGACTCGACAAAAGTATCCCAAAATTTCAACGCCACCAAGAGTAAGTATGGGCTGTGATAAATAGATAGAGCAAAGAATATCTGTTTAGAGGCACTAAGTAATGGCGAGAAAATCCATTAAAAGTAATTACTATCTCTTTGATGCTTCGGCAAGAGAGGTAGTAATCCCTGGTGGTATCCAAAGGGAACAATTAATTCTGATTACTAATGTTACTGACAACAAAGTAATCTATAACTTCAGTGATCCTGAACTTACTGCTAGTGTATACTCGATCGAAACTGATATTCGTAACGTAACTACTACAAGAGTTACTCTTGCATATGATACAACTTCGATGTCGGATACCGACAAGTTGCAAATTGTGTATGATGAGTTTGAAGAAACTATCAAACCAGCAGAGACCTACATGGACTCTGTTAACAAGCAAAGAGTTTCTAATCCTCAATCACTGATTGACACAGACTTTGAGTATAGTACTCAGTCTACCAAATGGGAATCGTTGGCAATGATCAACAACAACCCCTTTGCATATAAAAGTAATACTACACTTGATGTTACTCAAGTCGAAGCATTTACTAACACCAAAACAATTAGAGTTACTATAGATACTAACAACTCTGCATTGCCTTCAGCTGGAGATCCTGTATTTGTTCAGGATACTACATTCCCTGGTGCTAATGGAGTCTTTATTGTTGACTCTGCTGGATCAGGTTCAAACAATGCTAATCAGTTCTCATATACTGCTGGTGTTATCTGGACTCAGGGTAATTCTTCTATTCAAATTAGCGCAAGAACTAATATCTACACTGGCATTCATTATAGTAATTCCAGAATTGGCGGTTCTATTACATTGTCAGCACCAGGAGATGATTCAGTCAACGTTCTGTGTACCAACGCACATGGTTTAGAAGTTGGTAACGAAGTTGCTATTGTAGGTTCTAATGGTAATAATGTAAATGGTTCTTGGATTGTTGCATCTGTTATCTCACCAGTACAATTTAAATACTACCCATCTTCTGCTCCTACTGGTGGTGTTGGTAGCGGCACAGCAAAATTATATCCAAGACCACAAGGAAACTCTGTTCATAGAGCATTTGATGGTGGTGTTAAATTTTCAACCAATACTTTATCCAAAAACCAACAAGCAATCAGACAGACTAAACGTTACTTCCGTTATCAGTCTGGTAAAGGCGTAGCATTCTCTACTGGTTCTATTCTAGCTCCTGCTATTGAAAATCTTGATAGCATTACAGCATCAGGAACAAACATAACTGTTGTTGCTTCAGTCGCACACAACATATCCAGAGGAAGTGAAATTGATGTCCGTGGTTGTGATGATAATAATTACAATGGAACGTATACAGTTACTGCAGTAATCGATCCATTCACGTTTAAGTATACTTCATCACTTGCTCCAACAGTATCTTCTGCTGGTGGATCTTATACTATAACTCCCATCAATACTTATGGAGTCAACCTAGAACTAGGTATGATGGATCAGCAGAATGGAATTTTCTTCCGCTATGCTCATGGAGAAATTGAAGTGGTTCGTAGATCATCTACTTTCCAATGTTCTGGTAGAGTAACTGTAACGAATGGCAGTTCTGTTATTTCTAGTTATACTGGTGTCAACGGAGCAGGAACTTCTCTAGCAAAGCAACTAAACATCGGAGATAATATTGTTCTTCGTGGTTCTTCTTATCGTGTTGATGGTATTATTTCAGACACGCAAATTATTATCTTCCCTGACTATCGTGGTCCTTCTGACATTAATGTTCCTATCACCAAGACACAAGAAATTATATGGAAGCAAGATCAGTGGAATATAGATCGCTGTGATGGTTCTGGTAAGTCTGGTTATACTATTGATGTAACCAAGATGCAAATGTTCTATATGGACTACTCTTGGTATGGTGCTGGTTTTATTCGTTGGGGATTCCGTGGTACAAATGGTGATGTTATCTATGCTCACAAGATTCCAAACAACAACTTCAACAACGAAGCATATATGAGATCAGGTAACCTACCTGCTCGTTATGAAGTTAATACTATCTGTCCATTTGCAGTAGTAACTAAATCAGTATCTAATAGTGATAGTGTTCTGTATGTAAACAAAGGACTTGATAGATTCCCATCATCAGGAACCTTAAGAATCAGACAAGTTGATTCTGCTACATCTGCAACTCAAGAGTATGTAAATTATACCAGCAAAAGTACTTTTGCTCAGGATGTTCTAGCAACTGAAGCAGCAGGTAATACATTATCAGTTGCTTCTACTGGTGGTTTGCAAGGCAATGGTGTTCAACCAATTCAATTTGATAGACCATTTGCTAACATTGTTGCAAACAAAACCTATTTCGTTGCAACAGTTCCAAACAGCACAAGTTTCACTATCACAGAAACTGCTTCATCTTCAACTCCTATCTCGATCACAGCATCTGTTGGTTCTGCTTTGTCTCCTCTTGCTGTTGCTGAGTCTGGTACATTTACAGGTTTAACTAGAGAAGCTGCAGGAGCAGTAACTACAGGTAATACTACATCGGGAAGTAACATAGTTCAAGTCGCTAGTTCCACTGGCATTCAAGTTGGTCAGGTTGTTAAAAGCGATGACATTCCTGATGATACATTTGTATCGGAAATTGCTGGTGTAAACATTACCCTAAGCACTGCAGCAACTGCGACAGCAACTGGAACAAGTATTATCTTTGCACCAATGGGAGCAGGATCTGCTGAAACATTCACATATGATACGACAAGACCTATTGGTGTAGAACTATTGCGAGCTACATCTGTTCCACAAATTAGTCACTGGGGTTCCTCAGTTATTATGGAAGGTGAGTATGATGAAGATAGAGCATACATCTATTCTATTGGTACTAAAACTGGTAGATCTGTTTCCTCTGGTCAAACCAAAGGTATTCTAGCACTACGTGTTTGCCCTGCTGTTGATAATGGTATCACTGGTGCATTTGGATCCAGAGAACTGATCAACAGAATGCAACTAGTTATGAGAGATTGTCAGATTGTTGCTAATGGTGTGTTCTTCGTAGAACTATTACTTAACCCAACAGTTGATGTCTCTTCTACATGGCAAAGTGTAGGTGGTACATCCTTGGCACAATATGCAGTTCTTGGAACAAACGCAGAACTAGTTGGTGGTGAAGTTGTTTACGCTTTCTATGCTGGTGCAGGTGGTTTCGGTGCTGGTGCATCCACAGTTCCTCTAGATCAAGTTAAAGAGATCTCTAACTGCATTCTAGGTGGTGGTAAGTCTACATTCGACAACAACTTCCCAAGTGGTGTATTCCCAGATGGTCCTGAAGTTCTTGCTGTACGTGTTACAAACATTGCTGGTGGTTTCGGTAGCAGTGCAAGATCTGCTGACTTTAAGTTCTCCTGGACAGAAGCTCAAGCATAATATCGATGCCACCCAGTTGCAATATACTTAGTCTGTGTTGCACTAACAAGTCCATGATGAACATGAGTAAAGTACGCTGGCCAAATAACCAGCGTACCTTTTTTTGGCTCAATATTTATATCTTGATAAACAAATCTAGTCTCTCCACCTTCAGTAACATCATTTAAATAGATCATCCATGCCAGCAACAACTGGTTTGATGTTGGATTGTATTCATGATGTGGAATATGAAATCCTTGACCAGGATAATATCTCTGCAGGTTGTAAGTATTAACTACATCCCATCTTGGTCCTTCATTCAAGTGAAAATATTCATCTTTATATGGCGAAATGCCTTTAGAAATTGCTAATGCGATATGATAGTTGGGCAATTCATCATCTGAAAAATACACAGGAATATCGGTAGAGTCTTTCACATTTTTAACTACCTCAGTTTTTTCCCCCTGACGCGAAGATACAATGCCAGGTTGTTGTATGTCTATATTATTTTCAAACCAATCAATGATCAAATCACATGTGTCATCTGGCATTGCATTTGGATAAATTCCAATGAAGTCTTTCATAAGCAAAAAAATAGGGAGTAGTCTGATTCTGACCAGACACTCCCTAGCGGCGACGATATGTTTTTATTTATTTAATTAGAAGGAACCATAATAGGTGTCATCATTCCTCCATCAGGTGGTCCATCATCATCAGCACCTCCATCTGAGAGTACTGCTCCAATAATAAAGCTTCCCAAAAGGATAGTTGCTAACAATAACATTTACCATACTCCTGGAATAATTTGTCCTGTAGTAGCATAAGTTCCAACAGCAATGATGAAACCAAGCATTGCTAGACGTGAGTTGAGGATCTCTGCCTCAGGTGTGAATCCGAATTTCATTTGACTTGCTCCTGTGTTTTGTTGTAAATAACGACTCTACCATTTTCATGAGTGAATACTAATTCATCATGATGCCCCCAGCAGAGTTCTTCGTATAGGGCATTTAATCTCTCCATGTCTTCATAGAGTTGATTAGGATTTGTCATCTTCACCTTTGACTTCCCAAGACCCACCTACACCGCCTTCCATGTTGACAACAATGTCTTCTGGTTCTGTGGGGGTAGATGAGTGAGGGGGGTTATGTTCTCTATCCATGGGTTTGGATGATTCAAATGGAGTACGTGAAAGGTTTTTAAGAACGATGAATGCGTCCTTATTATATTTACGCACACCATATTGAGTTGCCCACTTTTTGTTGAACTCCTCACCTTGGTGGATACCAGAAACAACTGTACCACCAATTTCAATCACGATGTTATCATGTCTGACATCCCATCCAAGGGTGTCAATCGTATTCCAAAGTTCATCTTGTGTAAGATTCATCAAATAATTCCAAAGAACAAGTTACCAGTCACAGCATACGAAATGAATCCTGCGATGATACCCAACATAGCATAGCGTCCATTTGCTTTTTCTGCACGTTCTGCGTGGGTTTCAAGACCATATCTTTCTGTATAAGTAGGGTCAGTATACATGCGAGGTTCGGTGGCCCACATGTTTGTACGTCCACCATCTTCTGTTGTTACTGTCATGATACGTTTTGTAATGAATCTTTACATATTATATATGAAAAAAAGAGGGGCGTCAAGCCCCTCTCAGTTTAGTTTTCCTTATGAAAATCAGAAGGAATACTTAAGACCCAACTTAGTTCCATAACCGCGATCGATGTTGCTGTCGCCGCTACCAACGAACGAGACTTCGCCGTATGCACCAAGAGCATCGGTCAAACCGATACCAAGACCTGCCTTACCAGAAGGAACGGTGTCGCTCTCGCCGCCATCAGGGGAGACTACAGTAGCGCCGCCTTGAACGTAGTATGAAGCAGACTCACCGAGTTCGCCTTCATAACCAACGTGAAGGTCGGTGGCAGTTCCATTGTAGCTGGATCCCGTGAATCCTGAGTTTGCTTCTACGTTAACGTAGGGACCAGCGAATGCAGCGCCAGCAGATACGGACAGGGCAGCGGTTGCTGCGAATACAGATTTGATCATTTTGTTTAAAAGTTTGTTTACTTGTGGAGTTAAACCCACAGATGATAGAAGACTCGACGTGTCTCCGTTAGGATTGTTACAAAATTGTAACGATTTTATTTATACACGACTTAGAGTAAATATACTTACCCTTGTGACAGTTCGTGTGAGGGGTTACACATGCACGCCACTTGTTTGTTTTAGTTGTAAACAAGAACCAACCACACGGAAGGGTATTTGGCACCACCACTTGCTTTTTAACTGGAAGCAAGAAACCAGGCGGCGAGTCGCATTCACCCGCACCAGGGTGCTTTTTAAGTCTTCCCAAGACTAGCGATGATGTCGTTCAGTTCATCAATGGTTAAGTACTTAGAAGTATTACCACCGAACTTCTTTGCTTCGCTTGCCCAGTATACCATAGAAGCGTTGTCGCTGTCAAATGTTTGTTTTACTGGACAATTATTAAAGTGTCCTAATCCCCATAGGATGGGGTTGTATGATTCTTGAGCAACACCTCCACCTATCTTAGGAAAATCAAAAGATCGGGGGAGTCTTTTCTTAGTTAAAGAAATAATTTTATCTACAAAGGGAGTAACACGGGCATCTTTCCAGAAGTCAGTATCAGTTTTACCTCCAGAATAATGTAGAGACACAAAGTCTCTCATAGAATCATGTAAGGAAGCGACATAATCATTATAGTCTCTTTCCATCTCATTGTCAAGGAGTAAATCCTCGGTAGGATATCCATATGCAAAGCGTTCTAGTTGCATCAGTGTAAGATGAATACTAGTTGCTTGCAATGGTTCTAGGAATCCCGAAGAGAGCCCCAATGAAAGACAATTCTTATCAAGAAACTTGGTAATTCTACCAGATTTAAACTCAATAGATTTGACTTTCTCAACGTCACCTAGTTCTTCTAGGATATCGTCTTCAGATGCATACTTATCGCAGTACACATATCCTTTACCAATTTTAGTACGAGTTGGAATCTCCCAAGTCCAACCATATTTTCTAGCAGTAGCAAGAGTATATGGTTTTCTAGAAGATTCTGTCTCTGTTTTATATACTAATGCTCTGTTGACAGGAAGGTATTCAGAATAGTCTACCCAGTCATCAGCGGCACTCAAGACTCTAGCGAAACCAGAACAATCAACAAATAAATCACCTTCTATTGTTTCGCCAGTATCGAGTTCAATAGATTTAATAAATCCTTCCTCTCTATTAACCTTGACTACTTTAGCATCGTAATGTTTAAGTAGTTTGCTTTGAGATTTAAAGAACTCGCCTGTCTTATATGCATCTAGATGTAATGCATTTTGATTATAATCACACATTAAGTCTGGTTGTTCGACAAAAAAGTTAGACTTATTGCCGTTCATCAAAGTGATGTGCTTACCTACAGGACCATAGGCAAGACAAGTATAATCAATATATTTACTAGCTGTTGGTGTTCCGTCAATGGGTGAAAGAAAACTCTGCTTGGTCTTACTCCAGTTGTCAAACTTGATGCCAAGTTTAGGTAGAGCATCCATACCATGCATCATTGATACATGGTCCATCTTGAATACATCAAGAAATTTACCCGTTGTGCCTTCACCTACACCTATGATAGGGATCTCTTCAGTAGAGACATTGACACATAGATGAGATTCGGACAGATAATAAGTTACCATCCATCCAGCAGTACCCCCACCAACAACAACTACTCTCACTCTACAAGAAACTCCTTATCTGTACGTGTGTAATCTCCAAAAGAAATTACATCATTGTTGTTAAGAGAATTACCAAGATTAATAGAAGCTGGTGCTGCAGGGATGTAGTCAGAACTCAACGTAAAGTTATACTGAGTTCCGTCAGGTTTAGTTACGGTGTCGATGTTAATGTTGCCAGCAGGAATAGTAGGGCGAGATTCGGTACGTGCCTGCTCATACATCTTGAACAAATCTCCTACAATATCATCACGACGCTCATCCAGAGCAGCGAGAAGCATGTCGCGAATAAAGTCCAAGTCAGAATGTGTTTTAGTCATAAGGATTACTTACAGAATTGAATTTACGATATGAACCCACTTCAGGGTCAGGGTCTAACCACTTAGTATACTCTACATCTTCTAGACAGGTGTCTAGTTGCATCTGATTGTCAAGCAAGTACATGTCAAAGTAACGCTTTTTCCACTCATGATACTTTTGAATACGATAGTCAGGTTTACCATTGATCTCTAGAAGACCGCACTGAACATAGCGGTAGGGAGATCTCTCAAGAATGACTGTCGGTTTCATCAGGTTCCTTGTTGTGTCCATATTGTAGCACCTCCTCATCGTCATGTAAAGGGGGTGTGCCAGTTTTCTTTCTGACCTGCTTACTGCTCCAGAATGCTAGAGCAATCAGGGCAAAGTAAAACAAGGTATCATCAATCATCACAAGGAAGAAGATGAGACCACCACCAAACTTTAACCAGTTAGGAAGTCGCTTGGTGAGTCTACCTACCACAGGAGCAATCTTCTTTTCAAACTTGAAGTAAAGAATTGCTGTCAGTGTAACTGTGATCTCACTCATCGGAACGATGAAGTACAAAGACAGGAACAGAAAGATTGGCCAGTAGTGTCTCTCTGGAATTTTTTGGATTAGAGAGACATACTTAGAAATTAACTTTTTAACTAGCATCATCATGTGTTGTCATCATATCTTCCCAGTCAGTATCAGTAACCTGATCTGATAGTTCTTTGTATTCTTCAGCAGGGACTGCCATGACAGCAGTTCCATCTGGTTTACGAACTATAAAGGATTCACCTGCTTCAATGCGATCCATGTATGCATCGAAGTCTTTTTCAAATTCATCGAACGGAACTTCAACCATTGATCTCCTTAAAATCTTTTTCAAAAATTGCCAGACCAGAATCGGTCAGCACATGGTTATACATTTTGTCAAACACAGCAGGTGGCAACGTACATACACTAGCACCATAGAGGAAACAACGCGAGACATGGTGGACATCTCTCAAACTGGCAGCAAGGATCTTGGTGCGAACACCATGAGCACAGTACAGACCAGAGATAGCACGAACAAGTTCAACACCACTGAGAGAATTATCATTCATAC
>Ga0315320_10001589_pt1 | contig 18816 bp, 16 predicted proteins | sample M140m21515metaG_FD_203458 | JGI IMG/M metagenome (GOLD analysis project Ga0315320, IMG submission 203458) | Ammonia-oxidizing marine archaeal communities from Monterey Bay, California, United States - M1 40m 21515 | ecosystem: Environmental > Aquatic > Marine > Coastal | place: USA: California... | reverse complement strand
TGAGCTCGCCCGCCGAGGTCGCTCTGTCGTTGTTCTCGAGAAGAGCGTCCCAGGGGCTGAAGCATCCGGCGCAGCAGGGGGCATCCTTGGCCCCCACCTCGAATGTGATGCTGCCGGGCCGTTCCTGGACTTCTGTCGGCATAGTCTCGCGCTTTACCCCCAGTGGGTGGGGGACTTGGAGGAGGCATCCGGGATCGGCCTCGAATTCGTGGAGTGCGGCGGACTCTTCGTTGCTTTCGACGACGCCGAAGCAAATCACCTCGCCGAGCGGTCAGCGTTGCTGGGTCAGCTCGGACTGCGCTGCGAGTTGCTCGAAGGCCCTGCAGTGCAGGCTCAAGAGCCCGGCCTCTCTCGAGGGATCGTCGCTGGCTTGTCTCTTCCTCAAGAAGCTCGGGTAGAGCCCCGCTCCATTGTGCGAGCTCTCGCCATCGCGGCCCGGAGCGCTGGGGTGGTGTTCGCGACTGAGACGGTCCTTGGCCTCGAGCCCTCGTCCGGCGGGGTCCAGGTGAGCACCGCGGCGTCCAAGTGGCACGCCAACGAGGTCGTCCTCGCTGCCGGCGCATGGTCGAGCTCCGTCCCCGGCAGCGGGCTCCCACCCGCCAGCGTCAAGCCCGCACGGGGACAGATGGCCCTGCTCCAGTTTCCTACACCGCCGACCCGCGCCGTTGTCTTCAGTGAGCGAGGGTATGTGGTGCCCCGAGATGATGGACGTGTTCTGTGTGGCTCGACCCTTGAGTTCGAGGGGTTCCGCAAAGAGGTGACTGCCGGGGGGTTGCGGTCGATTCTGAACCTGACCCTGGAGCTTCTGCCCGGAGCCGCACACGCTCCTGTCATCGAGACGTGGGCTGGCTTCCGCCCCTACACGAGCGACCACCTGCCGCTGATCGGCGCAGGGGCATACCCTGGCCTGTGGTTGGCGACCGGCCACTACCGAAACGGGATCTTGTTGGCCCCAGCCTCAGCCCAGTGCCTCGCCGCGATGATCTGCGGCGAGACTCCGGCGATCCCCCTGGATGCTTTCGGCGCTGGCCGACTTCAGTAGAGCCCCTCAGGCCCTCCCGATCAATTGATGACCGTCTGTCCAGCCTGGTCGCCCTCTTCATCTTCAGCGATGAAGAGGATGTAGTACTCGAAGGGCTCATCACAGTCGAGAAACGACGGAGAGCTCACCACCTGCGCACCCCACTCATCCTCTGTCCCCTGGACCCGTAGGAGGTCCACTGGCTCCCCGATGGATCCTTCCGTATACGGCTGGTCGTACTCGTCGTAGAAGGCGAGGCCGACTTCGGCGAATACAGCGAGCACAGCCTCAGGTCCATCCTCGTGGGTGACCTCCGCGAAGAGGTTCCAGTTGTTGTCGGCGTCACAAAACGCATCCGTGCGCTCGATGCGCGGCACATTTGGGAGCGGTGGAAAGCAGCCTTGAAGAGCCAACATGGCCAAGGTGGGAACCAGAGAGAGAGCGCGAGAAGTCATGAATTGTCAGGATGGCAGGCCAGCCCGGCACTGACTAGCGACTCTCAGAGCGCGCGTGGGTCCCTTGGGCGATCAAGCGCCCCTCGAAACTCTGCACTACCATCACCGTCGCGCGCGGAGACGACTCTGACGCGCAGGAGTTCAGCGATGTCAGATTTTCACTGCAACCGTTGCGGCGGCACCTCCTGCTCTGATGGAGCTAGCTGCGTCCCGATGTCCAACCCACCCGTACAGAACAAGTACTGGGAGAAGGTGATGGCCGTAACCTGCGGGCGCTGCTGGACCGATTGGAAGGACATGGAGGTCAAGATCATCAACGAGTACCGGCTCAACATGCTTGAGCGTGAGCACCGTCAGATGCTCAAGAAGTTCATGACCGACTTTCTCGACTTGGACGGCACGGGGAAGACCGCGGAGCTGCCGAACGAGGTGTCTGAGAATTGGAAACCGTCCTAGGCGCACCAGCTTCGGACGATCCTCGCGGGCTCAGGTGAGCCTCGCGGGCTCGGATCCGCATCACCGACTCGCGATGGTCCCGCGCTAGTAGTTCCGAATCACCAGCTCGTTGATCTTCCCTCGGCGGGAAGCCTTGCTGTTGATCGAGCGAGAAGCCATCACCCTAGAAACGTTCCATCCGTCGCTCGTGTAGGCATCGGCAAGGCCTTCGGCGTCGCTGTTGCTCATCATGAAGTTCACGCCTCGCGCATCAAGCGACCCAAGCAACTCGCGCAGACGCTGCTGCTCTTCAGGCCCGAAGCCACCGGCCACGTACGACGTAAAGTTCGACGACCGTGACAGCGGAGCGTACGGAGGGTCGAAGTAGACGAAGTCACCCTCAACGGCGTCCTTGACCGCATCCTCGAAATCACCCTCACGCAACTCCGTCGTTGCCAGTCGCTCACTGCACGCCCGTAGGTTGGGCTCATCACAAATGAGAGGGTCCTTGTAGCGACCAAAGGGCACGTTGAAGCGGCCTGATTTGTTCACCCGATACAGACCGTTGAAGCCCGTCCGGTTCATGAAAATCATACGGGCGGCGCGTGCTGGAGCCGACATGGTCTTCGGGTCCCGCGCTCGGACCTCGTAGTAATGGTCCTTGTCGTAGTAGTGCTCGCCGAGGGCCTCAATCAGACTATCAACGTCGTTTTTTACCACTCGATAGGTGATCGCAAGGTCCGGATTGGCGTCATTTAGAACCGCCTCATCCTCGCAGTTGCGCCAAAACATGGCGCCTCCCCCGACAAAAGGCTCGAAGTAGCGCCCCCAACTCTGCGGGAGTAGCGCTTCGAATGAAGGCAGAAGCTTCGTCTTGCCTCCGACCCACTTCAAGAAAGGCCGAGGGACAGATCGCACATTACGGCGACGTCCACGTGTTTTATGGTCTTCTTGTAGGAGTTGCTCTGCGAGCATAATTACCATCACCGCGGGGTAGATCACGTGAGTCTCTGCACTTACAGAGCACCATCATGGCGGTTTTTACCAGAACTTGTCTAGAAGTACGACTCGAAGGTCACACTCGTCTCCTGGCGCATAGTCGAGTAGATTCCGTTCTATGGGATGGCTTTTCTACGAGGCCTGTCACGAGGACGAGGTCCCCGTGGGCGGCAAACACAAGGCGATCGTCGAGGGATATCCCGTCGCGATCTACAACGTCGAAGGCACGCTCTACGCCAGCGGCGACTTCTGTCCCCACGAGCGGGTGTCCCTGGCAGACGGCGGGGGTCTCGAGGGGGAAATCGTCACGTGTGGAGCCCACCGCTGGTGCTTTAACGTCCGCACTGGTGAGTGTCTCGAGGACGCTGCATTTCCTCTCAAGCGGTTCCCTGTCGGGCGTCGAGACGGCACTGTCTTCGTCGGGTTCTGGGACGATGAGGAGGAGTGATCTGCTCAAGCGAGCATCGTCGTCGAGGTGCCCGAACAACTCAGCTGGCGGCGAGCACCTCAACGAGAGGCCGGGGACACCACCCGAGAAGCTCGCGGGCAGGTCCTGAGTCCGTCAAAACGGACTCGCGCATCCCACGCACCTTTCTGTCGATGCTCTCTGCCCTTTGGGTACGCCCCAGTCGCTCCAACATTCGCACAGCCCCACGCGACAGCGGTGCTGGGACATCAATGACCGGGGGCACCCTCCAGCCGCGGGCAGCAGCGAGCGTCTGTACAACCTCGCCGAAGGGCAGTTCATCCGCGCCCGGCAGGTCAATGGTGAGGGCGCCCTCTGTGAATAGGGCGTCGTCGAGGTTGAGAGCAGCGAGCACTGCGTCCACGACGTCATCCACGTGCACTGGCGCCCGTCGGGCGACACCGTCAGGCACGGGAATCACCGGCAAGCGGGCTGCTCGCTCGAGAGCGGAGAGGTGGGGGGACCCTGGACCCAGGATCATCGGGGGCCTCAGCAAAACCGCCTGGACCCCAGAGCACTCCCGCACCAACTCCTCCATCGCAGCCTTGCTCTCTGCATAGGCTCCCCGATGCTTACGCAGGACGGTATCCGAGGAGAGCACAACGAAGCGGACACCTTCGTCCAGCGCTCCCAACAGCGCCCGTGTTCCTTCGACATGCACGGCGCGGCAAGCGACTTCGTCACCGCTGCGAACCAGACCCGCAAGGTGGAGCACCGCTTTGACTCCCTCAGCGGCTGGGGCGAGGGTGCGCGGCGCAGTCAGGTCTCCTTCGATCATCCAGGTATACGCGCCAGCACCATCCAGTAGATCCCGGTTCGAACTCGGGCGTACGAGCGCGCGGTGGTGCACCTTGCGTCGGCCGAGAGCACGACACAGCGAGCGACCAAGTAAGCCAGTCGCACCAGTGACGAGGATCTCGCCGGTCCCCCGCGCAGGGCGGCTGCGGGGATCACTGGGCAAAGGGCTCACCCGCGGTGACCCGCTGGAGCTGCAGTCAGCGATTCCCAGTACTCAGCGACCATGGACGGAGTCGCCACCCAGGCCTCACCGCTGTCCAATATCTCGGAAAACACGGAGCGGAAGAGGTCCCGCAGCACTCGCTTCCCAAACAGGTGGGGCTCCGGGTGGGTGAGGAAGTGGCAGAGGCCACCAAGTTCACGGACGTGATTCATTTTGCGGCGCAGCACATCGACCAACTCAAGTCCGCGGTAGCCCAGCAGAAGCAGGCGGTCATCCGCCGGCATCGTCAGTGGCAAGACGAGACATCCCTTCCGCCGAAACGGGAAGAGCGTGCCGCAGCCCCGACGCGCTCCTAGCAGGGTGTGGGTGTCCGTGTCGGGAACAGAGGAGTCCCACGCAAACCGTGGACCCACGGCTTCATACAGCGCGTCTGAAGTCAGCAACGACGGCGCCCTAAACCCCTTGATGCCGTATTCGGCCACCAGCTCGCGACAGCTGTCCAGACGCTCCGCGATCTGATCCACGGGGAGAAAGCTGATTCGATTGTCATGCACATCGCCATGGAGCGCGATCTCCCCTCCCGCCTCTGCGACTGCGCGAAGGAAGCCCTTGTCCCAGGTGTAGCCGTGACCTACGAGGAAGAAGCATGGACGAAGACCCAAGGCCACCATCTCATCCAGCACCTGACCGGCGAGAGCCATGCCTTCCTTCGTGTCCACATCGTGCGTGACCAGGAGAGGAAAGCGACGCCCTCCGGGCCAAACACCACGGCGGTTCTCGGTCCCGGGGGTCAAACCATCAAAAAGTTCGGCGCGGAAGTCATCAAGCCTACGCTCAATGGGCCAGGCCGGATCGGGCGGACAGTCCTCAGGCCCATGAGACGATCTGCCCGCTACCAGAGGGTAGAGCGCCATACGCAGCGCACCTGGAACCATGTGGTACGGGAGCGGAAGTCGAGCGTGCAGAGGAGGTCGGGTGGGACCGATGTAACGCTCTTCGACGATGGCCCGCCACGCCATATGGGGGTTGTACGGAAGCTGTCGTGCCCCGTCTCCGAGTTCAGTCACCGCGTCGAGCGGATCGCGCGCGAAGAGTCCAAAGATCGCACCCACGTCTTCTGGGAGAGGACGGTCGGTGAAACGCACATCGAAGCCCGCACGCTCGGAAAGCGCGCGGCGCAGCGCTTCATCGTCGCGATCCCAGCGAGCGAGGAACCTCAGGTACTCATTGTCGAAACGCGCCATCCCAAGGCTTCTACCACCCCCTTGGACCCACTCGCACCCACTACAGCCCACGGACTAGGGTCGTACACCGACGTTGGCACCCCTCAGGGTCGGGCGATTCTCAACCCGGTTGGAGACTTGAACCCCACGGGAGCAGCCCTATACAAAGAGGGGACCCGGGCTTCGATTCGGCTGCGCATCCTCCTCCTCCCCAGCGCAGTCTCATCGTTGCTCGGGTCCCGTATTCGCGGATCAGATGTCTAGTGCAGACGACCCTCCGGACGGGTGTAGGCTTCTCCCGTGATACGCGCCCACGCTCTCTTCTTTGTCGTCCTCGGCCTCGTGATGGCTCTCGCCGGCGTCGTACACGCAGACGACGCAGACAGCCTGCCAGCTCTGGGAAGCCCAACCACTCTGACTGTCATCGATGGTCGGGACGCCGACCAACGCGGGGACGAGTCGCTGGGATGGTACGAGACCTCGAGTGGAGAGCTCAGCGCCACGGGACCTGAGGGGTTCTCGATGCGCTCCGAAGTCACCAGCGCTTTCTATCGGGCCGGCGACGAGCTTGGGGCCGTACTCTACGAAGGAGCGAAGGGGACGGAGAGGCATCACATCGAGGTCATCGTCCGCGAGTTTTGGTGCCGCAACAGCATCGTCTGGACTCAATGCCGAACATCCGTCACTGGATCCCTCAGCGGACCCAACGGGACGACTGAGCTCATCGCATTTGATGGGGAGGTCGAAGGCAACACCGATGACCTTCGCGATGTCCTATACGAGGCGCTCCTGTTGGATTTGGCCCGCGCCCAATCGGAGGGCCTCGGCGCTCCAGTGAAAAACGACGGCGCAGAGCATCCTTCGATGAGGTTCGGCTGGGTCGAACGAGCAGACGGATCCCGATTCGTCGGCGCCGTCCGAGATGTGCCGCACGGAATCTGCGTCGAAGGCCGCGGAGCGCGCCAAACAACGGTCCCCATCGACGAGATCGTGGATGTTCGGATCGTCGATGTCTCCATTCCTGGAGGAGTTCAGAGCACCCGATGGGCCGTCCTCCCCTTCGCGGATGGCAGCTGGCTCGGCGGTCGAATCCTCCGAAACAGCAGAGAATCCACGGCCTTCCTCACCCCAGATGGTGCCCGCATCACCGGACCGGAGCGCAACCTTCAGATCGTCAGCGGTTCTTGGAACGTCGAGGGCCCCCAGTGCCAGGTCGCCCGTGGGACGGGTGTCGTCGGTGGCGGAGTCGGGAGCTACGGCGTCTCCTTAAAAAGTGACACCCGCGTCAACCAGCCCAAGCTCCCAGAAGATACGCCCGTGGTGTACGTCGATGGGAGGGGAGAGCGGATCGATGAACTCGACATCACCCACAAGCACGTCTTTGGACTGCGCGCGTTCCACCTCGGGGACCGCAGGTGGAAGCGTCACCGCCTCAACTGGGTGAGCTACGCCAGCGAGATGGACTCTCGGCAGGTTGACCAAAGCCTCGACGAGTGGATTGCCCTGAATCGACGACGCAAAGCAAACTGGACCGGGGCGCTCGCGGGCGGCATCGGGATGGCAGTGGCCAGCGGAGTCACTTCTGGCCTCCTGACTTTGGCCTGGGCGGACACAGGAGACAACGGTATCTCCATCACGATCCCGTTTGTCGCCGTAGGGATTGGTATCGGTTCCGCCATCGCCGGCGTCTCGGCTTATCAACGGCTGAGATGGGGGAAGCGGGCCGACCGCCCCGAGCGTTACCACAACCTGATCGACTACCTGACCCTCGACGAACTCGACGCCTTGAGGGACGAGCAGGAGTCACAAGCCGAAGAGCTATGAAGCCTCTGGTCTTTCTCGTGCACGGGTTCATGCGAACTGGCGCCTCGATGGTCCCCATGTCCCTGGGGTTGCGACGGGAGGGTCACCAGACCCATGTGGTCACCCAGGTGAATCTGCACCGTGACATCCCCGCACTCGCGGACATGCTCCGAGAACGGGTAGATAAAGCACGCAGAGAGGCCGCTAACCCGCAGGGAGAGCTCCCGGACGCGCACTTCGTGACTCACTCGATGGGCGGCATCGTGGTCCGCTCGATGTTGAACCGGCATGAAATCGCCGGACATAATCGGGTCGTGATGCTCGCCCCCCCAAACCAGGGCAGCCGGGTCGCCGCCTACTGGTACGACAGCGTTCTCCGCTTCCCCTGGGGCCGGTTCGACCCCCTCCGGAAGCTCTTGCCAGGCACGCGAGGGCAATGCGCCAACGCTGGCGATCCCGACGCCGAGTTCGGTGTGATTGCGGGTGTCCACCCCGGACGGACAGACGACGGAAAGGTCTTTGTCGAGGAGGCCCGCTGGAGCCACGCCCGAGACTTCCTCGTCGTGCCATTCGGACACACCTTCATCATGGCGAGACCTAGGGTCATCACCCAGACCTCAGCGTTTCTGAGGAATGGGGCCTTCGAACCGGCAGCCCATGGAGAACGATTGCACCAGACCCAGAATGGTCGTGGGGACCCACCTTCGACCAGCGGGCCTGGAACAGCGACGCGGGGCTAGTTCGCGACCCGACGGTGCATGATGGAGTACGCGCCGATCTTCTCGACCTCCACAAAAGTCTCAAACAAGTATTCGTGCACCTGCGGAGCTGCATTTCGCAATGTCCGCTCCGGTCCCTCCATCGAGTCGTCCAAGAAGACAGCGACCGCAGGTTTGCTGGTCTCCAGCCGTCGAATGAGGTCCGCCTCCTTCTCCGGGGCCCCTGCGACGTACAGGACCCCCACATATCCAGTTCCATCCTCGCGCCCAGTCAGCGCATGAAGCAGCGGCTGGTTTGAAGGCACCCACAATGGGCCAGGAGGAGCCCGTTCAATGGCACGAAGCACAGGCTCCACTTCATCCTGCTCGTAGTCCGTCACCACCAACGTGCCCGCTGCCGTCCGGAGCAGATGGTCACGCTCCAGGGGAATCGTGAATGAGCCGGTGTAGACCGAGCCCGTGTGGTTGCGCACGGTGTTCGACACCAGGGCGAGCGGGAGAAAGAGGGCCAGTGAGGTCACGACCCACCCTGCGCGGGTTTGGTGGCCCAGCCGCACGGCAAGAAAGGCGACGGCCACCCACATCAAGGGTCCTGCTTGAAGTAGGTGCCCGAACTCCGGCTTCATGCGGATCTGATTGCACGCCAAGACCCCAAGGAGCAAGAGCAACCACGATTCCCGCCTTCGCTCCAGCTCGCTCTCGTCCCTGAAGAGGAAAAGGAGAAGTCCCCCATAAATGACGAAAGGCAGCCAAAGCAAGAGTCGGTCGAGAGAACGCTCCACGATTTGATCCACGGGCCCTGGGAACGTCGGGAAAGAAATGGTCTGGTTCACGGCGACGTCGTGCCAGACCTGACCCCCAACCGCAGTGAGTACACCGTCCCCCATCATCACCAGGGAGGCCGTGAGAGCCACCAGGCCGATTGTCGGGGCAAGCGCTCCCCAAACAAAGACCCTCGGGGAGCGCTTTGTTCCCGAGACGGCCCCCAACATCACCGCTCCAAACAGACCGAGATCGAGGCGGAACAGCGCGCACGCCGCGATCACGACACCCATGGCCGCAGCCCTCCGCGAGGTTGGGGTGCGATGAACGGCCCACGCGCTGATCAAGAGGGCGAGAGTCCCGAGTTGAAAGAAGCCTTTGTGCAGCGGCCCGGGCACAAGAAGCGACAACACCACCGGAAACAGCGCCCAGGGAGTCCAGCGCGGACCGAGGAGTCGGAGAGCGACTTCATAGAGGGCCGCGGTGATCGCGATGCGAAGGGCAAGAAACACCCCGAACGCCAACGACAATGGCGCGGCCCCGAAGACAGCACTCAGGCCAGCGATCAGCAAGTAGCGACCAGGTCCGTACCCATTCACCACGAAGTCGATACCCGGAGTATCTCCGTCGAGGATCGCACGGACGTAGAGCAACAACTCACCCAGGTCGTAGAGCATCAGCCCGCGACTGTGGTGGGGCAAGAACACCACCAACGTGAGCAAGGCGAGAGCGCCGTGGGTCACGAGACGCGCCTGCTTGTTCATGGCGCCGACCCCCTGCGCCCTAGAGCCACGAACGCCCAGCTCCAGAGCATCGCGGCGACGAGCGAAGCCAGCAGTCCAAGGATCTGGCCCAGAGGTCGGTAGCGCATGGTCACCTGGTGCTCCCCTGCGGGAAGTCGAACCGCCAACAGCCCTCCCGCGTCCCGGGCGATCGTTCCCACATCAGTGACGAAACCAGGCAGGTGCGACTGATTGATGACCACCGTGGCTTCGCGCGACAGGGAGACCTCGAGGTGAATGCGAGAGGAACCAACCTGCACTCTCTTGACCTTCCCCCGCGAGGTCGCCTCATCATCGAGCCAGGCCTCTCCGCGATATCCGGGGGCAGAGACCACAGCCCCGAGCGAGGTCACAAAATGGCTCGGTTGAGCTAACTCAGGCAACTCAAGGGTCCCGTACCAATCAATGGTTCCGACTCCATGGGCAGCGTTGTCGTATTCCCGCGCGGCGGGCGGGCGCCGGCGCTCACGCAAGCGGTGTCTGCGAGACCACTTCTCCCGTGTGGCTGCGGTCTCGTCAATCCATGACAGGTGACCGATCTGTTTCACCTGTTGGCAGTCCGTGCAGCTCCATATGGGCATGGGTTCCGCGAACCGGTCCGCCCAAATGGGGGCGTTCTGTAGAAACGGCCACAAGAGAGCCAGGATGAGAAGACACCACCCGCCTCGCTCATTCCCGCGCTCTGCGGCCCAGTCCAACAAAGCGCGCGCACCCTCGCCGGAGAGCAGCACCGCCGGCAGCAGAATGAAGAAGTTGTAGTACTTCACCGGCTGCGAGAGGGAGTGAAAGCGAGGCAGGCCACCCGCCAACAGGAAGTGCAGGTCAGGAAGGAGGTGCGGCCCCATGCAGACCCCCACAGCCCCAAAGAAGAGCATCGGTGCAGCCAATTGCCCTCGACCCACCGAAGAGATGAGCCCCAGTGCGATCAAGAGCAAGAGAGCTGGAGTCAGTCCCAGGTACTCGTACTCCCGCGTCGCCGAACGTCGATCCACCTCGTCCATGAGCTCGCGACCGCGCGGAGGGTCCGGCGGCGGCAGGTAGTCCCCGATCGTCGGCGCCCGACCAGAGAGGCCGACAAGCAAGTCTCCTGCGCTGGAATAGAAGTGCTCGTCATGGCGCGCGGGGTCGAGCACCGCGCCTGGCCCCTCCCCAGCCGCGGGCGCGGGGTAGACGCTGGGCGGGATGTTGTCGGCATGGGCGTAGCTCGCTTCGGCGAGGATCGGCGCCAACGCAGTGAACTTGCCGATCCCGAGCGTCGCAACCACCACCGCGAGGATGGCGAGGCCTCCCAAAGAGGGGCGTAGGTCACGGAGAAACGAACGGCCCTTCTCGGAGGCCACGAGCCAGCCGACTCCAGCCACGGTCAGGACCCCGTACGACGGTGACGCGTAACGGCGCGCGAACGCGAGCCCCGCGGTCACTGAGAGCAACGCCAGCCAGGGGAGTAGGGCCGCGACCCAGCGACGTTCGGACCGCTGCCGTCCCGCTGCGTGCGCCCAGGCCGCCACGACCAGGAACCCCGCAGTGGCGACGAAGGCGTTCCCCCCTTGCTGCAACAGCAGAAAGAGCAGCGCTCCCGCCAGAATGCGGTCACGAGGTCTACGGGGAGCCAGAAAGAGAGCCAGCGTCCCTGGGGCCGCCATATAAAGCGCCTGGGGATAGAACCCCACGAGCATCATCGACGGTAGCCAACCGGAGACCGCAAATGCAGCCGCTGCGAACGCCGCCGGTCGTGGCTCGAGGCCCAACCAGTCCCTCGCGAGGCGCCAGGTTCCCCACACCCCAAGCCCGAGAAGGAGGAGAAGGTTCAACTTCACACCCCAAACGGGGCCCAACAACAAGACGGCGAACAGAGTCGGCGCCCAAGAGCCGTCAAAGGGCTGGCCCAGCGTCGGATAGCCTCCACCGATCAGGTGCGAGCGCATGGGAAATGCGCCCTCTTGAAGAATCGTCTGCCGCGCGGCCAGATCGAAGAAGCGATCTGTCAGCCAATCGTTGTCCCGATACGCATCACCGCTAAGAAAGCCGTCGGCGTGCAAAAACATCGGCAGGCAAAATGCCAGCACCAGGGCGACCAGCATCCAGGTCAGGTGCCTGGTCGTCGTGTCCTCCGTCACCGAGAGAGCATAGGATGGAACGGCATGCGCGCGTCTCTCCTCCTCGTACTCCTTCTCCTCACGGGGTGTGTTCCCGGCCCGAATGACGATGACTCCACGGCCAATGACGACGATCAGGCCAACGATGACGACTCCGCACCACCCAGCGCTCTGACCCTGGACGAGATCCAGGCCCGTTGCACACACAACAGCTATCACATCGAGCCAGATCTCCCGTTTGACGCCTCGCATCGGTACACGCACGCACCGCTCGACGTCCAACTGGAAGAGCAAGGGGTGCGAGGCTTCGAGCTCGATCTTCACCTGGGAGATGACGACCTGCTGCGCGTCTATCACATCCCTGTCATCGACTCCGTCACCACCTGCGAGCTGTTCGCGGACTGCCTGCAACTCATCCGAGACTGGTCCGACGACCATCAGGGGCATCACCCGATTTTCGTCTGGATGGAGCTCAAAGACGACATCGACGTAAACAAGATCACCGACTATGGCGCGCTCGATGAAGTCATCCGCTCTGTCTTTCCCCCTGACCGACTCCTGGAACCCGATGATGTGCGAGGCGAGTTCAGCTCCTTGCGGGAGGCCCTCACCGAGGAGGGCTGGCCGCGCATCGATCTCGTGCGGGGACAGACGATGTTCCTGTTACTCGAGAGCGGTGAGCATGCAGAAAACTACAGCCAGAACTACCAGACGCTGGAAGGTCGCCCCATCTTCGTCCAAACCGGCCATGAGAACTTCGATGTGCCCATCGCATCGGTCGCGAAGATCAACAACGCCGGGTCGACCGACATCATCGCAGACGCCGTCAAACGGCGACTCCTGGTAGCGAGCAACATCGGAAGCGCCGATGGCACCGACGAAGAGAACGCCGCGAAGCGCAGCACCGCTCTAGACAGTGGCGCCAATATGCTCTGTGACGACTTCCCCGCGCCTGTCGATGGTCGGTCCTATTGGCTCGACATGCCTGACGGCGCTCCATCTCGGTGTAACCCGCTACGGGCCCGCGACGAGTGCACGAGCGAGGGGCTCGAGTCCTTGAATTGAGGGGAGGGAGTGTCCGAACCGCCTCCTAGAAGACTTGCTCCGCGCGCGTCGCGGGCTATAAGTCTTGGCTCATGGCATTGGATATCAAGGCTCGCAAACCCTCCTGGCTCAAGGTGCGTGCTCCTTCGGGAGAGCGCTACACCTGGATCAAGGAGCAACGTAAGACACTCGAACTCTCGACCGTCTGCGAGGAAGCATCCTGCCCTAATATCGGGGAGTGCTGGTCCGGCGGAACAGCCACCTTCATGGTCATGGGCAGCATCTGCACCCGGGGGTGCCGCTTCTGCAACGTAAATACGAACAGAAACGGCCTCCCGCTCGACCCTGAAGAGCCGGGCAAGTTGGGGCGCACGATCGCGGCGATGGACCTGAGCTACATCGTCATCACGTCGGTCGACAGAGATGATCTCGCGGACCAGGGGTCTCAGCACTTCGCTGACTGCGTCAAAGCAGTCAAGGCCCACTCGCCCTCAACGAAGGTCGAGATCCTCTTCCCCGACTTCCGTGGCGACAAGAATCTCATCAAAACCTGCGTGACATCCGGCGCCGAGGTCCTCGCACACAACATCGAAGTGACCCGCGCTCTGACCAAGAAGGTGCGAGATGGGCGCTGCGGCTACGACCAATCTCTGTCGGTGCTTGAGACCATCAAGGAAGTAGACTCCTCGGCCTTTAGCAAGAGCTCGATCATGGTCGGTCTGGGTGAGCCCGAGGAAGACGTCATCGAGACCATGAGGGACCTGCGCTCGGTCGGGGTCGACTTCTTGACCATCGGCCAGTACCTACGTCCCAGCAAGAAACACATCGCCCTCGAAGAGTTTGTCCACCCCGACCAGTTTGCAGAGTACGAACGCGTCGGACGGGAGCTCGGCTTCCTCTACGTGGCCAGTGGCCCTCTCGTACGCAGCTCATACAAGGCTGGCGAATACTTCATTGGCAACCTTCTCGACGCGCGGGCTCGCGGGGAAGAGTGGACGCCAGCTCCTCCCACCACGCCGGCTCTAGGCCACAGCGATGTGGCGCGACGTCGACTGAAGGTCCTCGGGTAACCCACGCCGACCGAGGGTCCAGACCCTCGCCCCGGGTCGGCGCTTGCCGCCCCTACGCGCGCGACATATAAGAGCGGCCCCCGCCGCTCCCGATCCCGAGGTCTACTTGATGCATCCACTCTCGATTCTCAGCCCGTCCGGCGCTCCAGAGGCTGATTCGGATCCGGCTTGGAGCATCGAGCGCGTGCTCAGCTTGCATCGAGCGATGGTCCGTTCGCGGGTGCTCGATCGCATCATGGGAGACCTTCAAAGGCGTGGACTCGTCTCCATCTTCGCGCCAGCAAAAGGCCATGAGGCGCATATCTACGGCGCCCTGCTCGCACTGCGGCCGACCGATTGGCTGTTCGCGGACATTCGCCAAGGAGCTGCTGCTCTGTACCGCGGCTTTGAACTGCGTGGCTGGCTCGCACAGCTACTCGGGACAAGCTCGGCGGCCCACGCTGGACACGCCAACCCGACGGAGTTCACGGCCAGAGCTGTGAACTTCGTCTCGGTGAGTTCACCGGTGGGTACCCAAATCATCCACGCTGCCGGAACCGCCCAGGGGATGAAATCGAAGAACGTGGATGACTGCTCGTTTGTTTGGTTCGGGCCCGCAGCGGCGGCTGCGGGCGATTGCCATGTCGGGCTCAACTTCGCGGGCGTCAGCAAAGCTCCTGCGGTCTTCTATTACTGCTCAAGCGGAGACGCGCAAGCCGACGCAGAGCGCCTTGGGCCCGGTCATTTCGTGGACCGAGCAGAGGGGTATGGCATCCGCGCGGCGCGAGTCGACGGCAGCGATGTCTTCGCAGTCTATGCCGTCGTAGCGGACGCAGTGCGTCGAGCCAGAGAAGGGAAGGGCCCCACCCTCATCGAGGGCGTCACCGGTGGGCTCTCCGGCGAGGGCGATCCCTTGCAACGACTTGAGGGATACCTGGTGTCCCGCGGAGAGGACCCTGCAACCATCCGGCAGGGGATCGAAGCCACCTTCGAAGCAGAGGTTCGAGGCCACATCGAGGACCTGCTCAGGGAGCCCACTCCCGAGACGTCCACCCTCTTCGATGACGTCTTCGCCAATCCAACCGGACAGCTCATCGAGCAGCGCACCGCTCTCGAAACCCACCGCCGCCGCTTCGCCGGCGGAGTGATCGACTAGGACGCAACCATGCCCGTGATGAACATCATCCAGGCGGTCAATTCGGCCCTGGACGGAGCCCTGGCAGCCGACGAAGACGTCTTCGTGTTCGGTGAGGATGTCGGGCGATTTGGCGGCGTCTTCCGAGCGACGGACGGGCTGCAAGCGAAGCACGGTGAAGACCGCGTCTTCGACACCCCGCTCAGCGAGGCGGGCATTATCGGGACCGCGATTGGAATGGCGATCTACGGCCTCAAGCCGGTGCCCGAAATCCAGTTCAGCGACTTCATCTACCCAGCGTTCGACCAGATCGTCAACGAGATGGCGAAGTTCCGATACCGCAGCGGGGGCCAATACCCATGTGGGGTCACGGTGCGCACTCCATTTGGCGGGGGTATCCGCGGCGGGCACTATCACTCTCAAAGTCCGGAGGCGTACTTCGCCCATACCGCCGGCCTCAAGGTGATTGTCCCTTCTGATCCCTACACGGCAAAAGGCCTGCTTCTCACTGCGATCGACGACCCGGATCCGGTCATCTTCCTGGAGCCGAAGCGGATCTATCGCGCTGCACGCTCCGAGGTGCCCGACGAGCCCTACCGTCTTCCCTTCGCGGCCGCAGTGGACCGCGAAGGCGAGCACGTCACCATCGTGACCTATGGAGCCCCACTCCATGAGGCGCGCGAGGCGGCTGACCTGCTGGCCAAGAACGACATCAGCGCAGAGATCATCGACGTTCGCAGCCTTGTGCCGCTGGACGAAGAGACCATCCTCGCCTCGGTCCGCAAGACCGGGCGCGTGGTCATCGTCCACGAGGCCGCTCGTACCTGCGGGTACGGGGCCGAGCTCGCCGCGATCATCGCTGAGAAAGCGTTGATGTACCTCGAAGCTCCCATCGTGCGGGTGACCGGCTACGACACACCGTTTCCCTACACGCTGGAGCAGCAATACCTGCCCGACGCCTTGAAGATCTTCGAGGCGTGCGAGACCACAGTCGACTTCTAAAGACCGGAGCGAGAGATGGCGTTCGAGTTCAAGCTTCCCGACATCGGCGAGGGTGTGGTCGAAGGAGAGATCGTCTCCTGGAAGGTGGCGATCGGCGACGACGTGGCCGAGGACCAGCCTCTCGTCGAGGTGATGACGGATAAGGCCACAGTAGAGATCCCCAGCCCGAGGGCAGGCAAGGTGACCAACTTGAACGGAGCCGAGGGCGACGTGGTCGAAGTTGGGGCCGTGCTCGTGGTTCTCGACGAGGGGAACGGCACGGTGGCCGCCTCGGAGGCATCGACGCCCCCGGAAGCCACTCCAGCGGCCGCGCCGGCTCCCGTCGCCGCGGCCCCGACACCGGCTCCGAAGCCCTCGTCACCCAAGGCCGCCACCAACGGCGCGGGTCTGCCTCAATACAGCACTCCCGCCGCGCGAAAGCCTGGCGACAAGGTCCTAGCTACCCCCGCAACGCGACGCGTCGCGCGCGAGCTCGGTATTGATCTCGGGGACGTCACTGGCACAGGTCCGTCAGGACGCATCACGAAGTCCGATGTCGTCGCCTTCTCCGAGGGGCGTCGCGCTCCTGTCGCTGCCGGCGGCGGAACTGGGATGCCGTTCCAGCACATCCCAGTGCCACCTGGATCCGGCCCTGAGAAGCGAGTGAAGGTCATCGGCTTGCGCCGCAAGATCTCCGAGTCAATGACCCGAAGCTCCCTGTCTATCCCTCACTTCGCCTACGTGGACGAGGCGGACATGACGGAGCTCGTGGCGATGCGCAAGCGCATCAACAAGAGCCTCGTCGCTCGGGGTGAGGACAAGGTCTCCTACCTACCCTTCATCATGAAGGCTTGTTGGCTCGCGTTTGACGACTTCCCTGAGGTGAATGCTCTCTACGACGCCACCACCGGGGAAATCATCTACAAGCACTACTTCAACTGCGGACTCGCCACAGACACCCCTCAGGGCCTCTATGTCTCGGTGATCCGCGATGTACCCAGCAAGTCCATCGTGCAACTGGGACAAGACATTCGCGACGTCACGGGACGAGTGCGAGCTGGCAAGGCGACGCGCGAAGACCTGACTGATGCGACGTTTACGATCACGTCCATCGGCAACATCGGGGGCCTCTTCGCCACCCCGATCATCAACTACCCCGAGGTCGCGATCCTTGGCGTAAACAAAATCCAGCAGCGCCCCGTCGTCCGCGACGGGGAGGTGGTTGTCCGTCATATGACGAACCTGTCGCCAAGCTTCGACCACCGCGTCGTCGACGGCGCGAACGCCGCTCGCTGGGTCAATCGAGTGATCGAGCTGCTCGAGACTCCCGGCCTCCTCCTCGCGTCAATGTAAGTCCGAGAGGGAGCTTCTCCCTGCTCGCTTCTTCCCATGGACTCAAGAGAGGGGTTCGTCAGTCACCGCACCATCTTTGTATTGACCGCATCGGACAATTCGGGAAACCGGTCCGCGATCCCGTGGAGGAGGATGTTGGCGTTGGTCATGTGACGACGGCCCCAAAGCGGCCCCATCGCCTCGCCCTCCTGCAGCTTTGCCTCCGCCTCTTCCAGCATCGAGTTGAGCTCGGCCTCGCGCGTCGCCGTCAATGACACTGCGCCCGACGCCTGTTCCCGTCGCATCAGTTCGATGAATGTCTGGGCTTCTTTCAGCGTGGAGCCCTGGGCTCGCTTGAGAGCTCCCACGATGAACCACAACATGATGCACGCAAGGTTGAACGCCGCCACCGCAGCGATGAGCCAGACGCGATCTCCAGTAAAGCCCCCGATGTCCATAGTCGTCCCTTATCGGCTGCGAGCGATCAGACCGCGAATTGGCGTACCCAGTGGTCCGCAGTCAGCGCTTCGCCTGTGTGTGTTGCCACCGTTGCGTCCCAGCGCTGGCTCTGTCCGGTCGCAAAGAGCGAAGTAAAAAACTCTCCGACCTCGGGCCGCCCTGCGAAGACGGGCTCTTGCTCTTCTTGACCCGTGCGCACGATCAGCGCCGCGCGGAACTGCGAAGCCAGCAACTCACCCAGAAGGTAGTTCTGGTAGTACGCCGGGTAACAAGCGACGTGCACCTTACTCGCCCAGTCGGGGCCATCCCAGCCGACCGGTCGCTGGAGGCCCTGGATGGACTCAGCAGAGTCCCACCAAAGCGACTCCAAGTCCTGCGAAGGGTCGGCATACATCTCTCGCTCGAAGTACGTCACCTGAAGCGCCCAGCGCGCAAAGACCAATTGCGCTTCCTTCAAGTCAGCGGCCGCATGGGCGGAGATCCCGTCGGGCACCCCCGCGACCTCCCGTAGCCACGGGGCGGTCTTGACCATCCGGCCAAAGAACATCGCCACCGCCTCAGTGATGAAGGTGTGCGCCGCATCGCGGAGGAGCCAGGGAAGATCCTCGTCAATCCCAGCGTTGTAGACCGCATGACCGAACTCATGCAGCGCCGTCTCCATCCACCGCGCGGTCGAGTCGAGATTGCAGAGCACGCGGACATCGGTGGGGTTGTCGATCCCGATACAGAAAGCGTGGGGGCTCTTCCCATCTCTCGGCAATAAGTCCGCCTGGCGCCATAGGCGATCGACAGGCAGACCCACCCCTCGGAAGAACCCATGGGTGTTCTTCTTGATCGCCGCGAGGGGGAACCAGGCATCCGTACCCCGCCCAGGCTCATGGCGCGGCACAGACTGCAGAAACCGGTCGGTGTAATCCCATGGCATCAACTCGCTGGGCGCCACCCCTCTCAACTCCGCCATCTCGGCGTCGAGGGAGCCCTTCCGCTGCTTCCACGGCTCGTCGGTCAGCGCGCGCAATTCATCGAGCACCGAGAAGAGCTGGTCAGGGTCCATCTCCTGGTCAGCCAACTCGAGAGTGAAATAGTCAGGAAAC
>Ga0315320_10001586_pt1 | contig 18842 bp, 18 predicted proteins | sample M140m21515metaG_FD_203458 | JGI IMG/M metagenome (GOLD analysis project Ga0315320, IMG submission 203458) | Ammonia-oxidizing marine archaeal communities from Monterey Bay, California, United States - M1 40m 21515 | ecosystem: Environmental > Aquatic > Marine > Coastal | place: USA: California... | reverse complement strand
CCAAAACAAAAGACTGGGGTTTTGAAAATTATCAAAAAGTTGTAAATTTAACTGATTTTAATTGGATTCAAGTAGGCACTGCGAATGAAAAATTATTGAAAAATATAAAAAATTTAAATGGAGAAACCAACATAAGAGAATTACTTTATCTAGTTTCAAAGTCTAAATTTGTTTTAGGAAACGAAGGTTATCTTAATCACATATCATCTAGTTTTGAAAATTTAAGTTTTGTTGTTATGTCTGGCTTTACTAAAACAGAACATGTGAGATATAAAAATACTATATTTATAAGCAGAGAGCCTCAGATAGAATGCGCCCCATGTTTTATAACTGGTTCATGCGACAGAATAAGAAAATATTGCACAGAAGACATTGAAGTTGATAAAGTAATTAAAATAATTATAAATAATTTTGATGTTAGATCAGAAATTTCAAAAACAACAAAAACATTACGTTAATACCTCTCAAAAATTTTTTTGGGATGATGGATTTGTTAATTTAGATATTCTTGAAAATAAAGAAAAAAAAAATATTTTTAATACTCTAAATTCAATAAACAATAATTCAAAAAATTACAAAACGATTATTAAAGATAAATATAAATCTTTAAAAATAATTGATATTAGAGAAGATAACAATTTTTATGATGATTTTATTGACTTTTTAAAAGCTGATCAATTAATTGAAAAACTTAATTTTATTACTTGTAAAAAATTAATTCCAATAGCAATTAAGATTCGAATTAATGGTAATCAAAAAAAAAAAAATTTATTTTTTAATAGGCATCGAGATACTTATAAGTCTAATAATATAATTTATGGAAATATCCCACCTTTAGTAAATCTTCATATTTATCCTGAGTGTACAGATTTTAAAGCAGAAAAACAGTTAAGAGTTTGGCCGGGAAGTCATAAAAGATTTTATAATAATTTTATTGATAAAATAAATATAAACTTTGCAAAAAGTTTAGATATAAAAACTGATAATAATAAAATGTTACTTTTTGATACCTCTTTAGTTCACGCAATTTACCCTACAAAAAACCCACTAGGATCTATTAGATGTATGTTTAATTTTTTAGATGAGCATCAAATTCATGATAAAATAGAAGATTACTCGTTAGTTTGTGAATGGAAAAAAAAATTATATGACATTTAATGCTGGTATTATAGGGTGCTCAGGAACTAGATTTAATGAAATATACTTACCATTCTTCTTAGAAAAAAAAAATCAAAAAAAAATTAATTTTTTAAAAGTTTTTAATAGAACAACCTTATCATCAGTAAAAGTTGCTAAAATTCTAGAAAGTAATGTTTCAAGTAGTATTGAAGACATATTAAATGACAAGGATATAGATTTGGTATTTTTAATACTACCTATGAATATAAGAAGGGATATATTAAAAAATAATATAGATAAAAAAAAAATACTTATCTCTGAAGTTCCTATAGTAAAAAATATTTTAGACTACCATATTCTTATTAGAAATTTAAATTCTAAACAAATAAATCTTTATATTTTTGAAGATAGATATTATTTTTATAAAAAAGTTTTTAATAATTTTTTAAAAAAACCACTAAATAAAATTGTACTTAATAATATTGAGTGGATGCACCATGCATATGGGGCTATCGCTGCAATAAATTCAAAAACAAATTTAAAAAAAGTTTTTTATATTAAAAAAAAATCTTCAGATGAGTATTTATTTAAATATAATTGTTTTGAAGCTTGCTACACGTTTAAAAATAATAAAAATGAGAATGTTAGAGAGAATGGTATAATTTCATTAGAATTTCATGAAAATGGAAGTAAAGAATTTTCTTTTTCTAAACAAGAGTATAAAGCTCTAAAATGTCAAAGTTTAGATTATTTTTTTGATGAAAATGAAGAAAAATTTAAAAACTTTAAACAAGATACTTATTTAATAAATCACCTTAAAAATGAAGCTATATTTGTTACGATAATTAAAATTGCTAAGTTTACCAAATTTTATTGGTTTCCAAAATTTGTAGTTAATATTTTTATTACGCTAGGAGTATTAAAATGATTAAAAAAAAGATTAAGGTAATATGTTTTGATCTTGATAATGTAATATGTACAACAAAAAAAAATTACTACAATGATTCAAAACCAAAAAAAAAAGTAATTAAATTTATCAATTCACTGTATGATAAAAATTATACCATCAAAATATTTACAGCAAGGTTTATGGGGAGATTTAACTCAAAATCAATTGCAGAAAAAAAAGGTTATAGCCTCACTAAAAAACAATTAGAGAAATGGGGTTTAAAATTTGATGAATTGATATTTGGTAAACCTGCATATGATATTTTTATAGATGATAAAAATTTAAATTTTTCAAAAAATTGGATTATTAATTTAAAGCAAGATTTAAATGAATAATGAATTGCTGTACATAACTAGTCATCAATTACCATCTAAAACGGCACATTCTTTGCAAATTTTTGAAATGTCAGATGGATTTAATTCTGTTACAAAATTTAGATTAATTTCACCCTTTAATAAAATAAATTGTAAAAAAAAAACTTTTTATAAATGGAATAAAATTAAATTAATTTTTAATTCAGGAATCTTTTTCAAGATAGAATTTTGTTTAAAAATTTTGAGTTATATATTTTGCTCAGAAAGTAAAAATAAAATAATATTTACAAGAAATATAGACATTGCATTTCTATGTTTGTTGTTTAATTCTAAATTTATTTTTGAAATACATCAATCTCCTAAATTTTTTGGTAAGTTAATTTTAAAGTTAATCTCTAAAAGAAAAAACTTTTTTTTAATTTCTATTTCAAATTCGTTGAAAAACTATCTGGATAAACAATATAACTTTTTTAATGAAACTCTTGTCAATCATGATGCGGTTAATATTAATAGGTATGAAAGACTCCATAAATTTGAAAAAAAAATAATTCGGCAAAAATTAGAACTTGATCTTGATAAAAAATACCTTCTTTATACAGGTAGTTTTTACAAAGGTTTATCCGATGAAGAAATAGTTGGAATTTTAGAAAAATTTAAAGAATTAAATATTATTTGTATTGGTGCATCAAAAAATGAAAAAAAAAGTTTAGAGCAAAAAATTAATAATAAGAATCTTCATATACTTGAACGTCTACCAAAATATAAAGTAATTTTTTATCAAATCGCGTGTGATTATCTAATTCTACCTATGAAAAAAAAAGGATCATTGTGGTGGTGTACATCACCATTAAAATTATTTGAGTATATGGCAACTAAAAATTTGATAATTTCATCAAATATTGGGTCTTTAAAAGAAATATTGAATAACAAAAATTGTATTATTTATTCAAAAGATGTAATTAGAGGTTTGAATGATGCATTAAGAGTTAAAGATAATTCATTTGTAGACCAAGCGTTTCAAGATGTAAGAAAAAACTACACATGGAAAATAAGAGCAAAAAATATTCTAAAAAAAACAAATGTAATAAGTTAAATAACGTAATTAAAATATATAAAAAATTAGCACGTCATTAGCATAAATAAAAAGTTTAATACTATTTGAAATAAAATTTAAAACATACAATTATGATTTTGATATTAATAAATTCTGATATTGGTAAAAAAGGAAATATTGGTTTCAGAACAGGCAAAGTGATAGAAAACTTATATAAAAAAAAAATTGATTTTTTTGCAATATCACGAGGAAATAAACTAGTTAATAATAAAAATATTATTACTATGGGTCTTTTGGGTACTCTTAGTCTTTTTATAAATTTTTTAAGAATTTATTTTTTTCCAAAGTTAGACGCAAGCTCAATTAATAATAAAATTTATGAATATTTTGTTATTTTTGTTTGTACATTTTTAGATAAAAAAAAAATTAAGATTATTTACACTGGTATTTATTCGAAAAAATTAACTAATTATTTTAAAAATTACAACATTAAAACAATCACTGATGTTTCAATGGCACCTTATAAGATTGGTGAAAAACAAATGAATGGAAAAATACCAAAAAATCAAAAAGAAAACGAGATTATCACAATATTAAATTCACACAAGTTAATAGCTCCATCAGAATTTGTTCAAAATTGTATTTTAAAGATTTATAAAAAAAAATCGAAAGTTATAAATTTTGCAAGCAGCAGTTTTCATAAGAAAAATTTTCATTTTTTGAATAATAAAAAAAAAATTAAATTTTGTTTTGTTGGTTTAATTAATGAGCGTAAAGGTATTAATTATTTATTAAAAGTTTGGGCTGACAATCCAACTTTTAAAAAACATCAACTTATTTTATGTGGTCGTGTTTTTAAAAAACAAAAAAATTTGATAAATAAAGTTGATGCAGATAATATTATTTTAACTGGATTTACAGATCCTACAAAAATTTTTAAAAAAGCAGATATTTTTGTTTTTCCATCATTAATGGAGGGCTCAGCAAAGGCAGTCTTTGAAGCCATGGGACATAGCTTGCCAGTAATTACAACAAAAGAGGCTGGTAGTATTGTAGATAATAGAAAAAATGGAATTATTATAAAAGCAAAAAATTATGATGAACTAAAAAAGGCAATGAAATTTTTTATACTTAATAAAAATTATATTAAAAAATTTGGTAAAAATGCATACAATAAATCAAGGCAATATACTTGGAAAAATTATTCTGACAAAGTAGTTAATTTTCTAATAAATGAACAAATATAGAGATTATAATTATTTTTTGATAATAATTCCATTGGTCTTATTATTAAAATATTCAAACTTTTATCCATTATTATTATTGCTAGCTACACAGTTTCTTTTTTTAAAAGATAACAAATTTAGTTTAATTAAATCATATATATCTATTCAGGATTCTTTAAAAAAATACAAAATTTTTGCATCATTAAGTTTAATTATATCATTAAGTTATGCTTTTAAGCTTTTTAAATTTTCTGATGGAGCGATTATTGATGTTGAATTATTAGATCCATCAATTTTTTTTGATTTTATAAATATTTCTATTTTTTTTTTAATAATTCTTTTTTGGGTATTGTTGCTTAATAATAAAATCATATTAGTTTTTTCAAAAGGTTTTTATATTTTTTTAATATTCTGTTGTATTGACTTAATAATTGATTTTTATACTGATTATTCCTTTCTAAGAGGTCATTTTTCGTTTAATACTAGAGCAAGCAGCATTATGGAGCAACCTCAACTAGGAGCTTATGTGCTTATGTTATTTTCATTTTGTTTAGCTGCTTATTATAAATATAAGCATGAATATAATATATTATTTATCTGGTTTATTACTTTTGTTATAATTCTTTTTACTATTAATAGGTTACCTTTAATTTTTCATTTAATTTATTTACTAATAATAATTACCAACACTTATAAAAAAGAAAAAAATTTCAAATTTCTCATTAATTATTCTTATAAATATATTTTATTAACAATTTTGGTTACTGTTTATTTTTTTAATGTAAGCCACAGTCAAATAAAAAATTTTATAAAGATAGAAATTATTTATCCTTTGAGCTCTAAATTATTTAACAATAAGTCGATAGATTTGGTTTCAGAATTTACTATTTTATCTTCTACAGATAAGAAGGATACAAAAGAAGATAAGAAGGATACAAAAAAATCCCAGAAAGAAATAAAAAATTTACCAATTTCAGACCAATTATTTTTGGTATTAAATATGAAAGATATAAATAAAGTTCAGAAAGAAATAAAAAATTTACCAATTTCAGACCAATTATTTTTGTCACTTAATAGAAAAGCTCTATCTGATGAATTTGAAAGTGTACATTACGATGTTCGGAAAACTGAATTTTATGAGATTGATAGAATTCAAAGGGGACAAACATGTAGAAGGTTAGAATTACTTTTATTAAATAGTAAATTTATGATTTATGGAAAAAACTTTTTTGGTGTTAGACAAGATAAACTAACAAGAGAGTGGAGCGAATTTAGAAGTGAAAAATGTAAGCATGAAAAATTAAAACATCCTCACTCAATACTTTTTGAAATGATTCACTACTTTGGTATAATTTTATTTTTCTCAATAATTATTAGTTATGGTATTTTTCTTTTTTTTACTCAGTCTTATACAACAATTTTAATTTTAGGAATTCTTTTGTCCCCAAGTGGAATTGGTAGCTTAACTTCTTCTAGTTTTTCTATTTTATTGTCATTAGTGATAGGTATTTGTGTTAAACAAATAGACAAAAAAAATGAGTAAAAAATTATTTTTAATTTCAAAAAATTTTGGAAATGTCTTTGGTGGTGCTGAAAAATCTTTAATAGAAATAGCCAAATTGTATGAAAAAAAAGGATATCAAATTAATTATTTTAATTTCTCCTCATCTATTAATAATAAAAAATTTTCAAACCTATCAAAAAGCTGGAACAGAATTAATATTAAACTGTTTAATGTAAGTTTTTATTTCTTTTATTTAGACTTTTTTATCAATTTTATTAATCTTTTAAAGCTTAAAAATTATATAGATAAAAATGATAGTGTTATAATTAACGGAAATTTCCTACCAATTCACAATTTTTTAAAATCTAAAAAAATTTTCTTATCTATTCGTGCAGTTGGTGAACTTGGTATAGATAGGAATAATAACCCTACATTTTCCTTTAGATATTTTATTAAAATATTCTTAAATATTTTTAATTTTTTTCCTCGAATTTTTTGGAAGATGATGGTGTTTAACTGTAAAAAATCTGAATATCATTTTAATTCACAATATCTTATTAATCTTTTTAAAAATAAAAATAAAAATAAAATTAAGTTAAAAATAAAATATTATCCTCCAATAATAGATAAAAAAATTGTAATAAGATTTAAAAAAATTAAAAATACACATATAAAAAAAGGAATAGTTTTAATGGGTAACTCAAATTATAAAGGTGTTCATATTTTTAAAGAAATAGCCTCAAATTTTAAAAATGAGTTATTTTATATTTTTGACTTCAAACAAAAAAAAAAATTTAGACTAGGAAATATTATTTATATGCCTTGGCTTCGTTCTCCTATGCAATATAGTTATGCCAAATTAGTATTAATTCCAAGTATTTGTGGAGAAGCTTTTTGCAGAACAGCTATAGAAACTCAATTATTAAAAATAAATTTATTGGTCTCAGATGATGCTGGCCTTAAATACTCAGTTAGAAATAAAAAATTAAGAATTAAGAATTTTAGAAATCCAAAAGAATGGATTAAAAAAATCAATGAATTAATCTAGTTTTTTTCCCTTAAAACCAATTGCAACCCAAAAAGGTCTACGATCACTAAATTTTATATCTTTTAAACCTGCATCTTCTAACATTTTTTTAATTTCAATTTTTGTAAATCTTTTTTCAATCTTTGTCCCAAATCGGTCCAGTGAGTCTAGTCTCATTACTTTGAAGCTTTTATCTTTATAATAATTTAGAGGAATGCTTTCATCATTAAATTTAAGTTTTTTCATTATTAAAGCAAATCTTGCTAGAGGATAATAAATTGAAACTGCTATAAACTGTGAAAATATATATTTTACCTTAAATGGTAATTTAGAAATTATATTTCTAAAAATATCAGAAATGTTCCAAATAAATTTAAACCACATAGGTTTATTGTCAAAACTATAGTACAGGTAGATTAAAAAAGGGCCACCAGGTTTAATTTTTGAAACACATTCTTTAATAGCCTCTTCTGTATTTATTACGTGATGTAGTACACCTAAGCTATAACCAAAATCATAATAATTTTTTTTTAAACTATTGTTTAAAACACCTTCATTTAAAAAATTACAATTATTCATTTTTTTAAGAAATGTTTTTGCCTCATTAATAGCAAGCTTGCTTGGTTCTACACAATCTATTTGTTTGACTTTTTTAGCTACAAATTTAGCCCATCTTCCAGACCCAGCACCCATATCAAAACATATATTTTTTTCATTTAAATACTCTTCAGGCATTATGTGGAAGTAATCATTAAACATTTTCTTTAAATCTTCTTCTGATGTGTCTCTCTGATTAAATGTTTGCCATTCTCTTCCGAAATCTTCTATTACTTGTTTTTCGATTTTTTTGTACATATATTAAGACTTATTATATAATTAATTTACTCTCTGCAAATTATTAAATGAAAGTTTTATTTTCAATCACGCATTATTTACTCCTAGATGTTTTTAAAGACTGTTTAGCAAGTTTAAAAATATCAATAAATCATGCAAATAAAAATTTAAAAGATTTTAAATACGAAATTTTGATAATAGGAAATTCAACAATCACAGATAAAGATATAATACATGACAATGATATCAAAATAATTCAAAATAATTTTAATTTAGGTTTTACAAAGGCATGTAATCAAGTATTTAAATATTCGATAAAAAATAATTATGATGAAACTGTTTTAATTAATCAAGATACTCTTTTTTCAAAAGAAACAGTGTTAAATATTTTAAATTCTAGAAAAGAAATAAATAATCAATTTAGTATTTTGAGTCCAGTTCAAACAGATGATAAAAATCAATATGATTTTAAACAAAGTAATAAATTAAAGAAAATATTAGATACTAATCAAAATATTATAGAAGTTGACTTTATCAATGCGGCCTGCTGGTTTATCAACAATGAGATAATTAAAAAGATTGGTGCAATGAATGAGGCTTTTCAACATTTCGGAAGTGATGATGAATATATTTACAGATTAAAAAAAATTAATGGAAAATTATATTTAATTAACTCTTCTAGAATTGTTCATTTAAGATCTTTTTACAAAAAAAATTACAGCAATTCTTATCATAATATGCAAACAATTTCCTCTTTCAAGGCTACTGCTTATTTAAAACTACTTAAGGATAAAAATTTTTTTTATGCTTTGATTTCATTGCTAGTAAAGCCATTTATTTTTCTTTTATTAACCAAACTTTCTTTTAATAATTTTGTAGAAATAACCAAATTTAGAAATATAAATACTTTAGTAAAACTTAATAAGATAAAATATAGATTATATTTAGATATAAATGAATAGAAATACTGTATTTACTAACGGATGTTTTGATATTATTCATTTGGGTCATCTACAACTTCTAAATTTTTGTAAAAAATTTGGAGGTAAATTGATAATAGGAATTAATTCTGATAAATCGATTAGATCAATTAAAGGAAAAAATAGACCAATAAATAATCAGAAATATAGAAAAACTTTTTTAGAGGAATTAAATATAGCTGATAAAATTATAATCTTTAATGAAGACACACCACTTAACTTAATCAAAAAAATTAAGCCCAATATAATTATAAAAGGTGATGATTATAAAAAGAAAAATATTGTGGGTATAGATGTTATAAAAAAATGGAATGGCAAGGCAATTATATTTAAAAAAAAAAATATGTTTTCAACCACAAAAATATTAAAGAGAGTTATGAGTAAATGACAATAAGTGTAATTGGTGACATAATATTAGATAAATATGTTTTGGGAGATGTAAATAGAATTTCTCCTGAGGCTCCTGTGCCAATAATAAAGGAGAGTGATACATTTTATAGATTGGGTGGCGCAGCTAATGTTGCGGCAAATCTTGTATCTCTTGGCGCCTCTACTAACTTGTTTGGAATAATTGGTAAAGATGAAGAGGGAAAATTAACTAAAAAATTATTAAAAAAAAATAATATTAATTTTCGATCAAAAATAACATCAATAAATACAATTCTAAAGACTAGATATGTTTCAAATAATGCTCAACTTTTAAGAGTAGATAGAGAAACAAAATTTTCATATTTAAACTCAAAGTCACTTTTTAATTATTTAAAAAAAGACAAATCAAAAGTAATAATTATTTCAGACTATGACAAAGGTACGTTAACCTTTTTAAATGATTACTTAAAAAAAGAAGATAAAATTTATCTAATTGACCCAAAGGGAGAAAATTTTGATAAGTACAAGGGATGTTATTTGATGACTCCAAATTTTAAAGAAATTTCTGATATAATTGGATATAATTTATCAAAAAAAAATTTTCTCAATGAATGCCAAAATTTAAGACGAAGACTAGAACTTAAATATTTAATTGTAACGATGGGGTCAGAAGGTGTAATTATGTTTTCGGCAAAAGATAAATATTTAAGTTTTGCAACTATAAAAACTGAGGTAACAGATATAACAGGTGCAGGAGACACTTTTCTTGCAACTTTATCATATTATCTTTCAAAGAATAAAAAAATTGATTTTTGTATAAGACAAGCAATAAAAGCTGCAACAATGTCTGTTTCAAAATTTGGTACGTCAACAATTAACATTAAAGAAATCGAGTAAATGAATTTTATAAAAAGCATCAAAGATCACATAAGCTTGACTGAAAAATTATTTATTCAAGAAAAAAATTATCAGAAAGTTTTAAATAGTTTTGTTAAGACAATTAAAAGTAATGGAGTAATTTATTGGATTGGAAATGGTGGAAGTGCGGCAGACTGTGAACACTTTGCAACTGAATTGATGGTTAAGTTTAAAAAAGTAAGAAGACCAATTAAATCTATTTCTCTTACTTCGAACACATCATTATTAACTGCACATAGTAATGATTTTAATTATAAAACAATATTCTCTAGACAACTCGAGGCATTAGCAACAAAAAATGATTTAGTTGTAATATTTTCAACCTCAGGGAATAGCCTAAATATAATAGAAGCATTAAAATTTACAAAAAAAAACAATATAAACTCTTGTGGTTTTTTAGGAAATAATGGAGGTAAGGCTGGTAAATTTTTAAAAAATAAAATAATAATTGATAGTAATAATACAGCCCGTATTCAGGAACTGCACACATTGGTTGGACATCTTATATGTGAAGAGATAGATAAAATATATTAATATGCTTTTTAAGATTAAAAAGTTTTTATCTTTACCATTAAACAAAAAATTATTACTAATAAAAAGTATTATTTTTGTTCCTTTTTATTATTTAATTTTTTTTTTTCAAAAATTATTTTTTCAGAGAATTAAAAGCTATAAAGATTTTAAAAATATTTTAAGGTATCCTCAATACCTCCAAACTGGAACAGCACTTAGGTATATATATCCAATAGCTGAAATTTATTGTAAGGGTAAAGGGCTTGATATCGGGGGAGGATCAGCACCATTCAGTAATTCTAGAAATATTGATCCAGATTTTAATAATAAAAATGAAAATACCTTAAACGAAAATGCTTTAAATATAAATGAAAAAAACTTATCTCAAGATTATATATTTTCTTCTCATTGTCTCGAGCATTTAGATAGGCCTTTCAAATCGCTACGGGAGTTTAAACGTGTACTTAAAGATAAAGGAATTATTTTTTTGTATCTGCCACACCCTGGAAACGAATTGTGGTTGAAAGAAAATTTAGAATATCATTTATGGCAACCTACACCTAAGAAAATCTTACGTATGTTTAAGTATTTAGATATCGAAGTTATAGAAAAATCTTTTGTTGCAGATGCTTACCATTCTTTTCATATAGTAGGAAGAGTTCATCATGATAAATCTAGATGATTTAAAATTTCAATTTTTGAAATTAATTAATAAAATTGAAGTTTTAGATATTCAACGAAAGAGATCATTAAACAAAAATAAAAATATTTATATTTTATTTTTAAAAAACCTTGGCCTTGGAGATATGATTATGCTTTCACCATTGATTACGTTATTAAAAAAAAAAAATTTTAATAAAATAATTATAGTTTCTCACTTCCCAAATATATTTGATGAAAATATTGAAAGAATCGATCTTAAAACTTTTTTTTTCAAAATAATATTTGACAGAAATTCTTTAGTAATTTCTCCGTCAATTAATTTTATTCATTCATTTTTAATTTTATTTCCTATAAATAAGATGGGCTTTTTCTCGAGCTCAAAATTTTTCTCCAATATCAAAAATTTAGAAATTTCTTATAAATTTGACCCAATTTTAGATCATTTTAATACTCGGCTGATTCCTTTTTTTAAAGCTTTGGATACGACCAAGAATGTTGAGTATGAATACCCAAAAATATCACAAAAAAAGGTTTCATCTATTAAAAACTTAGAGAAATCTATTATTATATGTCCTTTTAAAACAGAAGATTCTATGAAATGGCCAATTGAAAATTTTATTGATTTAATATCTAAAATAAAAAAAAAAATTACAAAAAATATATTTTTAATTACAGGTAAAGATAAAAATAGTCTTATGTTAGTAAAATATATATCTAAAAAAACCGAAACATCTGTTTTGCAAAATTTAGATATTTCTGAAATAAACTTCATTATAAACCAATGCAATTTATTTATTGGCCTAGATACATTTATGTCTCATTTATCTTTTTTCTCTGAAAGACCAAGTATTATACTTTATGGAAGCACATCTTCAGATTTAAGAAAACCGAAAAATACTAAAAGAACATCGTTTATGGAGGATAAAGGTAAAACATGCAAGCATTTCCCTTGCTGGAATTCTGTCAACAAATCAGAATGTTATAATAAAAATAAACATAGTTGTATAAAATCTATATACCCTGAAGATGTTTTTGAAAAAATAATATCTCTAAATCTAAGTTATTAATAATGTGTGGAATTACAGGATTTATTGATTATAAAAAAAAATTCACTATTAAAAACCTTGAATTAATAACAAAAAAATTAATTCATAGAGGACCAGATTATTCAAATTGTTTTTTTGAGAATAATAAGAATTTTAATATAGGCCTTGGACATACTCGACTCAGTATTGTTGATTTATCTGATAATGGAAATCAGCCAATGATCTCATCTGATAAAAAAAAAATAATTATTTTTAATGGTGAAATATATAATTTTAAGGAAATTAAAAAAAAGATAATACAAAAAAATACTAGATTTAAATTTAAAGGTAATTCAGATACAGAGGTTTTTTTAGAAGCAATTGGAATTTTTGGTTTAGTAGAAACTTTGAACTTAGTATCAGGAATGTTTGCTTTTGTTTTATATGACAAATGTTATAAAAATATTTATCTGGTAAGAGATAGATTTGGTCAAAAACCATTGTATTATAGTAATTCAATAGACAATTTAATATTTTCTTCTGAAGTCAAATCTTTAAAGGAAATTTTACAAGAGAAAAAAATAGATGAGGGCGCCATAAAAGACTTCTTTCTATATAATTATATAAAAGATAAAAAAACTATTTTTGAAAATGTAAAAAGTGTAGAGCCTGGCTCAATATTAAAATATAATATTGATAATAAAGAAATAACAGAAAATACATGGAAAAAAGAAATTAATTTTTTTAAAAATAAAAATAAGTTTAGTTTAAATAAAATTGATAATTTACTCACAAGCTCAATAGAAGAGCAGACAGATTGTGAAGTCCCTTATGGTATTTTTTTATCTGGTGGAGTAGATTCATCTTTGATAGCAGCCATAGCTCAAAAAAAACTATCTAGAAACATAAAAACTTTTACTATTTCTTTTAAAAATAAAAATTATTCAGAGGGAAAGTTTGCTAATAAAATTGCCGAATATCTTAAAACAGATCATTATGAGCATGTTTTTGATGAAAATGAAATGATTGGAACTATAAAATTATTTTTTGAACTAAATGATCAACCTTTTGCAGATGTTTCAAAATTGCCATTGATTTTGCTCTCTAAAATTTCAAGCAAAAAAATTAAAATTGCTCTTTCTGGAGACGGTGCTGATGAAATTTTTGGTGGTTATAATAGATATCTTTGGCTTAAAAGGCTAAATTCAATGTCATTAAATCAAAGAAAAATAATAAAAAAATTATTGAAATTTCTAAATTTAAATACATTAAGCAGTCTATTCAAACCTTATAATTTTTTATCAAAACAAAATTTTATTGCTTATCCAGATGAAAAATTAAAAAGATTGAAAAATATTATTAGTTTTGAAAATTTAGAAAATTTTTATGAATTGTCGCAAATTAAGTGGCATGATCAAAAACCATTAAATTTTTTAAATGATTTTGAAAATATTAATAATATAAAAAATAATAGCAATAATAATGAGAATATTGAACATTTCATTAATAACATGATGAAGCTAGATCAAAAAGATTATTTAATAAATAATTGTATGGTCAAATCTGATAGAGCCACAATGATGAGTGGTTTAGAATTAAGATTACCTTTTTTAAACGATAAAGTTGTTGATTTTGGAAATAATTTAAAATTAGAAGAAAAAATTAAAAATAGTAAAGGTAAATTAATCTTGAGAAATTTACTTTCCTCATATTTACCAAAAAAATTATTTGATAGAGACAAAACTGGTTTTCACGTTCCCCTTGGATCTTGGTTTAAGAATGAATTAAGAGACATCGTTGAGGATACTTTTAATAATAAAAAAATACAAAAAATAAAATTTTTAGATCATGATCTAATCAACAAAATTTGGCAAGATCATCTTTTGGGAAAATCAAATAATCAAAATAAAATTTGGACAATTTTAGTTTTGGAAATGTGGTTAATAAAAAATTATGAGTAATATTTTGTTTATAGCAAATGATGACTGGTATATCAAATCACATAGGAGTGATTTGTTAATTAGAACTAAATATCATTTTTCTAAGGTAGGTTTGCTTACGAATATTTCAAAAGAAACAAAACTAGAAAAACATATAAAAATTTTTGATTGGCAAATGAATAAAAAATCGATCAATTTATTTAAAATTATATTTGAAGTTAAAAAAATTTTTACAACCATTAAAGAATTTAGTCCTGATTTAATTCATTGTATAGGTATGAAACCAATTATCTTAATGTCAATTTTGAATTTTTTTATAAACAAAAAAACAACTTATGCTTTTACGGGTTTTGGAATTTTAGATTCAAGGTATTCTCTAAAATATAAATTAATGAAAAAAATATTTTTTTTTTGTTTTTTTTATTTAGCCAAAAATACAACTTTTAAAATAATTGTTCAAAATACAGAAAATAAAAATTATTTAATAAACTTAGGTGTATCAAAAAATAAGATAAAATTTATTCCTGGAACTGGCTTAAGTTTTGAAAAGAAAATAAAAACAAAGTCTCCAAAAACAAAAACAATTTTATTTGCTGGAAGACTTTTGTGGTCTAAAGGAGTAAAAGAATTTGTAGAGTGTTCTAATTCAGAATATTTCTTAAACCAAAACGTAAAATTTTTGTTAATTGGAAGCCCCGATTATGGTAGCAGTGATGCTATTTCTGTTGAATATTTAAAATCACAAAATAATAAAAATTTTACATGGTTAAAAAAGCAAAAATCATTAGATAAGTTTTTCTCTAAAAGTTATCTTTTTTTATATCCCTCCACATATGGAGAAGGTACTCCAAGGGTAGTTTTGGAGGCTTTACGACATTCGTTACCGGTGATTGCATTTAGAAACCCTGGATGTAATGATATTATTAAGAATAATTTAAATGGCTTTTTGATTGAACCTAAAAATACAAAAAAAATGATTAATAGACTAAGGTTCTTACTAAATAACAAGACTGTAAGAAATAAAATTGGAAGAAATGCTTACAATTATGCAAAAAAAAATTTTTCTAATAAAAAAGTATTTATTGATACTCATAAAGTTTGGAAACAGCTTTTATGATTTATAAAGAAATTTTTTCCAACAAGTATCTGAGACATCTAATTTGTTTCATTCCATTTGCATTGATATTTAGTATATTTATTGCAGATTTATTATGTTCTATTTGTGTTTTAATATATTTAAAAAAAATTATTAATGAGAAGATAAAAATATTTAATAATTATTTTGTAAAATTATTATTGTTATTTTGGGCTTATTTATTAATCAGAGGCGCATTCACTTTAGACATAGTGATTTTTTCTAAAATATTTTTTTATTTTAGATTTATTTTGCTAGGATCACTTATTTGTTCACTTGTTTATGATAAAAAGTTTTTGATTTTATTAAAAAATTACATTTTAGTTTCTTTAATTGTTGTTGCGTTTACTGCATATTTAGAATTATTTTTTCAAATAAATTATTTCAGCTCAATTGTAATTCCTGGGCGTATTTCTGGAATATTTGGTGATGAGTTGATTATTGGATCTTATCTAGCAAGAATATTACCAATATTTATTGCAATTAATTTTTTTTTATTAAATAAAAATTTATCAAGCTTGGTGGTATTTGTCATAGTATTTCCTGTGATTTTAGGTTCTGGTGAAAGAACTGCTATGATACTATTTTTTATACTTGTATTTTTAACATTCATTTATTTGCTATATGTTCAGAAAAATAATATTAAAATATTTTTTTATATTTCTTTTTCAATTATAATTTTTTCTTTTCTATTTTGGCAATACGTATCTACTACACATACTAAAAACCGAGTTTTAAGTATTGCATCTATAGAAAATATTAAGCTCTCTTATAATAATTATAAGCCTACATATGAGAGCGCATATAAAGTTTTTAATAATAATAAAATTTTTGGGGTTGGTCCTAGGAATTTTAGGAATGTTTGTAATGATAAGGAAAATTTTGTTAAAAATGGTTGCACTACACATCCACATAATATTGTATTACAATTACTTTCTGAAACAGGGTTAGTTGGTATATCATTTTATTTTTTAATAATTTTTTCTTTAATTGTTAAATTTGTCAAGACGCCCAATAGTAACAATTTAATTATAACTCAGAAATATTTATTTATATTAATAATGGTAAATTTGTTTCCTTTTGTTCCATCAGGTAATTTTTTTAATAATTTTATGAATTTATTATACTATATACCAATTGGTTTATCTCTGGGATTATTTGAAAAAAAAAATTAGTTTTTTCTTTTTTTTATAAATATTAAGTTTTATAAGCTCATACAAATGTCAATTAACTATAAAAAATCTTTAATAAATAAAATCGTAAAGAATAATTGTAAGATTTGTATTGTGGGACTTGGTTATGTAGGTTTGCCTTTGGTCATTCAGTTCTCAAAAAAATATAAAGTATTTGGATTTGATATTGATAAGGACAAAATAAACAGCATTTTAAAAAATAAATCTTATATAAAAGAGTTCTCAAATTCACAAATAAAAGAATTAAATAATAATGGTTTTTTTGCAACTAACGATCCATCAAAAATTTCAGATGCAGATGTAATAATTTTTTGTTTACCAACTCCTTTAAAAAAATTTCGTCCTGATCTTAGTTATGTAAATAAGAGTGTTAAATTATTTTATCCATTTATAAAAAAGGGAACAGCTATTTGCTTTGAAAGCACATCCTATCCAGGTACAACCGATTTTTATTTTGTAAAAAAACTTGAGAAAAAATTTAAGATTGGAAAAGAATTATTTATTATTTACTCTCCTGAGAGAGTAGATCCTGGAAATAAAAAATTTCAGATTAGCAAGATAACTAAAGTTGTATCAGGTTATTCCAAAGATTGTATGCAAATTGGTAAGCTTATATATTCTAAAATAATTGATAAAATTTATATGGCTCCTAACATTAAAACAGCAGAAATGGCAAAAATATTAGAAAATATTTACAGAGCTATAAATATAAGTTTGATAAATGAATTAAAAATTATATCTAAAGAATTAAATATAGATATTTTTGAGGTAATTAAAGCAGCAAAAACTAAACCATTTGGTTTTAAGGCTTTTTATCCAGGGCCAGGTATTGGAGGACATTGTATACCTGTTGATCCATTTTATCTTTCTTGGTTAGCTAATAAAAATAAATTAAAAACAGAATTTATTAATTTGGCTGGGAAAATAAATAAACGTATGCCAACCTATATTGTCAATACAGTGCTTAAAAAATTTAGAAAAAATAAAAACTTAAAAATTATAGTTTTAGGAATTGCCTATAAAAAAAATATTGATGATTGCAGAAATTCTCCTAGTTTGGAGATAATAAAATTATTAAAAAAAAAAATTAAAGAAGTAATGTTTGCAGATCCACACGTAGATAAATTCCCAAAAAGCAGTGAGCATCAATATTTTTGTAAGAAAATATTGCTTTCTAAGAAGGAACTGTCAACAGCAGATTGCGTTATATTAGCCACAGATCACGACAAGTTTAATTACAAAATGATTTATAATCACTCAAAAATTATTTTTGATTGTAGGGGTGTTTATAAAAGTTATTCTGATAAAGTAATTCAAATATGAAAAGTATACTTGTGACGGGAGGAGCAGGCTTTATTGGCTTCAGCCTAATTAGATCGTTAATGTTAGAAAAAAATCTTAGAATAATAAATATAGACAATTTAAATACTTATTATGATGTAAAATTAAAAAAAAAAAGACTACAGATACTGCAAAATTTATCGAAAACTAAAAGATGTAAATATAAATTTATTAAGGGAGATTTGTCGGATGATAAATTTATTAAAAACTTATTTGAGGTAAAAATAGATTATGTTGTAAATTTGGCAGCACAAGCAGGAGTAAGATATTCTCTTCAAAATCCTGATGCTTATTTTGACAGTAACATTAGAGGTTTTTATAATTTAATTAGTAAAGTTAAAGAAAAAAAAATAAAACATTTTGTTTTTGCAAGTTCCAGCAGCGTTTATGGAGAGACAAAAAAATTTCCCACTTCAGAAAACAATACGTCTGATTACCCAATACAATTTTATGCAGCAACAAAAAAATGTAATGAAATCATTGCACATAGTTATTCAAAATTATATAACTTAAATATTACTGGTGTAAGATTTTTTACTGTATATGGCCCATGGGATAGACCAGATATGGCTATACAAAAGTTTTCTAAAAAGATTTTAGAAAAAAAATCAATTAAAATTTTTAATAATGGAAAGCATTATAGAAGCTTTTCTTATATTGATGATGTAGTAGGGCATCTTAAGAAAATTATTTTTATTAAAAATAAACAAAAATACAAATTGCTTAATATTGGAAGTT
>Ga0315320_10001585_pt1 | contig 18842 bp, 13 predicted proteins | sample M140m21515metaG_FD_203458 | JGI IMG/M metagenome (GOLD analysis project Ga0315320, IMG submission 203458) | Ammonia-oxidizing marine archaeal communities from Monterey Bay, California, United States - M1 40m 21515 | ecosystem: Environmental > Aquatic > Marine > Coastal | place: USA: California... | reverse complement strand
TTTGCTGTTTCGGCAAAGGCAGATGCAACTCGCCAGCACCCGTTGCGTGTGGATACCTTCCGGTCAACATCGAACAGCGACTGGGACTGCAGGAGGAACAGGTCAGGTAAGCTCGATCAAACCTCATTCCCTCTGCTGCAAGACGATCCATATTCGGCGTCCGAATGACGGGGTTGCCATAGGCTCCACAGTCATCCCAAGCCATGTCATCCGCTACAAAGATGACGAAATTAGGACGTTCGTCACCGCGAGCTGAACTGGACAGGGCGCTGACACAGCAGACGGCCACCAACAACTGAAGAACAAGCAGACGAAACATCAGGCAAAACTTTCGGAACAGAGTTTAAGTCAAACAGGGAACATTCCCCTGAGCCAAATCACGATACCACGTTCTTGGAGGTGCACGGATTTCAAAGCACTGATTTCAAAAAAGCTCGCACCGACACGGGGCCTCATGTCACATTGTGATGAAACATGACCAGTGGAGCAATCAACCGACCAGCAGAAGCCGCAAAGAACCAGCGGAGTCCGCAAACAAAGTCCAACCAAGCCAGAAACCTGAGTTCATCGTTTAAATGCTGCCAAGACACCGGGTCCCAGACCTGACGGGATCCATTGAGAAGCTGGAACAAAAGAAAAACGACAGCGTGTTTCCACGCTGCCGTTTTGACTTTTCAAATTTTGGCAAAGAATCAGCTTGGGATTACTTAGCACCCACGAGTTGCTGCTTCTTCTTTTCTTCGATGATCTCTTCCTGAATATTTGACGGCACCTGTCGGTACAGAGCCAGTTCCATCGTGAAGGTTCCCTGCCCCTGAGTCAGACTACGAAGGTCAGTCGCGTAACCGAATGTTTCAGCGAGAGGCACTTCCGCTTTGATCACGCTGACCTGCTCGATGATATCGTTACTAGTCATGATTCCACGACGGCGGATCACGTCACCAACAACCGTACCTTGGAAATCTTCCGGGCATTCGATTTCGATATTCATAATTGGCTCGAGCAATTTCGGCCCAGCTTTCTTGAAGTACTCACGGAAACAACCTTGAGCAGCTGTGTAGAAAGCCTTTTCCGAGGAGTCAACCTCGTGGAAACTTCCATCGTCCAACGTGATCCGAGTTCCCACCACGGGATATTCTGCGATGGGGCCTTTTCCAAGGCTATCGCGGAATCCTTTTTCGACGGCAGGAATGTACTGCTTAGGAATACGTCCACCAACGATTTTCTCTTCGAACTCGAAGCTGTCTTCGCTGTCCGACTCAATTGGTGAGAGCGTACCTTTGATATGAGCAAACTGACCGGAACCACCGGACTGTTTCTTGTGCTTGTAATCGTAGCTGATCTCTTTGGTAGGACTTTCGCGGTAGCTGACCTTGGGAGCTCCCACTTCGATTTCCACACCGTACTCACGACGAATTCGCTCGATGTAAACCTCAAGGTGAAGCTCACCCATTCCGCTGATCAGGATTTCGTTAGTTTCCTCATCAGTGAAAACGCGGAACGTCGGGTCCTCTTTGCGGAAACGCTGCAGGGCTTTGCCCATTTTGTCTCCATCGCCTCGGCTCTTTGGAGAAACCGCAATTTTGATAACTGGGTCAGGCACAAACATTGTTTCCAAGGTGCATGCATCACGTTCGATACCGTAGGTATCGCCACTGGCTGAGTCGATTCCCATGACAGCAATGATGTCACCAGCCGAAGCTGAGTCCACTTCTTCTCGCTTGTCACTGTGCATGCGAACGATACGACTGAAACGTTCTTTACGCCCTGTACGCTGGTTAACGTAGGTACCACCTTTTTCGATGGTTCCCTGATAGATACGCATGAAGGTCAACTGTCCGAACGGATCGTCAACAATCTTGAACGCCATTCCAACGAAGGCAGCGTTTGGATCTGGCGTGAGCTCAATCTTCTCGTCTTCGTTCTTCGGGTTACGCCCGAAGATATCACGATCAAGAGGGCTTGGCAGGTATCGGATCACTGCATCAAGCATTGGCTGAACGCCTTTGTTCTTGAACGCGGTGCCCATGTAGACGGGGGTCGCACCACCAAGCACGGCATCACGAGTGACGGTGTAGATCAATTCCTTGGGAATTTCCTCTTCACTGAGCAGCATCTCCATCATCTCGTCGCTGTACATCGACAGCGCTTCGAGCATTTTGACACGTTTTTCTTCTGCTTCGTCTTGAAGATCCGCAGGGATGGGCCCTTCAACAACTTCTTCACCTTCGTCACCAGCATGTGTCAGACTGACCATTTCAATCAGGTCGACGACGCCTTGGAAATTATCCTCTGCACCGATTGGGATTTGCATCAAAAATGCATCGGCACCGAGTTTGTCACGCAACTGCTCAACCACGCGATAGGGGTTGGCACCGGTACGGTCCATCTTGTTGATGAATGCAAGACGAGGCACTTGGTAACGTTTCATTTGCCGGTCCACGGTGATGGACTGACTCTGAACGCCACCGACGCTGCACAGCACAAGCACTGCACCGTCGAGGACACGCAGGCTCCGCTCCACCTCAACCGTGAAGTCAACGTGACCAGGTGTATCGATCAAGTTGATCGGATGATCTTTGTAAGTCACGCTTGTGGCGGCACTGGTAATGGTGATACCGCGTTCACGCTCGAGTTCCATGTGGTCCATGGTGGCACCGTCACCATCACCCCGAACCTCTTCGATCTTGTGAATCCGTCCGGTGTAAAAAAGGACGCGCTCGCTCAAGGTTGTTTTCCCTGAATCGATGTGCGCGCTAATCCCGATGTTTCTCAGTTTATCCAGACTCATAACTTTCACCTGAACAGGGCTATCACTTGCGGCTTCGATGGAGACACGATGAACAGACCGTGTCGCATTAAAATTTTAATCGATGCTAAAGGAGAGCTCAGTTTTGTTTGGGCGTGGTTCACGCCGGGGGGTTGTGGATGGCTATTCTTACTTACGATGTTGTTCGAGGCGTTCGCCAGCTTGGTTGCCCAGCTACCTGACGATCCTATGTGTGCAAAATTTTCAACGCAGCTCGCTTCGCCCGCCGGCGTCGAGGTCGCAATCAAAGCGACTTTCGATCGCAGCGGATGCCGTCAGCGTTAACCGCTCGGCGTGCATCGTGTGCATCGATTTTCCTGCACCCGTCCCTCACCTGAGCCTCGTGTTGTGCCAACAGTCGTGTGGACGCTGCTGGACGGGACGCTTGCAAAATGGTGCAAACAGAGGTGGCAAAAAGTTTTTTCCTGCCATTCTGCGTGCAATGGACGATGAAACGAATGAATGACACGCTACGTTCGAGTCGCTCCAAACTGTCCTGGAACACCGTCTCATAGCCGTAAAACTCCCGTTCACCGAAGCATTTGGGAAATATGGCAAAGGTTTTTGGTTCGCGAAAGGGCAAATCTTGGTCCAATTTCCCCTTGCGACTAAGTTTCCGCGGGGACATACTCTGCCCAAGGTCGTTGGCTACCCCGATATTCGGGCGGCACAGACGGCCTCATGATGATCTTATGGCGAGTCGATAGTCTCTGATTGTCGGCCGTTTAGACCGTTCGCCTCTCTATTTGAGACACAAATGCCTCCAAGACCAATGAGCACGCGTAGCCGTGCCCGAAAACGCTCTCGTGTTCGCTCGAGGACCCGTAAGAAGGATCCTATTTTCGTCGATGGCCAGCGGCCGCGACCAATGTTTGTCGACTACAAAGATGTCGATTTACTCAAGAAAATGGTGAATCGCCAAGGCCGCATCGTAGGCCGCCGTAAAAGTGGTTGTACTGCTGCCAGCCAGCACGCAGTCACCGCCGCAGTCAAGCGTGCTCGTTTCATGGCATTGCTGCCATTCGTCGGCGAGTAGTCGTTCGCTCCGCTTCTAAACAGCCCTCTGCCAGATCTGTTCAGGCAAGGGCAATGACTAGATAAGAGCTGTGACTAAGGAGCGACCACGCGTGCTCTGCTGTCCAAAACTCGGAATTTGAAAAAACGAGTGGATGGTTCTGCATTCGTCATGCGGCGTAAGCGATCCACCCCTGATTCACGATGATCGAGCGGCATTTGGCCCGAGTGCACGAAACCGCTCCAATCTGCAATGAAATCAGCGGGCAGGCTTCTCAGAAGTGCTATTTACCGCCGCTTCAGGTCTCGACTCGCCTCGCATTGGTGAACTGCCAGCCTTCACCGAGGTCTCGAAAATAGCTCAAAAATTGCGATCGGCGCCGGTTTTACCACCTCAGCGATGCCTGCAAACACGATTCGCGTTGGCCACCCTATCGCCAGCGAGACTTGGATTCCCCCATGTTTTCGACTCTCAACGCTAATCAGCCGACACCTGAAAACTGAGATTCGAAAGCACGGGCCGCGCGGACAATGCCTCGACGTGCCGCATCGCCAATTGCCTGACTTTTCCAGTTCCCAGCATTCACAAGCCGCTTCGACTCACATGTCGTGAGCGCCATTGAGCAGGCCACCGGCTTGCGAATCGGTTAAAATTACCGCGGTACTAAAAAGCTGCTCCTCAGCCCTCTTCGAAGTCGTCCCCAAAAGTTGCCATGACTTTTTCAATTGAACGCAGAATTGAATTTCGAGATACGGACGCAGCTGGAATTGTTCATTTTTCTGCTTTTTTCCCGATGATGGAAGCAGCCGAACATGCGATGCTTCGCTCGCTAGGGATTCCTGTGCTGCCAGAATCGGAGACCCTACTGCCCGATGGCACTGCATTGCCGCCGGTGACTTGGCCGAGAATTGCAGCAAACTGCCGTTATTGTGCAGCCGCTCGATTCGAGGACCTTCTCCGCATCGAGGTACAAGTCGTGCACATCGGCAGCAGCAGCGTGGAATACCAATGCCGATTCCACCGAGCGGACGAATTGATCGCCGAGGGCACGATTACGGCTGTCTGCTGTTACTTGAGCCATGAGTCCGAACATGGCGTGGGGAGCCATCTGACCAAGACGAGGATTCCAGATTCCATAAGAAAGCTGCTGGCACGGCACCAATGATGGCAAACCTTTTTCCGGTAGCTTGCGTAGCAGACCTACACTAGGTGTACCGCGAACGGCATTTGCCCTGAATTGTGCTTCTAGATGCAATGATTTCCGGGCGAGTGATGGCCTGGTGCCTTTCTCTCCCGTCTTCTCGTTTTCAATGTTTGAGTGGCTCGGAATGACGTCTTGCCTTGCTGAATTTACGGTTGGATCCACCGAAATGTTGTCCTTTGTTGGACTGGTGGACCAAGGCCTCGTGCTGGGCCAAGCGTTAAAATGGCTTCCCACGTGGCTCACGCCCCTTTGGTTGATAGGTGTGGGACTGGGAATTGGAGCTTTGGTTTCTGCGGCCGTTTTTGGCTTGCTCGCACTCCTTTCCTATGTGCCCGGAATTGGCAATCTGGCCGATTCGCCAAAGCGAGGCATTACGGCCTCGTTGGTTATTGGCGGTTTGATCACAATCGGCCTGTGTGCCGTTTACATCCCCCGCTCAACTGAATACGGCGAGGCTTTGTTTCTGCCACTATTTTGCATCGGTGTCATACTGGGATTCGGCGTTATCTACGGTGCGTGGCATCGCACTCGAGTGGAATGGCTTCAAATTCTGTCGGAGGGAATTGTCCCTTACCTGCTTTCCATCGCGGGGGCATTTGTATTGATTGCGGCGATTGCGACGCCCATGCTGACTGATCCCATGTCCTTCATCGAGGCCATACCCCAGGTCAATCTGGTGGGTGATGGCACGGTTCGCCGTGTTGTTGAGATTCCGGGGAACAGCGTTGATACCGAAGTTGATTTAGCTCCGTTCGTTGCGGCAAATATCGACTACAACTTACGATCCGCTGCCGAATTGACCATCGAGAGCGATCGAACCATCTTCATTGCGGATGCCGCAGACGCTGCCAACTTCTTCAGACCGCCGACACGGGTCAATGCTGACGAAAAAATCGAGTTCCGATCAGAGAACCGCGAAAGCCCTCCAGTGCCCGGCGACCCAACCCTGCTGCATATCCAAAACCGCGAGTTGGACAAAGCGACCGTCGCGTTCACGTTCAAGTACGTGCCGCTGGTGCCCCAAGCATCATCCATCGTGCTGCTTGCAATTCTCTTTTTCCTGACAACCACAGCCATCATGGTGTTCAGACAAGCTGCGCCGCGAGTTTGGGCTCTCGCTTTGTCGACTGCCAAGAATGAGATGGCGCAACCGCTGTACCTGCTGCTGCTCACCATCGGTCTGGTCGGCGTGTTGCTGTTTGCCATCTACCCCTTCAACACACTCGGCGACGACATCCGTCTGTTGAAGGATAGTGGTGTGACCTTGATCATGATCCTTTGCATGGTGCAAGCCGTCTGGAGTGCCGGCACAAGCGTCAGTGATGAGATCGAAGGCCGAACGGCCCTGACCGTACTCAGCAAACCTGTGAGCCGGCGTTCATTCATCCTCGGTAAGTACGCCGGTATCATGCTCTCGGTATTGGTACTGTTCCTGATCATCGCCTCAGTCCTGCTAGTCGTGATCAGCTACAAGCCGATCTACGATGCCCGAGAGACCAGTCGTGGCGATACAACTTGGCAGGAAAGTCACGAGGAAGTCATGACGACAGTGCCCGTGTTGGGTCTGTACTTCATGGAAACGATGGCCATTGGAGCTGTTGCAGTTGCGTTGGCTACAAGGCTTCCTTTACTGGCCAATTTCATCACCTGTTTCGTGATTTATGTGATTGGAAACCTGACCTCTCCGCTCGTGGCATCGACGGAGGGTAATAATGAGCTCGTGGGGTTTGTAGGCAAACTGATAGCGGTGGTGGTGCCGAACTTGAACATTTTCAATGTCCAATCAGCGGTAGATGCAGGAAATCAGATTCCAGTTCTCTACTTGGCGGGTGCCTTTAATTACCTTGTGTGTTTCACCATCGCAGTGTGGATGCTTGCGATGCTATTATTCGATGACCGAGACTTGGCTTGATCTGCAAGACTGAGACGACAGACAGGAACGAGCCCACGGCACTACACGTTCCTGAACGTTAGTCGCATTTCCGTCTGCTCCAGGCCGATCTCTCACAGGAGCTGACAAGATTGAGTCGATTCAACACCCTGACGAGACTGCGACGCGAGCCTGAAGCTCGCGGTTATCTGCTTTCCTATCTGTGGTCCAGCTTGGCAGGTTTGTTGGTCCCGACCCTAGTGATTTTGGTCGGCGTGATTGCAATGCTGCTCGATTCCAAGGGTCTGCAGGAACCGACAGTTACGCTGGGCACTCACCTGACGATTCCTTTGAGCTCGGAATTCATTGCGCAAAAACCGCTCATGCAGCTGACCCAACTGGTTGGCTTCACGCTACTAACCGCAACGATTTTCGCGGGTTGTGTATGGTTGCAGCGACGAAGCGCGGACGCCTGTTCAAATCAGATCGTCAAGTCATTGCATGAACGTATCCTCAAGCAAAGTTTACGACGTGCAGAAGTAGAGGGCGCAGCTGCCCAACATGTGCGTGCCGATGACATCATTGGCCATCAACTGCCCTGCATCCAAACAGGACTCTCTCAATGGTACCAGGCGGTTCCCCGCAGTTTGCTGACTCTTCTCGGCTGCGTCTTCTTAGCATTGCTGGTCAACATTTGGCTGGCAGTATTGGCTGTTATCAGCGGCGTGCTTGTCCGTCGTTTTTTTCGCAGACTGCACCAACAAAAAGATAATGAGCTCACCCACTGGGAAGTACCACGATCGAGGCAACGGATGGCATCATTGGTGGGACAGGCTCCCCTGTTAGCGAGGCTCCAATCACAGGGAATCGCAGATCAGGCGTACCAACAAGAACTCGATTCAATGTTTCGAAAACTTGACGTGCAGCACAGTCGGCAGGCGCGTGTCTGGCCCTTGGTATTCCTGGCAGTGTCGACCGCCATTGCGGTGATGATTCTCGGACTGGGCGTAAATATTTTCGGAAGCGGCAGCGGTCTCAATGTGCCTGCTGCGTTGGTTCTTGGCTTGGCGCTCGCCGGGGCCGCTTCAGCTGCGGGACAGCTACAGAGACTCGGTCGCCAACTAACGACAAGCGGAGAGTCCAGCGATGCTATTTATCGCTACCTCAAACGGAGCGATGAAGTTGCGCCGAGCGAGCAGCGAGTCGGCTTGGCTGGTCTGCGAGACAATGTGGAAATACGCGATGTCACCCTGAGTGATTCCAACGGTGAACTGATCCTCAGCCATCTCAGCCTGGAACTCTACCCGGAGCAATTGATTGCGTTGCTGGGAACCGAGCAAGTATCGACGCGTGCTCTGACCGAATTACTGATGGGGTTTGGTCTGCCGGGTGAGGGCCGTGTTTCGATCGACGGTATCCCTCTTCGTGACATTCACCCGCAAGCGTTGGCGCGAAATGTGATGTGGATCGAACCTGATGGACCGATCTGGGATGGAACCATTCTTGAAAATTTGTCAGGGAATGATAGCGGCATCAGTAGCAGTGATGTCTTCGACGCCTTACGCGAAGTCAACGTTTACGAAAGGATTCAACGATTGCCAGAGGGGCTCAACACGATCGTCAGCGCGAACGACTCGATGCTTGGAGTCGAAACCACCTACGGCATCGCGGTCGCGCGAGCTCTGCTGCACAAGCCGCCGATCTTACTCGCTCTGGAACCACCACCACCGGCTGAACACATGGCAGAAGATCCCTGCTTGAATGCCTTCAAAAAGCTGGTCCGTCAGGGTACCCTCGTCGTACTTTTGCCCCGCCGGTTGCCCTCACTGCGGTCTGCAGACCGCGTGATTCTGCTCAACGGGGCACGGCTGGCCGGGGAAGGTAACCATGCGGAACTGTTAGCAACAAGCGATCTGTATCGCCACCTGAACTACCTGTTATTCAATCCCTACCGACACCAGAAACGCCCGGCGGAGTCCGCAAACGAAGTTCGGTAACGACCTTGCTGGAAGGTTAAGTGTGACTGAAGTCGGCGGCGGAAGCGGTGGCGCATCGGCAAACACAGGCCTGATAGAAATGAGCTAGCGACGTCAAACGTTGGCAGGACGCCCGGATGGTGGTGAACCGGATGGTGGGCGACCGGTTGGCGGGCGACCATCAGCAGCAGGTGGACGCTGAGGTGTGTAGAGGCAGCAATCCTCCGGACACACATCATGCCATGCTCCCAGTTCACCGACTGCGGCACGAACTGCCTTGCCTTCGACTCGTTCCTGCACGAGATCACTGATCATTTCTACAAAGCCAGTTTCGATTCCAGCCGTCCTAGTCCGATGCATTCGAATCCCTCGCTCTTCACAGACCTGAGCGGCTTCCTCATCAAGATCGAACATGACCTCCATGTGATCGCTGATGAATCCAATCGGAACGACGATGATACTGTCAAGTTTCTGTTCGTCATCGCGGGCCTGGATTGCTTCACAGATATCAGGCTCAAGCCAGGGTTGCTGCGGTGGCCCACTGCGGCTCTGGTAAACAAGATTCCATTGGCTGACACCACATGAGTCGGCAACTAACCTGCATGTTTCCCGAAGCTGTTTTTCGTAGTCGCAGTTTCCCGACATTGACAACGGAATACTGTGGGCAGTGAACATGACCACAGACTGCTCAGCGGTGTTGCCCAACTTTTCGACGGACTCTCGGAGATTGGCGGTCATCACCTCGATAAATTTGGGATGATTGAATCCCATGCGGACCTTTTCGATCAGCGGAGCGTCCGGCCCTACTTCTTCCCGTGCCGCGATGATATTTTCGCGATACTGGCGGCATCCGCTGTAGCAGCTGTACATGCTAGTAAAGAAAGCGATCGCTCGTTTACGCCCATCATCTCTCATCTGCCGAATGGTATCTGGTAGCAGCGGATCCCAATTACGGTTCCCCCAGTAGATCGGGAGATCGACTCCAACGCGTTTGAACTCAGATTCGATGACCCGAAGAAGATCACGATTTTGCTGGTTGATAGGACTGACACCACCAAATTTTTTGTAGTGCTCGGCGACCTCCAACATCCTCTCCCGTGGGACGCGTTTACCGCGCAGGACGTTCTCAAGGAACGGCATCACGTCCTCCTGCCCCTCTGGACCACCGAAGGAGACGAGAAGAAAGCAGTCATAGGGCGGCAGTTCGGATGTCATAGCTGTATTGGGTTGCAGGATGCATGGATCTGAATCAGTTACGTTGCATTATTGCCACCCATCAAGACCTGCCGCGAGACGGGTATCATATGGCGGGGTGGGCGTCGCGCTCGCTCGCGTTCGCTAATTCTACTGGTGACACGGCAGGACCGCTGCTGGTCATCCTCCAACCGATATCTGATTTTCACAAATCTGACTTCCCGGGTCTGAACTCTTTGTCCCAGCAGATCGCGACCGCAACATCCTAAAAACTTGGCTTCTGAAACCAGACAATTCACCAAATCACATACTGAACGCCTCAGACCGAAAAAAGCTCCGTTCATGAATCAATGCACTGCCGTATGATCGATCCGGACATTCCCCAACCAATCGTCCAAGCCGTAGTGAATCGCTGTGGAATCATCTCCATCAGAAAAATCGCTTCAGGTCTCAGTGGTGGCGTCGTTGCTCACTGCCGAGCCACTGACGGCCGCCAATACGCACTCAAACGTTGGCCCAAGTCCTTTTCGCGCAATCGTATTGAATCCATACACCGTGTCCTCCGCCACGCTTGGAAGGAGGGCTGTGAAATCATCGCGCTTCCAGTGATTTTTACACCGCTAACACACGAACTGCCGGCAGATTCGGTTGGCACCGTACTTTCAACCAACGGTGACTGCTGGGAACTTTCGCATTGGCGTCCAGGGGAGCCGCTAACCACCAATGCTGATCTGGACACCATCCGCCGAGGTGCTGAGGCCATCTCGCGATTCCATGGTTGCACTGCATCGCTGGGAATATTGCACCAACCGCCTCCCATCATCGCGGAACGCTTACAGGCCCTCACCTCGAGAAGACGCTATTTTCCAATCCTGACCCAAACGAGCAGCCAGCCTGATCTACCAGCTGACGTAGCTGCGGCCCTGCGAGATGCCGCGAATCTATTGCATTGGAAATGGGATGAAGCCTGTGCCCAAATCCACCGATCATTAACAGAGCACTCGGGTTGGAAACTTGCCACTCAATACGTTTTGCGCGATGTCCATGCTGAGCACCTTCTATTCTCGGCGGAAAAGCCGACCGGATTGATTGATTTTGATGCCGTCCGCATCGACACACCAGCCTCAGACCTGGCTCGCTGGGCAGGCAGTTTCCTGCCGGGCCAACACTCAGCCGAGGACATTTGGGAAGCGGTTTTTGCCGGGTACCGTGGAAATACTGAACAAACGGACAACGCCGCTGAGACACCCACCCTCAAACTGGCGGCAGATCTCTGTTTCGCGGGTACTTGGCTTAGTCTGGCGAATTGGCTGGTGTGGTTGCTCGTCGAACGACGGGATTTCAACGCCCCGCCCGGGATACTGGCAGAGCGAATTTACAACCTGATCCGAGTGGCTACCCCTCAGAGCTGACCGCCGACTGAATATTGACCCGGAAATCCCGCGGGGCGTAGAATACCCGCCAGACGATTACCACTGCGAAAACGAGCGAAAACGAATGAATTTTTCCATGCGACGCTGGATTCCAAGCCCCTCGCGCTGGCTACCCATGCTGGCCCTGCTGGGATGCTGCTGGATCGCTCCTGCTCAAGCTCAGGATAGCTTTGGAGAGGGAGCTGATTTGTTCCCTGATTTTTCGCTGGGTGGGTTTGGTGCTGAAACTACAGAACCAGTCGAATGGCGGGCCACCTACACGATCGATGATGGTGGCAAAGGTAAGCTGGACGTTACCGCAACTCTCGGCAGTGGTTGGCACATTTACTCCATGACACAGCCAGCTGGTGGGCCAACACCGACCACCTTGTCATTGAAGTCACCTTCCGAAATCAAGCTGACGGGGAAATTCACCCCGGACCGCAAGCCGCACAGCAGCGTTTCGTCTGTCTACAAGGGCCTGACTGTCGAAGATTTCGAATCCAGCGTGACCTGGTCAGCAGCGATTCAGGCGCCCGCGGGTTTTGATGGAAAAATCTCAGTCCAAGTCAATGGGCTGGTCTGCAAAGAAGCATGCGTTCCCGTCCGTGAAACGCTCGAAGCCATCGCAGTCAGCGACTCTGGTGCCAATACCAAATCAGGCCAACTGACCTCGGATGTGAACACTGAATCTTCACTCTTCCGCGAGGTGGCAAAACCATTCCGTGACAGTGGCTATGCAGTGGAATGGACCGCCTTTGTTTTTCCGTCAACCGTCAAGGCAGGGCAGTGGGGCGAGCTGATTTTCACAGCGACGCCAGATCCTACCTATCACGTTTATGAAACAGCCGTCGATGATGCAGATCTTTCTACAAATTTTGTAGTCACAGCAAAATCTGGCATGCAGATTGGAAAACCAGTTGCGAACATTCCAGTGACACAAAAGAAAGGTGTGCTGCCCTATGGCTACTTCAAAGGGAAGGTCACCTGGCGAATCCCATTCATGGTTCCAACCACTACGGAGACCGGCAGTAAAACGATCGAAGGAATGATCGCTTATCAAGCCTGCACAGATGGCAGTTGCCTTCAGCCACAAGCACTCAAATTCAAAGCCCCGGTGACCGTGGCTAAATCGACCATCGAAAGCCCCGCAGCGGTCACGCTGATTTCTGGCAAATCCAACGATGCCAAGGATGCTGCGGCTGAGACAAAGTGGGTCGACCCGATCACCAAACCCGCTGACACCGTCAAGTCACCAGCAGCAGACGACATCTCATCCACTGGCGGCGGAACCGACACCAACGCAACACGGCCACTCGGAGCTGCAGGAAATACAGACCCCAGTACAAAACCTGATGCTGCCGATACGAACACTGCAGTCGCGAACGACTCGCAGGCTGGTTCAAGTACTGCCTTCCCCCTGATTCTATTGTTCGCGTTTATTGGTGGATTGATTCTTAATGTGATGCCATGCGTACTTCCTGTAGTTGGCCTCAAAATCATGGGTTTCGTCAGCCAAGCGGGAGAAGACCGCAAGCGAATCCTAACACTCAACGTGGCTTACGTTGCAGGCATCATGGCGGTCTTTGCTCTGTTAGCTGTCGTTGCCGCGGTGACAAAATTTGGGTGGGGTGAACAGTTCACTTACTTCCCCGTCCGACTCGGTTTAACACTCATTCTGTTCGCGCTTGCCCTGAGCTATCTGGACGTCTGGGAAATCCCAGTTCCTGGTATGGCTGCGGGCAAAGCCTCACAGGATCTACAAAATCGCGAGGGTTTCTTTGGCGCGTTCTCCAAGGGTGTCTTTGCCACGATCATGGCAACACCATGCAGTGGTCCGTTGCTCGGATTCATCCTAGGGCTGACATTGAACCTTGCCCCCGCCCAAACCATCGCGATCTTCTTGACCGTAGGACTGGGGATGTCATCTCCTTACCTTCTGATCGGATTCCGACCAAAGTTGATCGCATGGTTACCCAAGCCTGGTGACTGGATGGTTACGCTCAAGCAACTGATGGCGTTTCTATTCCTGGGCACAGTCGCTTTCTTCTTCTCACAATTCAACGACACCCAAAAAGTTCCTGTCTTCGTTTCACTGATCGCCGTGTGGTTCGGATGCTGGATCATCGGAAAAGTCCCCAATTACGCGGACTTGAACAAACGCATTTCCGCATGGGTTGGTGGCATCGCAGCAGCGACTGCGATCAGCATAGGAGCGTTTCATTTTCTGGAACAGGTAAAAGAGCTCGACTGGAAAGACTACAACGAAGCGCAATTGCAACAACTGCAAAGCGAAGGCAAGACCGTGATGGTCGATTTTGGTGCAAAGTGGTGTGTTAACTGCATTGTCAATTACGAGGTCGCGTTGAATACCGCCAAGACCCGAAAAGTAATGGACGAACTGGGAGCTGTCGCAATGTACGCCGACTGGACCGATCCCGACGAAAAGATCAAGCAGAAGCTGAGCGAACTGGATTCGCGGTCGATTCCCTTGCTGGTCATTTACCCGGGAGACCGGAGCAAAGCCCCAATCATCATGCGTGACCTTGTAACTCAACAGGCAGTGGTCGATGCCCTACGACGGGCAGGTTCCAGTGTTAGCAGTTCTTCCCTGTCATTTTCGGCTCGCGACCAAAACGTCGCCACGATCGCTCCACAGTGATTCGGAACTCTACACGGATCCTGCAAAGATGACTCTGCTCGACGCTGATGATACGATCGTCGCGATTGCCTCCCCGACGTCACCTGCACCCCGTGGTGTTGTTCGAATGTCCGGTGATAAAACGGTGACCATCCTCAAACAGATGGGCGTCCATTGCGAGGAAATCAAAATACCTCGGCGACTCGCTACTCATGTTGATTTAGGAAGCCCTCTTGGAACGATTCCCGTTGACGTGATGGTGTGGCCCACTCATCGCAGTTACACCGGACAACCTTCAGCAGAGCTGCATACCTACGGTTCACTGCCGCTACTACGGGGATTAGTTGATAAAGCGGGTCGCTGCGGCGCCCGACCCGCCCGACCCGGCGAATACACGATGCGTGCCTTTCTAGCCGGTCGACTCGACCTGACGCAGGCCGAAGCAGTGCTGGGCGTCATCGAAGCAGAACAACGTGGAACGCTCGACCACGCACTGAGACAACTCAGCGGCAACCTGTCTCAACCTCTGGAACGAATGCGAAGCACGTTGCTGGACCTGCTGGCTGATGTCGAAGCCGGGCTCGACTTCGTGGATGAAGACATCTCGTTTATCAGTGACAAGGACCTTGTAGATCGCCTGTCTGCCATCGCCGTTGAGCTTGACCAAACGGTTCGCTTGATGCAGAACCGCGGTGGTGGCTCTGCTCGCATCACGGTAGCACTGTGCGGCCCTCCCAATGCGGGCAAGAGTTGCTTGATCAACCGACTGGCTGACCAGCAAGTGGCGATCGTGGCTCCGGTAGCTGGCACAACACGTGACACAGTGACGGTTGATATCGAGCTACAGGGCAATCACCTGACCCTTATCGACACTGCAGGCATCGAAGAGGCAGAAACTGAAGTCTCACTGCAGTCCCAAGCTCAATCAAGACGTTCAACCAGTGAGTCCCGTGTACGACTGTGGTGTGTGGATTCAACCAGTGATGACTTCGCTGCAAACGCTACTGAATTAAAGGAACTGGCGAACAAGACTCGAAAACCACAGACCATTGATCTCTGGATCGCCACCAAAATCGATGCGGCCATGAACTCAACGCTCGATTCCGAATCCGACTTGCCCTGGATTCAGTGCAGCGCGTTGAATGGTGATGGGATCGATCGCTTGAAGAAATCAATCTGCGAGAATCTAAAGCAGCACGATACTGAAGAGATAGGTTCGGTCGTTGGCACGGCGGCCCGCTGCAGCCAGTCACTTCACCAAGCAATCGCTGCGATTCAGCAGGCAATTCAATTAACCACTCATCAGGAAGGGCACGAGTTTGTATCCGCTGAATTGCGTACCGTTGCTCAATGCCTTGGCGAAGTGACAGGAACGGTTTACACCGACGACATCCTTGATCGCGTTTTTGGTCGTTTCTGCATCGGCAAGTGAGAAGGCTTGACTTTCATGCCTCGATCCAAAGCGTCAAAATCATGCAGCGGGAACGTCCTGATAACACAGCATGCCAGTCCGCTGGGCCCGCTTTGGGCACATTGGACAACCAAGGGCCTGCATCAGCTAAGTTGGCAAACACCAGCGAGCGACCATGTTCAACAGGTCCCCTCGGTCCACACCAAGCAGTCAAGCATGCTTGACACACTGCTGCAGGATTACTTCAAAGGCAAAAACGTACCTTGGCATGACATTGTGCTCGACCCCACGGGCTGGACACCCTTCACAGAACGGGTTTATGAACACTGCCTCAAAATCCCATTCGGCAACACAATTACCTACAAAGAGCTCGCAGGACTGGCTGGCAGTGAAAGAGCGAGTCGTGCCGTGGGAGCAGCCATGTCACGCAATCGTATCCTGCTAATAATCCCATGCCATCGCGTTGTTTCCACCTCAGGCAACCTGCAAGGATACAGCGCCAAGGGTGGCATCAACACGAAACATCTACTGCTGGAACTGGAGCGTCAGGGACAGTGGCCCCACAATCTTTTTGACAAAGAACAAAACAGATGATCGTGGCCACCCAACCGATTAAAAACGTGATCAGTGCCCACGGCAACCACCAAGGTTGATAGTAGAATTCCACCCACCATTTCCCGCGTGGCAAGATCACTCCCTGAGTGATTCCGTCAACACCATACACCTCCACGGTCCGCCATGATCTGCGGTCAAATTCGTAAAACACTGCATCCGGATCAATCGATCTAAAACGTGCGTGCCAATTTCCATCCTGAATGGTGGGGCGAGTGATCAACAACGGAGCACCAGTTTGCACCTGGTAAATGGCCGACTCCGGCTGTTGCTGCAATCGCTTTGCCTTCCAATTGACTTTTGAATCAAGACCGGACTTGCCGGTCCACCAGTCGTCGTCAATCACAGTGGCTTGGGAATCCCCCACCAACTGAACCACCGGCGTCTGGCGTTTCGGATCACGCTGACCACGTTCATCGACTAGAAACCCTGCCTGCTGAAATCGATCAATCAAAATGGCTGGCGTCAAACGCTTGGAAGAGAACACCCAAGCCTGATAAGCGTTTAAATCACTCTCTTGTCTTTGAAAGCGTGAGGACACATCAACCAAATCCAGTTCCTTGCCTTTCACATTGACCACATCGACGCGATCGGAGGCATGGACGAAACCCTCGATCGCCAGCCAACCCCGCAACGACCGCCAAAACCGTACCTGCTCATCCACTTCCAAGCCGGAAGTCAATTGATTGATCGCCTGCCAGAAAACAGCGGCGTTCCGACTGCGAATGGAAACCATGTTGTTCAGCATATGAACCCGATCAGCAAGATGCCAACGACCGAACCAGGCCACTCGACTGCTGGCTTCAACTTCCAACAGACGGTCATCGCTGCTGCCTTGGCTCCACACAACAGGCCAACCAGAACCTGTCTTGGTTCGCATCCAGCGATTTTGTTCGGTTCGCGCTGGTCGCCCCGATGCCAGAACCGCTTCTTTCATCTCCGCCTTCGACACCTGGTGCACGATGCCACGACCACTGACTCCGAGATCGAGGCAAACAAATACGATCGCTGCCATCACCCAATGAATGCGATTTTCTTTGCATCGACCCAGACACCTTAGGATCAATGAAATGGCTAGCAGAATAATAATTGAATGGTAAAGAGATGTTGTCAGTTGCGACAACCCAGCCAGCACATTGATTGGCCCCCACCATGAATCGCTGGTTCCTTGCAGGAGACGCAGGTCATCAAAAAACATCCATCGGTAAATCTGAATTCCGATCACGGTACAAATCGTCACAACCGCAAGCCACAAGGCTGATGCTGAAACGCGGGATGCAAAAACTGGATGTCGCTCATCAGCAAGACGATCGAACATTTGTGCCGTCACCATCGTCGCGGCCAAGGCGAAGAACGGCAACCACTTGGTTGGATAACGAAACGAATCATAACCCGGCAGAAATTGGTACAGAAACCAGTAAGGTCCGCCGATGGCACTATCGTAATTCAGCAGACGGCCTGTTCCTGACTGGACCAACCACACCAAACCAAAATGCCCAAGCGTTAATAAAAACGAAATCCAACACAGTGCCAACCATGGTCCACAAAACCGCTCATGCCGATAACGCAATCGAATCCACAAAGCAAGAAAAGCCACCACGCCCATATAAATCGAGGGCGTCCATGCACGCCCATCGCCTGCCCACAAACGACTGAATCGCTGGTTGACCGGTATAAACGATCCAAACGCGTTGGGGGTCACCATTTCCGCGAGATGCCACGGCGGCAAAGAATATTGAAATGCCTGTGAACGCATCCCATTGAACTGCGGTGGATCGGTCCACGATTCACTCATCACTGGTTGCAGTCGTTCACTCTGCTGACTCCAACTGATCGATGCCAACAGTTGAGGTGCTGATAGGATGGCAGCGAGCACGGGGACACCAAACAACACAGCCCCATCGATGCGATCTACCGACCGCTTGGCGAGACGTACTAGCCCAATGACAGATACAACAAGCATCACATGCAATGCTGACTGCGGATCACCACCCAAAATCATCATTGCCATTGCTGAACCGGCAACAGTGATTCGCAACCGCCGGTTTCCTACCTGAGGCACCAGCATTGCTGCCAAAGTAATCGGCAACCACGCGGCCCCCACCAAAAACGGCGGATTGGTATACAAGAACAGGACCGACCCGGACAGCGGGTATAGCAACGATGCGATCGTGGCCCCGACCGGTCGGCACCCGGCCCAACGAGCCAGTAATCTTGCCGCGATGGATGCGATGATCAAATGCACCGCCACGTACCAAGCCATAGCTGACTCGGTCGAGATCGGTAGAGAAAATATCAGGTAACGCAGCGGATACAGCACCGCTGATGTTGTTTCCCCAATCAGAGGCATCCCGGTTTGATCCAGAGGATTCCAAAGTGGCAACCACGCCTCGCTACAGCGTTCGGCTACATAGTCGTAAAGCGGCGTATAAAAAAATGCCACATCACGGAAAGCGAGGCAATCAAAGCCGAGCAATGAGGGCGACAATAACGCCAAAATCAAAACGGGCGCGAAGAGAACGCTCGTTTTTGAATAGGACATGGTCAACAGATCAAGGAGGTGCGGTGATGATTCCGGCTTTGGACTGATTACGTAGCGTATCAGCGCGATTCATCAAATCTTCTGCCGGCTCAAGTTCTTTCGGTGCGAGTTGCACATCTATGATACGCTCATCACGCAGTTCACCGGGCCACAATG
>Ga0315320_10001583_pt1 | contig 18847 bp, 21 predicted proteins | sample M140m21515metaG_FD_203458 | JGI IMG/M metagenome (GOLD analysis project Ga0315320, IMG submission 203458) | Ammonia-oxidizing marine archaeal communities from Monterey Bay, California, United States - M1 40m 21515 | ecosystem: Environmental > Aquatic > Marine > Coastal | place: USA: California... | reverse complement strand
ACTACAGATGTTAATAGTATTGAAAATTATTGTGCAAAAATAACTTCTACAAATAATCATACTCAAAATTATGGTTCAGATTTAAGATTTTTTACACATCCCAACGGTCAAAGTTATAGTGGATCTCCCTATCAACCAACAGAAAGAATGTGTATTCTAGATGATGGAAATGTAGGAATTGGAACGACAAGTCCATCATCAACATTACACATTAAAGACAGTAATACTATATTAACATTAGAAACAACATCAGGAAATGTAAATGGAAGTTACGCTTATATTTCGTTTAAAGACAGCGCTGGAGAAAAAGCGTGGTTTGGTGATGGTGCTGGAGCAAATAACTCATTTTACATTTATGCATCAAGAGCTCAACCTATAGCTTTAATGAATGGAAGAGTAGGAATTGGAACGGCGAGTCCAGGATATCCACTTGAGGTTACTGGCGCCACAAGAACAAACGCAGGTGCGGTCTCATATATTAGTTATCCCACCCTTTCATACACTTCTAGTGCTAGTAACGACGACATTACTATCAAAGCGAGTAATTCAATTTGGGCGGGACAATATGTGATGGCTAGTAGTGATGAACGAATAAAAAAGAATATTGTTGATGTTCCTGATAATCTTGCTTTGGAAATGGTAAGAAATATTCCAGTAAGGTATTATGAATATAAAAACACGTTAGTAAGAGGTTTTAATAAAACCATAGGATTTATAGCACAAGATGTAATCGGCGTGTTACCTATGGCGGTTTCTCTTCAAAAGAATATTATACCAAATGAAATGAGGAATTTGGATGACCTACGTTGGAACGATACGACACTTTATACCGATTTAAGTGATTGTAGCGGAATAACATATAGATTTTATGTCGGTAATGATCCAAGCGGAAATGATGAATGTAAAAAAGAAATAATAGGGAATGAAGATAATACCTTTACATTTGATACAAGTTACAATAATGTGTTTTGTTATGGAAAAGAAGTAGATGACTTTCATATATTAGACAAAAATAAACTGTTTGCGTTGAATTTTAGTGCTACACAGGAATTGGATAGGAAAGTAACAGCGCTGGAAACAAAAAATACAGAGTTAGAAAATGAAGTAGCTACGTTAAAATCTGAATTGGCGGCGATAAAACAACATTTAGGAATTTAATTACTTAATAATTTAACTAAGTAATTAATATAACATGTCTTACAAAACAGGGTTTTATGAAGGTAGATTAGGAATAGGATTAGGTTCTACTATGGGTATGGGAGATGGAAATCCACGATATCCTTTAGATATAAATGGAGATATAAGATTAACAGGTTCTATAGTTAATGGTGATGGTCAGGTATTGTCTTTGGTGCCGGCAGAATCATTATGGACAATAGGAAATAATAATTTAAGTTATGCGGGCGGAAATGTAGGAATTGGAACATCTAATCCAGCAACATTATTAACAATAGGTAATCACGCTTTTACAGATGGGACAAGAGATTTATTACGGTTTCCTTCTTATAGACATAATGAGGCTTTTACAATAAGAAATAATGATGACCCCACCAATGGAAGATTAGAATTCTTTTGGGGTAATTCGCAAAATGGTAGTGGAGGACACGATAATATAGTTGATAAAAGTATATTAACTTTACGCCACGATGGAAATGTAGGAATTGGAACGACGAGTCCAACTCAAGGAAAATTAGTTGTAAATGGTAGTTCCATATGTGGTATTTATTCCATGGGCGACTATACTGATTATAATTACATTTTAAATGGTCCAAGACCAGGAAATACATTAGGTGGAGCTGTTCATTTTATAAATCACGCATCTAGAACAACGGATGGTGGTCAGAGTTGTTATACTATCAGAAATGATAATGGACCTATACGTTTGGGTAGAGATGTGCAGATAACAACAATTGAAGGTAGTAAAATTTGTTTAAATTCAAATGTAGGAATTGGAACGACGAATCCAGGATATAAATTAGAAATTGTTGGAAGCAATACTACTGGAACTATTTATGGAACAGCAACTATGCATCCAGGAGGAAGTTATTTTTACAGCAATCATAATAATAATACTTCTGTTTCAGCAAAATTTTCAAGTGGTTTATGGTGTGCCGGAGGAAATATTATGGTTTCAAGTGATGAAAGAATAAAAGAAAATATAGTAGATGTAAGTGATAATCTTGCTTTGGAAATGGTAAGAAAAATACCGTGTCGGTATTATGAATACAAAGACAAATATAGTAGGGGAACGGAAAAAACCATTGGATTTATAGCACAAGAAGTTAAAACAATCTTGCCTATGGCGGTTGGTGTAGAACCTAATATAATTCCAAACGAAATGAGACATTTAAGAAATATTACTTGGAACGATACAACACTTTATACCGACTTATCGAATTGTAGTGGAATTAAATACCGATTTTATGTTAGCAATGATGTTAGTGGTAATGATGAAATAATGAAAGAAGTGGTTGGAAATAGTGATCATACCTTTACATTTGATACAAGTTACAATAATGTGTTTTGTTATGGGAAAGAAATAAATGATTTTCACACATTAGATAAACAAAAATTATTTTCTCTTAATTTCAGCGCAACCCAAGAATTGGATAGGAAGGTAATTGCGTTGGAAAATGAGAATGCAGAATTGAAAGCCGAATTGGCGGCAATAAAACAACATTTAGGAATTTAATTACTTAATAATTTAACTAAGTAATTAATATAAGATGTCATTCAAAGATGGTAGAATAGGAGTAGGAAAAGATCCAATTTTCCCATTAGATATAAGTGGCAGTTGCCGAATAGATGGCGATTTAATATTAGGAGGAAGATTTTCAGATTCACAAGGAAATCCAATACAATTAGGAAGTGGTTCTGGTGCTACATCAACGCCACACCAAAATCAAGATGGTGTTCCAAGTTGGAGTAGCAATTCATTAACAACTGTTTCTGGATATAAAAATACTGGTGCTCATCCTAGTACAATCTCAAATGGTTATAATTGGGGGGGTTCGACATGGAACGATGATGGAACTATAACTTGGAGTGCGGGCACAGGTGGTACTGCTGGAGGTATGGCTCCACCAGGTGGTTGGGATGCTAATACAACATATATTCTTACAGTAACATCAAAAACAACTGGAGGAAGTTATACTCTTGGTGGGACTTCATTTAATCCAGGAACATCTTATGCAACACAAACAAAAGAATTTACAGGTTCGTTAGGTGAAATGCGAAATAATTGGGGTTCGTCTAATCAAATTACATTTCAAAAATGGGATGTTAGTATTAAAAATAAAAAAATGTTAAATGTTCACCAATTAGGTGGAGTTGGAATAAATGATGATAGAGTATATGATGAAGACTTTGGACATCTATATATAGATACAACTGATTTTCCTACATTACGTAGAGGTGGAAAAGATTACACATCAAGTTCTGTTTTAACCGTAGGAGGTAGTATTATATTATCAGCAATTAATGGTACTAACTCACAAACTACATCAAATATTTATTTTAATGCCCCAAATAATAAATTTCAAACCGGATTGATATGGAGAAGAGAAGTTCCAGGTGCGGTTACTTATATTAGTGGAGCAATACTATTTGATTCGGAACTACAAAATTATAGCACAACCACAACAACAGGATATTCGGCGGGGGGATTGTCTTTTTATACATCTGATTTTAGTAGTAGTGGTTGGTCATCTTCAAGTGCAAAAAGAAGAATGGTTATTCACGGAGATGGAAATGTAGGAATTGGAAATTCGTCACCAGAGTATTTACTTGATTTAGCAAATAGCACATATGCGAACGGGAGTGGATACCCACCTGCTGAATTTATTAGGTTTGGTACCGCAAATATTAGTCCGAATTCTTCTGGAGGACTTATATGGAAAACAACTTATGGGGGTTCTTATACAAAAATATCAGCAAAAATTGAGGCTATATGTGAAGCTGATTATTTTAGACAGGGATTAGCATTTTTTACTGGAAATGAAACATATACAACAGATGCAACAGAAAGAATGAGAATAGATATGGATGGAAATGTAGGAATTGGAACGACGAGTCCAAGTTATAAATTACATGTAAATGGAACTCTTTACGCTTCTGGTAGTAGTAACTTTGAAACTGTATATGTTAATAGTAACATGTATATATCTGATTACATAACTCATACTAATGATACAAATACTAAAATAGGTTTTCCTTCTAATGACAATATCTATTTTTACTGTGCTGGTACGGTACAAATGCGTATTAATAATAATGGGGTTGGTATTCACACAGATGCTCCAGCAAACTCAAGCACTCGATTTCAAGTAGGTGGTAATGCTTATGTTTCTGGAAATGTAGGAATTGGAACGACGAGTCCAGGCATTCCATTAGAAGTCCATAGAAATGGAAGCTCTGGTGAAATTGCAAAATTTGTATCTAATACAGCAGGCAATTCAGGTATTATGGTATCTCCAAAAGTCGGAAGCGATGGCGATGGATATATAGAAATACGTGGAGGCAATAGTTCTACTACTCACGGAAAACACGCATTTATTGGCTGTACAAGAAATGGAAGTAATACTTATAATAGCAATATAGTATTTAAAACAAGAAGTGACGCAAATAGCTCAGGTTATGAATACCACCTTGCAACAGAACATATGCGTATTCAATATGATGGAAATGTAGGAATTGGAACGACGAGTCCTAGTTATAAATTAGATATGTATAATAATGGTTCAGCACGATTAGCACGATTCCAAACCACTGGGGACGTTTCAATAGAACTATCATCAACCTCTCCAAACAGCGACTATGATGATTGTGGTATTGTTTGGCACGGTCATGCATCTGCTCCTTATTGGCATCTTGGAAACACTGATGATGAACAATGGTTATGTATTGGGTATCAATCAAATTCTACTGGATCAACTGGATGGGGAAATAGTTCAGAAGCTATATCTTTTCATTATGATGGTAGAATTTGGTTTGGTGGTTCATGGCAAAGTAGTGATGATAGAATTAAAAATAATGAAAAAACAGTGACAAATGCTTTAGATATTATAAATAAATTACAAACAAAAAAATATTTTAAATCAAATAAAATGCATAGAAAAGATCATAATTATATTTTAAATGACGATGGAATACCTATCAAAGATGAGAGTGGTAATGATATTACCGATGAAGATTACCATATTGAAACGGGATTTATAGCTCAAGAAGTTAAAAACATACCTGAATTAGCATACTGTGTAACAGGTGAAGAAATGAAATATGGTAAAGAGTATGAAATTATATATGATGAAAATGGAAACACAATAGACGATGGAACTGGTCATCCAAAACGGAAAAAAGTATTAGGATATTATCCTAAAAGATTAGGTGTAACTTACCAAGATATATTTTGTTATAATGTAGCCGCCACACAGGAATTGGATAGGAAAGTAACAGCGCTGGAAACTGTAGGAAATCAAGATCATAATGTAAAAATATTAGATTTATACAAAGAAAATCAAGCTTTAAAAGCCAGGTTAGCAAAATTAGAAGCCTTTTTGGGAATATAAAATTGAATTAAAAGTATTTGAATAATTAATATAAAATGGAATTCAATATTAATTATTTGGCTAATATCAATAAACATGAAAGGGATGATCACGTCCAATTCGATGAAGGACCACATATTTATACCGTAGATGGTGATGATAGTTTTACGAGTGTAACAACGTGGAATCATTCTCATTTTGGAAAATTTGATGCGGATAAAATCATAGCCAATATGATGAAAGGGAGAAACTGGAAAGAAGGTTATAAATATTACGGAATGACGAAAGAAGAAATTAAAGCCTCTTGGGATAAAAATAGAGATGAAGCTGCTGCCGCTGGAACAAAAATGCACTACGATATAGAATGTTATTATAACCAAATGAAAGTGGAGAATGATAGCACAGAATTTAAATGGTTTTTAAAATTTGATGACTGGACGAGAGGCTCTACAAATATGTTACCATATCGAACAGAGATGATTGTATGGGACAAAGAATTAAAATTGTGTGGTTCAATCGATATGTTATATGAAAATGAATGTGGAGAACTGGAATTATACGATTGGAAGCGATGTAAAGAAATAAAGAAAACTAGTTTTAATAAGTTTGCCAAGACAGAATGTATAGAGCATTTACCGGATTCTAATTTTTGGCACTACGCATTACAATTGAATACATATAAATATATGATTGAGAAGAACTATGGTAAGAAAGTAAATAGTATGTATTTGGTATGTTTACACCCCAATAATAAAAATAAATCATATCAAAAAATAAAAGTTCCAGATTTGAAAGAAGAGATAAAGGATTTAATGGAGTTAAGGTTAAAAATCGTATCTAATCTTTAAGAAAGAATACTTAAAAATAAGTTGTTATTTTTTTAGTATATGAATTTGACAAGTTGGGATTTATCTAGTCCGGCGCAAGCTTTAATAGTTTCACAAACTGTATTAACGGGATTTCTAATGGGTTCTATAATTGTAGTAAATTTTATTTATAATCCTTGGGTAAAAAAGAATAAGGAGGAAGAAGAAGTTGAAAAATATGAAGATAAATATAAATTAGAAGATTATTGGGATTGGAAAGAAATTAATTTTGATAAAGATGTAGAAACACATGATAGAAATGTTATCGAAGATAATACACCAGAAGGTAATGTAATAATGAGATACAATAAAGAATATGAAGGATTTGAATATTGGTGTAGAAATAAAAATATTAAATATGATTATTTGGATACAGTAGCGAGAAAGTATTGTTTAATATATAATTGTTGCGGATTGTATCTAGATAGAAAGAAAGATATAGAACAACAAAAAAAAGAAAAGGAAGAAAAGGAGAAAGAAGTAGAAGAAAAGGAAGAAGTAAAAGAAAAGGAAGAAGTAAAAGAAGAAGAATCTATTTTTGTAAAACCAAAAAAAATAGATACAAAGAAAAACGATCGTTCTATAGGGGAAGTAGCATTAAAAGCGAATAAATATCTCTATAAAGGTAAATGTGGAGAATGTAATATATTTTTAAGAACAAGGGATGATGAATTAGAAAGACAAACAAAAAAGAATATGAGTTTTGCGGATTGGATGTCTATGAATTAGTGTTCTTTTTTTAGTGCTTTTTTACGCGTTAACATTATTTATTTGATTGGTAGTTTGATTTAAATTATCAATTAAAACTTTACCTTGTTGTTGTGCGTTAACTAATGGGTCGGCAATAGCAACAACTTGTGGTTCTACTTTATTTAATTTTTGTGTAATTTTATCTAACATATTACTAGCGATATTAACAGCGCGCATACCCTTTGCGCCCAACGGTGCGATAGCTGAATTAAGACGTGCGAGATTAACAACTTGACCAACACCAGGTACCGTTCCGAGTGCGCTCATACCACCTTTAACGAATGCGTCTCCAGATGCCTGTCCAACTTCTCCAGCATATTGAACAATTTCATTACCTTGTTGCATAAGTGCTGGTTTAAATTCTTCGAGAACAAAAGCTGCTGTTTGTAAAAATTGTTGTAATAATTCAGCCAACGTGGAATTAAATCTATCGAATGCTTGTTTAACTTCAGGATTTTCTAAAGCTTTATCTAAAATTATAATAATATTGCCCATATTCATAGCACTTTCTGGTAATCGTTGTTGAAAATCTGGATCATCAACAGTAATACCATAACTTTGTAATCCATTTTTTACTAGTAAATTAGTAAATATAACAAATTTAATAAGAGCTTCTTTTAAAAGAGTGCTTGGTAATGTTTGATATAATCTTTGAAATTCAACATCCATCTGCTTTTTTAAACCATCATCTAATGTTGAAGCTACTTTCCTTACATCAAAATTTGCTGCATGTCCGGCAGCATCACCAAGTGTTTCTTGTGCTATAGGTGTTTTCAATAATTCATTAGTAACATCATTCATAAATCTTGGACCATCAAATAATTTTGCCATCTTTTATATTAATTGCTATTATTTTTTAACCAATTTTGATACCCAATACATTTGACCACATCAAATGAAGTTTGTAAATCTTCAATCGCTATATTATAAGCTTTTTTTTCTCTATCAGTCATTTGTTCGATATATTGTTTTATTTTTGTTTCTTGTTCTTTATTTTTAGGCATGATAATATACATAATATAATCTATAAATTAAAAAATTCAATTTTATATTTAATGATAAGTAGTCCACGTTTCATCATTAAATGATGTATAGTTAATAGTATAACAACCTACGTATTCAGGTTTATTTTCACAAACAGTAAATTTTTTAATAGGATTGAATGGTCGGTCTCTACTTCTACAATATGTTTTACTATATGTATAACAAGGTTTACCATACGGCCTTGGATATGTCTTTTCATATTGTTGGTTATGATATAGTATGCTTTTGATATTATTTGAATCTCTATAATGGTATTCTTTTACATATACATCCTCCCACTTTTCATTATATTCAACTATTTTGACTACAGGACCTATAACTTCATAGGACCTCGCGCCATTATCTAACCCGGATGCACTATATCCTCCAGTATAAGCTTTAAGGTAAATTTCTTTTTCTTTTACTTCTTCTTCTTTTTCATATTCTATTTGCTCATATTGTTCTTTATATCTTTGAAGATCTCTTTTGGCTTTATCTTCAAAATATGCTTTATCTTCAGCAGGTATTTCTTTCCATGCTTTAAGGTAAAATTGATATGCGGATTGTGCTTTTGTGATACTCATGATTACTATTTTAAAGTAATAATCATGAAAATATAAAATCAATTTTTTGAAATTACACAAATAAGATTACTTTCCTTATATACTTTACTTCTTATGAAAACTTCAGTAAGATGGGTTTCTATTTGATATCCGGATTCCATTAAATAAGAAAGTAAAACATCGATATCATCAATACCCAAGTATTCATTTTTATTATTAGGGTTTAAAATGGTATGAACACAATGTGGAGGTCTATCGCAACAATAAATATCTTGATATTTTGAATTTTTTTTCCTTGGGATAGTTTTTATAATATTTAAAAAGGGCATATCGGAAGGTTTATTGTTAACAACAATAATTTTTTTATAACATTTATTAATGGAATCGAGATGAATATAACTATGTAATTTGTGAATTGTCATTATATATAAAATTGATTTAATTTATTTCAAAAAAAATTAAGTAAATGGCACGATACAGATATAATTTATCGGATGATTTATTATCATACATAAAACTAAATTTAATAGACCGTTATGATGGTTATGATTTTGATGACTATTGGGAAGAATGGACATCAACAGAAAGAATACAAGTAATGTTTAAAATAGAAGAAGAAAGATTACAAACTCTAGGATGGAAAGGTAATATATTAGTTAAAATAAAAACAAGTATAAAATATTATTATTTGAATCAAGATAAAACTAAAAAATCTACAAAGAAAAAAAGAAGAAATTATGTTCATATGGATGAAAATATAAGTATATTAATGAATGAATTTATAAAGAATACAGAAATAAAAAAACCAGCAAAAGCATATGATGATTTTGTGAAAAAAAATAAGAATAGTTATAATAATGAATGTAAAAGATTGAAAGATTATATGATAAAAGATGAAATACCCTTAAAAATAAAGAAAACGTTCAAAAATAAGTTTTATTTAAAAAATAAAACCTAAATATTATTATATATGATCGGTGGTGATAAAATAGGAGAAGGTTCTTATGGATGTATATATCATCCAGCCTTAAATAAAGATGGAAGTGAATCGGAAAATAAAAAATTTGTTAGTAAAATTCAAAAAGACAATAAATATGCCAATAATGAAATAAAAATAGGAGAATTAGTATCAAAAATTGATGGTTATATAAATCATTTTGCACCGATATTAATGAAAGAAAAGATGAAAATAACGAAAGTTAAAAAGAATTTTTTTAATGATTGTTCGGCTTTGGAAGATGAGGATAAAAAATCAGGAAATTTAATAATGATGAAAATGGAATATATAAACGGTGAAGAATTCATAGAATATTTGATAAAGAACAAAGAAAATGTAACGATAGTAAAAAATTTAATATCGAGTTATACACACCTATTAACATCAATAAAATTATTAACAGACATAAGAGTGATACATTTTGATATAAAAGGTGACAATATATTATTCAATAAAGATAAAGAAATACCTATAATGATAGATTTTGGATTATCTATAAATATGAATGAATTAATTAATCAAAGTATATCAGTAGATAAATTAAGAAAGTTTTTTTATGTTTTTGGTCCTGACTATTATATATGGCCGATAGAAGTACATTATATATGTTTTTTATTAAATGTAAATGAAGAACCAACAGAGATGGAAATAAAAAAAATATGCGATGAATATGTTGATAATAATATTCCGTTAAAAATTAATTGTTCTAGAGATTTCATTAAATCATATCGCAACAGTTGTAAAAATGTATTAATGAAACTAAACAATTTAACCTTTGGTGAAAAAATAAATAGAATATTGGGTTCTTGGTATACTTGGGATAATTATTCGTTATCAATAATTTATTTACAATTTATATATTACCTTAACATTACAGGATATGTAAAAAATGATTTAATAATTAAATTTAGTGAAATATTGTTAACAAATATAAATCCAGATCCAAAAAAGAGATTAAACGTATTAAAAACAAAACAAAAATTTACAGAATTTTTATATAATTTGAATATTGATAGTGTAATAAATTTCCAAGAAGTGAAAGAGATGTTTTTATTTAATAAACAAAATATTAAAAATGCATTAAAAGAACAAAAGAAATTGTTATTTAAAAGATCTAAAAGTATAAGATTTGAGGAGTAATTATTACATAATATTTATGAAATAATTATTATTTAACGGCGGCGTCTTCTACGGCGGCGACTTTTCTTTTTCTTTGATTTTCTACGAGATTTTCTACGGGATTTTCTACGGGATTTTCTACGGGATTTTCTTCGGCGTCTTCTACGACGACCACCATCTTGTCCAGCGTTATCATCCTCACCATCACCACCTTGTTGACCACCCATAGCTTCAAAAGAATCAGCGGCATCGGCTACACCTCCACCTTGTTGGCGACTTCTTCTTCTACGACTACGGCGTCTACGACGACCACCATCTTGTGGGGCTTTACCGGTGTTAGTGTTAGTGTGTTGTTCATCATCACCACCTTTTTGTGCTGGAGCAGGAGCTGATTCAACAGCAGCGGCATTACTAGCTACACCACCACCCTTTTTTTTATAACTTTTCTTTGCCAATTTCAAAACATTTTTGAATGACATACCAGCGTTCTGTGAACGCACATTTTTAACGTGAGATAACCAAGCATTTGGCATATTATATTATATAATTAGATTAAAATAAAATTGAATATAAAAATAATGTTTTATGTAATTTAAAATAGCTAAAGATGGTAAAAAATAAACATGGAGGAAACCGACATAAAAAAATGGCATCAAAAAATGCCAAACCAAAAACATTCAATAGAAAAGTAAGATTTTCATCAAGTAAGGACGAAATATACGCGAAGGTAGAAAAAGTATATGGAGGAAATCGTGCGTTAATTATGTGTAACGATGGTCACGAAAGAATGATGGAATGGAGAAGAAAGTTTGGAGGAAGGAATAAACGCGATAATTTTATAAACGATGGAAGTATAGTATTAGTAGGTAAAAGAGAATGGCAAGTAATGCATGATAATAAAAAAGAGAAAGTAGATTTATTAGAAGTGTATCAAGCAAGTGAAGTAGATGTCTTAAAAAAGAAAAAAGTATGTTCTTACTTATTCGGTAGCGAAGATAAAAAAATCGAAGAAGATACAATAGAATTTACGCACGAAGCTGCTAAGGAGGAATATTCTTGGTCAAAGGTAGAAACAAATAATGTAGAAAATAAGAAAGAAACAGTAATGGTAGATTTGGGTGAGGATGTAAATTGGGATGATATTTAAGTGTCATTCATTTAATCCTAAGCTTTCCCATAATACTGTTTGTAATTCATCATCATATTGATAATCTAATTCAGTTTCAATCTCTTGAACTACTTGATTAAAATGTGTATTACTATAATTTCTTCTAATTTGATTTTGTATCATACTAACTAGAATATTTTCAAACTGATTACCCTGTAAATTTGGTAAAAGTGTATTAATTCTATTACCACTTAATTCTTCAAGAGGCTGAGTGAAATCATTATAACTTAAATCATTATCACTAATATCATATTTTTTAACTTCTTTATTATCCATTTCATATCTACAAACGGGACATTTATAATTTTCTTCTTTTAACCATCTATTTATTGCTTGAGTATTAAAAACATGTTTACAAGGTAATTCAGATATTTCTTCTCCTTCTTCAAATTCCATCATGGTAATAGGGCATTCTTTTTGTTCAAAACTATTATTAAATTTTACTTTTTTAATATTTTCGATAGCTGCATCTGTAGTGACCTTTTTATATGGATTTCTTTGTATAAAAGAATTTCTTAAAATATTTTCCCAAGAATTATTAGAATAATCAAATACTGGATTAATGTGATCTACAAAAGGATTGAATGTTGTTTGTATATTTTGTCTTCTAGGTGGCATGGGAAATATATTCATAAATTCATTAAAAAAATCTATATTCAAATCATTTGTTGAAGCATCCCAATTAAAATTGCCTAATGACATATTATTATTCATTAAATATAATAATAAATTATATTTAATTTGTTAAAGCATTATATTTCTTATTTCATTTATAGCATCATATCGTTCAACAATCAAGATATCCCTTAACATTAAATAAGGTGTACAGTTTTTTAATTCGTCAAATCCTTTTTCACAAAGAGCATTTAATAATAATGGATTGAAACCAGATAACATAGTAACATTATTTTCTGTAGTTTGAGTTGGAAACCCATTTGTTTTTCTTAAATTCCAGAACAAAATATTAGGTGTATTATAAGGTCTTCCACAAATTTCCAACCCTCTATCTTGAAATAATTTTTTAATACCTTCAAATAATGTTCCTGAAGACCATTGACCTTGACAACTATTATCAATCTGCATATCAGACAAAATTACTAATGTCAAATTTTCTACCTCTTCAGCAGGTAGTTTAGCTCTTTGGATAGCACTTAATATTAATTCAAAGGCTTTATAAATATCCGTGTTCATTCCCCATTGAGCCTTACGGACTTTCGTAACTTTATCGCAAAATGTTTTTTCTTCGTCAAGTTTTACCCAAGTTGGATTAGCCGAAAATGTTAATACTCTATCACGAAATGCTGGTGATGTTTTTTCCGAAATTCTAATACCCAAACCAATAGCGTTATATAATGGTTGACAATTATCGGTTTCCATAGAACCAGAAGTATCTACTAAGGCGATCATATTGTTCAACCTGAAATTTTGCTTTGAATTATTTTCCCACTGAGAATTAATTGTTTCTTTTATCAATTGAACATCGCCACCTTCTATACGCTCATATTTGATTGCATCTTTAACAAAATCGTATATACTAACTCTTTTACCTTTAATAGTTTCTTTCTTTTCTTTCTTAGAATTCAAATATTCAACAAAATGTTCTTTACAAATCTTTCTATCATCATCATTATCATACCTTTCTATCAATTTACCATTTATCATTTTTTGATTAAATAATGCTTGTTTCTGTTTTGAAAATGTAATACTTGTTACTTTATTGGGATCAATTGAACTCCATTTTTTTCCACATTGTTTAATTTGGATAGTATCTAACCATTTATTTAACGTAGAACAAATAAGTCGATATTCTTTTCTCGCTTTTCTATCGGCTGCCTTCTTTTTCTCATCTGTTTTTGCTGATTCATAATAACGCGCGAACATATTTTTAACCAATTTAGAATATAACCAAGCAAACTGTGATTTTTCTCTAGGAACCCATTTACCTAAAAGGCTAACTTGTGTAATTTTCTTTGTTATTAAATTATTCCAATCAATTTTCAAATGATGATTTGTTAACTCAACCAACCAATTAATAAATGGATGTTCATTATCCTTGGTAACATTTTTTATATATTTACACAAATATTTTACATCTTTCCAAGAAGCATAAGGTTGTGATACATTTTTACTTAACATCATTGTTTCAAAAATATAATAAGCCAATTCTGGTCTTTTATTCCACCAAGTCAATAACATCATGTAAGGTAAGTCGCGCTCTCCTTTACCATTCATATCTCTAATATGTAATGTTAATTTTGCTAATAAAAGAAGTTTATCCGTATTTTCTGTCATCAATAATGTATTAAATTTACAATATAAATCATTCATATCTTTTGTTCTTACTAGTTGAAAATAAAATTGTGTAAACAACTCTTCAAATGAAGAATTATTCCATCTCAATTCCATGTGATTCTTTTCTCCTAGCTGCATACTATCTAACGCTTTTGTTAAACTACTCATTTTATCTTAATATAAAATAACATCTTTAAACCATTTTTCTTGTTTTATTAAATCGTTTTATTTTGATTTTCTTAGTGTGTCCTTTTTTTTGTTTCCTTTCTTTATAAACAACATATAAACAGTTTAAGTTTTGAAATAATGAAATGCTATCCTTCCAAATAATATCAGATATAGATCTTCTATTAAAAAATGTAAAATCCTTGGGTTTTTTAAGATAATATAAAACATCTTCTGGCATTAAATCAATATTGTATTGTAAAATACTAGATAATGAATATTTCATTTCGTTAAAAAAACTATTTTTTCTTAGCATTGTCATTAATTTTTCTTTGTATATTTTTGAATCTGTTAATATAATATTATTTTGTTTAATATGATCTATTTCATTATTTCTATTGATATATAAATAGTAAACTAATACGTTTTCATTTTTCTCATAATAAAAATCATTATATAAATTATCTTCTTCTTCTATTTTCTTTATCCAATCATCATCATCATCAATATCTAATTCTATTTCACACATATTAACATAATAAGTTAAAAAAGTTATATAATTTTAACTTATTACCAAGCACTATTATCAAAGTCTGTCGTATCAGTATTTTCTACCTCGTTATTTTCTCCTTCTTCTACTTCTTCATCACTTTCAGTAAAATATTGATATTGTTGAGCCATAGCTAAAGTTACTGCTATATCTTCATCAGTTTGTAATGAATAACATTCTTCATCTTTGTTTTTTTTATTAATAACTTTCATTTTTTTCATCTCCCTCTCTTTCTTTCTATCCTTTTGACTATTGCTTCCGCATTTAATTTGAGGGACAAAAGATACTTCTCCTGTTCCCACTTGCGTAAATTTACCTATATTCCCTGGAAAATTGTTACTACGATTATCTATACGATTATCTATACGATTATCTCTACGATTATCTCTACGATTATCTCTACGATTATCTCTACGATTATTAAATCTTCTGTCTTTTGATTTATATGAAAATCTATTAGATTTTTTCTCATTTAAATTATCAAAACGAGAATTTGTTTTTTGTGGAGGTGGTGTCCGCTTATCATTTGATTTTTTAAATGTATTATTTGATTTTAAACTGGCAAATCTGTCTGACATGATTATTATATATATATATTAAAAACAAATGTTAAATCAATTTTATAATATATTTAAAGAGTAATCAATATCAATATATAGATTCTTTATCTTTCGGGTAAAGATCTAGTCTCTTCACAGCAAGTTTATATTTTTTAAAAATAATCTTATTAGCGTATAATAGATTTTACAAGAGACAGAATATAAAATTGATTCAATATTATTCATGTAAATTTTCGCATATATGAATAATATAACGATATGTATTCCCAAAGTACATAAAAAATACGTTTATAAATGGATATTTCGAATAATAAATAAATACAGATTAGGGAAAATAAAAAATATCAAAATAATACCTTATCACAACGAAGGTTATTTTAATAAAGTTTTAATTAATTTTGAATATTGGTATAATAATGAGAAAAATGTCAAATTGAATCAACATTTGGAGAATGGAGGGAATGTAAAAATAATATATGATGAACCTTGGTTCTGGAAATGTTTTAAATATTCTAATGAGAAGCAATAATCATAACATTACTTAATATGTCATTTTCTGTTATAGATTCTGATTTTATAAATCCATGTCTTACATCATAATGAAAGCAAGACATTGTTATGTTTTCTCTGATTTTATTTGTAGTGAGAATGACATTTTCTTTATAAAACGCCATTCTTTCTCGTGTTTTTTTTGAGCTTGGTTTTTCATCACCTATTTTAATCGTATAATATAAAACCTTTTTCTTTTTTCCGGGTTGTTTCTTTTCACCGTGGACTTTACATAAATGATTTTGGAGAAGTTGGTTTTGTGCAAATCCTCTACTACAACCTGGATGCATACATTGGAATGGTCTATCACATTCAGCCGTATGTTTAGATAATATATGATGTTTCAAAGTTATCTTAGGACCAGTTGTGGAATAATCACAACATGGACACACATGAACAACTTTTTTTGTTTTTTTGTTTTTTCTGTAATAATTTGTGCTTGACATGTTTCTCTTACTTTTAAATAAAAAAAAGCTTTCTCCTGTCTTCCCCCGTGTTTAAGAACACAGTTTTTATTTTTATATAATTATAATTAAGCGAATGTATCTGCCATCTCCGGGTCAAAATTATCAGCAGTATTGCTAACAAATTCATGACCATTACTTTTTGGACTATTTTCATTCGCCCTAGCCATAATTGGATCGTCATTTACCCTCATAACATTAATCTTCTGGAGACTTTGGTTTTCATTTTTTCGCTTAAGGAGTTCGTCACCTTGCGTTGTCTTCTTAAGGTTAATAACGCCTGTTGGAAAATAATTCACATCCTCCTTCTTAGGTGTTTCCACATAACTGATGCCTACGTGCCAGAACCACGGTTTCCCGTTCTCATAACGTAAATGAATCTGTTCACCTCTTTGGAGTTGGTCTAAAACTAGCGAGTTCGTTACGTTCCAGTTCCATGAACCTGGACGAAAATGAACAAACGCCTTCTTATGGTCTCCATAATGAATAACATCCACGCGTTCTACGAAACCCCAATTCTGTTTAATAAACACACCCTTCACGCGACGGTGACTGATGTTATTAAACATACGTGGAATACACAACGAAATACCATTCTCCACTTGAGAATTCTTATCGAAATGTTCATTTTTCTCAACGTAACTCTTCCCCGACATATTTGATTTTGATTGATTTGTAATTGCAGACATGATTTTGATTTGACTCTTTTAACTGTTAATTGAATTACTTATCATGAATGAAATCAATTCAATTTTTTTATATATTCACAAATATTCCCTGGGTTTTATAAATATTAATTTAATAGGTAATATTTATATACTAATGACTATATACCAAAATAATCAGATAGAAATTAATAAACAAAAAGACAAATTTACTTTAGTCATAAAAAAAACCGAAAAAAATCATGAAGTTCAACAATTTTGGAATAAAACTAGCGATATCATTAAAATTGATAATTCATCAAATGGAAATAAGAAATTAACTTTCAAAGCTGATAGTATTGAAACATTATCTTCTTTACTTAAAACAAAAAAAAATAAATTATCCTATAGACACGGTAAAATATTATTTATTAATTTTTTATTACAATTAAATAGTTTAGAAAAAAACGGATTTGGTATAATTAACCTTGACCTTAATGATTTTATAGTAATAAATAAAGATAAAGAAAGATATAATACGGTTATTATATTTATAAATTCAAATAAAATACATAAATTGGAAAATAATCATTTTATATTTGAAAAACCAAGTGAAGTTTCTAAATTAATGTCTTGTCCTTTTAATTCTCCAGAAATTAAAAATATCAAAAATATACCCATTAAAATACATAAAAATACTATATATTACTCAATTGGAAAAATGATTACATTCTGTATAAATAGTGAAATTGAATCAAATGATAAAGATTCATTTGAATTAGCATTAAGTTCTATATTTGAAAGTAAATTGTATTATGGTTTAATGAGATGCATAGAATTTAATCCGAATGAAAGATATTATTTATATATTTAATTAATATATATGTCTATTTATGTTATGGCAAGAAAAGCTAAAATGAATAAAAAGAGAAAAGAATATAATGCTGTCAATCCTTTTTATTTAAACATGACACATACTGGTCGTAATTTCACAGCTTGTAACCAGAATACTCCCACACCAGCTCCACAAAGATGTTATGGTCAATATTTAAAAAAGAAAGTTCGTGAATATGTTGAATCAAATGTTAACGTAACACACAAAAGAATGCCAGATTTCACATCATCGCAATATACAGCTAATAAAACATCAAGAGCTATTCAAGATCAAATATGTTGTCCAACACAACCTACAAATTGTTATAATAATTGTGAAGGCGGTTTAAAAGGATTACCCACAGTAACTAAAGATTTAGGATTTAAACCATCATCATATCAAACAGCAAAGAAAAAAGCAGACCGTGTATGTATGTGTAATCCTGGAGTTGGAACAAACAATTACGAAGCACCTATTTACGGTAATCGTCCATATAAATGTAATTAAACATCATAATGAAAATAAATATAATTATCACATATTTTACTAAATTTATATAAAGATTTTTTTTCTTTGTGGAATTTCTTTTGACATAGAGGACAACAATAAACATTAAATTTATATTTTACTTTATTTGATGTAATCATCTTATAATAATATGTTTTACTTGTTATACTATAACAATTGAAACACGCCTGTAACCAACCTTCTTTTGGT
>Ga0315320_10001582_pt1 | contig 18850 bp, 23 predicted proteins | sample M140m21515metaG_FD_203458 | JGI IMG/M metagenome (GOLD analysis project Ga0315320, IMG submission 203458) | Ammonia-oxidizing marine archaeal communities from Monterey Bay, California, United States - M1 40m 21515 | ecosystem: Environmental > Aquatic > Marine > Coastal | place: USA: California... | reverse complement strand
AATGAACTCTAAGAGAGATAAGTTTCTTAGAATCAACCAGATTGTTAGAGATGGTATGCTTGAAGAATACAAGTTTGGTAAAGAAGGTGATAAAGAAATTATCGACTTTATGATTGACAACCAAGACATCTGTAGAGAGATATCATTGCGTATGGTATTGAAGATTGCAGACCTTAGAAAAATGGATTCTGAGAATTGGCAGTCACTGGCCAGAACTACTTGTATGAAAGGAGTCATCTAAGTAAATATATTTACTAACGTGTTCCCCGGTGCTCTAACGTTAGTCATCCCCTTTAATGGAGCACCACGAAGCCCGGACCCCCTCCGGGCTTCACCTTTTAAAAAACTTAAAAAAATACTTGACTTTTGGCCTGTATGTAGTATAATTACTTTTAACAAACATATATGGAGATAAAATGACCCCAGAAGATAAGAACTTTCATTTAAACTTTAGTCCCTTTTATGCAATAGTAACTGTAATGCTACTAATGTTAGTGGCTAATTATGTGAAAGCAGATGAGATAGAAGAAGTAATTGTAACTGCTCAACAGGAGGAGACTGTAGTAGCAGACCCTGTTACATCAGGTAGCCTTATTAGTGCAATACAAGAAGACTTTACATACCCACAAGGCGGCTATGGTGGCTTTGTTGGATACAATGAGCGAGGTGCTCAAACAATACATACATCAGTTTATGTAAATGGTATACCGGCAAATGGCACAGGCAGTGGTTGGTATGACTTTGGACATGACTTTGCAAGTGGACAAACTGTAAAAGTTATTTCAGGTGCAAATGGAGTTGTGTATGGCTCAGGTAGTATTGCTGGTGCAGTACTTATTACTGACACAATTGATAGTGGTTTAACATTAAGGCTCGAAGACGGTATAAACTTTGTAAGAGTTGCACCCACTGACTCAATTGAATTTAGTATGGTTGATGACAGTATGGGTAGTGTGAGAAATGACAACGATGAAAAGGACACTTATCAAAACAAAACTGCAAGGTTTGATTTAGATGCTGGTGACTTTAATCTAGTAGGCAAGTATACAGATTACGAATATGATTATGACAACTGTTATACTTCAAGTTTCTCTCAAAGCAATGACTGTTTACAAGACGGCGAACGTTACAATGTTGCTATTAGAAACGACGTAGTAACATTAGGTAGAGCATACGAAAAAGCAGAATACTTTACTGAAGGCGATTCAACATACGTGAATGAGAACTATAGAGACTTTGTTAGAGTTGGTAAGCAAATGTTCTTAAGTAACAACCTAAATGTTACATATGGACTAGATGCAGAACAGCAACACTATAAAACATCATCTCCTTACAGTTCAAACGTATATGAAGATGAGAACTTTGGTGTATTCATGTCTGCTAATGCTGACTTTGTAATGAATTACAACTTTGGTTTTAGACTAGGTAATGATGATCAGAATGCTCTTAGACTTGGTATTGAAAATGGACCATGGTACTTCAACATTGGTAACAGTTTTAGAAAACCTAACTTGTATGAAAAGTTTGGTGATGCTTATGTTGATGGCGACGAAGACCTAAAGCCTGAAGAAGGTATTGGTTATGAATTAGGCTTTGGCGTTGTAAGTTTATTTAGATACGAGTTTGATGAAACAATCGAGTATGTAGCAGGATATTCTACTACTGTAATTGTAGAACCAGAAGTAAGTGTAACAGATCCTGACACAGGCGAAGTTACTATTACACCTGCTGTAACAGAAGATATGTATACGAACGCCACTTATGCAAATGGCGGCGATTACATTACACAAGGTTTTAGATTTGCTAATAACTTTGGACCAGTATCTTTAAGTTTAAAGTACACAGACACTGATCAACCTAGAGTACCAAAAATATCAGGTGCTGTTCAATACAGTAAAGATATTTATGGTGTAAATCTTAGAGTTAAGTATGCAGTACAACTAGATAGACAACCTAGTCAATATGATGTACTACCAGAAGGACAAACAAAGTTAGATGATCTTAAGAAGTTAAATTTTTATGCTACTAAAGATTTCAGTAACGGATTTGTCTTATCGTTGAAAGTAGAAAATATCACAGACGAAGATGTCGAAGTAGTTCCTTTCTACGGAGTAGAAGGTACTGAATATTATCTTACACTAAACTATAATTGGTAAACATATATGCCTGAATGCACATTAGAAATTAGAGATGAAGTCAACGTAAAGTTTGCTGGATTAGACCCAGCAACTAGACGTAAACTTTCTGATGCTGTAAAGTTCTTTTTACCCTATGCATATCATATGCCTGCTTACAAGTTAGGTAGGTGGGATGGTTGTGTTAGATTTTGTGATGTAGGCGGTAGAACTTATCTTAACTTACTAGATACACTACTGCCTATTGTACAAAAGGAAGGGTATACAATTAAAGTAGACGATAAAAGGCAAACATGGAATTTTGCATTCCAACCTATTGAGCAGACAATGTATGAAGATACAGCATGGCCTAAAGGCCACCCTGCAGAAGGTGAACCAATTATACTTAGGGATTACCAAGTAGAAGTAATAAACAACTTCCTAAACAACCCACAAAGTTTACAAGAGATAGCCACAGGTGCTGGTAAAACACTTATAACAGCGGCTCTAAGCAATTTATGTGAACAGTATGGGCGTAGTATTGTTATTGTACCTAACAAAGACTTAGTTGTACAAACAGAACGAGACTACAAGAACTTAGGTTTAGATGTGGGTGTGTTATATGGTGACAGAAAAGAATACGATAAAACACACACTATTTGTACTTGGCAAAGTCTAAGTGTACTAGAAAAGAAAACAAAGGCTCATGAAGCCGAAATAGATTTAGATGTCTTCCTAGATAATGTTGTATGCATTATGGTAGACGAAGTACACAAAGCAAAAGCAGATGTACTTAAAAACTTATTAAGCGGACCGTTTGGTTCAGTACCCATTCGTTGGGGACTAACAGGAACCATACCTAAAGACGACCATGAAGCAATTGGTTGTGTATCATGTATTGGTCCAGTAATAGGAAATCTAAGCAGTAAAGAACTACAAGATAGAGGAGTACTTGCTGACTTGGATATAAACATTTTACAGTTACAAGATGGCATAATGGGATTTAATAATTATGCACAAGAATTAAAATGGCTTGTAACTGATGCTGAAAGAATGAAACACGTTTCAAGCATAATAGAAAGTTTAAGTGGTTCAGGTAATACTCTAGTTTTAATAGATAGAATTAAGACGGGAGAGTTACTAGGAGAGATGAATCCTGAATGGGTATTTGTAAGTGGTGGTATGAAAGTTGCTGACAGGCAAAAAGAATACGCCGAAGTATCTGAGATGGATAATAAAGTTATTGTTGCTACATACGGTGTAGCGGCAGTAGGGATAAACATACCAAGAATTTTTAATCTTGTACTTATAGAGCCAGGTAAAAGTTTTGTTAGAGTAATACAAAGTATCGGTAGAGGTATTCGTAAAGCAGAAGACAAAGATTATTTACAAGTGGTTGACATTACTAGCAATTTAAAGTATAGTAAACGACACCTTACAAAAAGAAAGGCATTCTATAAGGAACAGAATTTTAGGTTTCAGGTAGCCAAAGTGGAGTATAAATGAAAATTTTAACAGTTGAGAATTCCGTATACGAAATAGACACAGTACCTGATGAAATAGATGACATCCGTTTTTCAGTGTTTGATACAACAGATCCAGAATGGATGGATTACTATTTTTTACCCCTAATCTTTTTGGAAAGTTTTTATGCACCTGCTATTTGTTTGCAAATAGGAGAACATAATATTCAAGTACCAATGGATTGGAGTATTGCAATAACTGATGAAGACCTTACAGGCATCGAAGTTATACCATTGACAAGTTTAAACAATAGAGGTTTTTTAACAGTAACATTAAATCCGTTAAGCAACACTTTGTTAAAAGCAGAGGAAGTACAAATTACAAACATCTTTCAAGATGTAAAATGGTATTTCCCTAAATTGAAAAACGGCCATATGTTGGTTGCACCTTTAGAAAGTAAGGACAATCCAAGATGTGGTTTATTTGTAAAAGAAGCCAATAAGATCCCACAAGAGATCCCAATTGGAAACTTACTAGACTAGGAGGATATTATGAGTTTAGATAAAGATATAGATAAAATGACTGACAAACTAAAAGGTGTCAAAAGACGTTACCGTATAGAAGGTGGAAACTATGGTGGTGAAACTACTGTCGGTACAGTTGATGAAAAGTTTGTAGAGCATTGTGCCGGAATGGACCAAGAAGAACTTATTGAGTTTGTAACAAGTTTTGATTGGGGAGAAGAAGAATACCCAGAAGGTACACCACTCTTAGAAACTGGTTGGTATGAGCATGATGACTTTGAACATCTTAATCACTGTTATAGTGATAGCGAATGGACAGTATATGAAGTTCCAGCAGATGGTACAAATGATAATGACTGGGAAAACGTTGTATGGGAAGGTGAACCTAATCATAGATGGAGCAGAGAGTGTTACCACGATGATGCAACAGAGGTTGAAGCACCTGAAGACATGACAGGCATTGTACCAGTGTTAGCATTTCACAGTTCAGAGAAAGGCGGATTTGCAACTTACTTTTTAGAAACAGAAGGCGAAGAGTTTGATCCAGAAAAATTATCTTTCAGTACTGTGGAAATGAATCTTGCTGAAATTGTTGATGACGTAGTTTACGGTAGAGAGTTTTTAGAAGCAAACTATGATTGGAATGATACTACAGGAAAGGCTTACTATGCCAGTGTTGGATATATGAACACTAAGTGGAGAGATGATCCTGATCAATACACAATGGAATACTTAGAGGAAAACGGTTATTTTGATGATTGATTTAAAAGATCATATCAGAACAGTACCAGACTTTCCAATACCCGGTATACAATTTAGAGATATAACTAGTTTACTAGAAAACTCAAAAGCATTTAATAAGTCGTTGTCAGATTTAACTTCACTTTCAATGAGCTTTGGTGCTAATAAAATTGTTGGTATTGAAAGTAGAGGTTTTGTATTTGGGGCACCATTGGCAAGAGATTTAGAATTGCCATTTATAATGGCTCGTAAGCCTGGCAAGTTACCAGGACATGTTTATAGGAAGGACTACGAGTTAGAATACGGTACTGCAAGTTTGAATATACAATGCAATACAGATATTGTTCCAGATGATAAAGTTGTTATAATAGACGATTTGATTGCTACAGGCGGTACAGCAATAGCCTGTGCAGATATTATACATGAACATTTTGGAGTACCCAAAGAAAATATTCAAGTATTAGCACTAATAGACTTGCCCACACTTAAAGGAAGTGCTATAATACAAGAACACGGATACAAAGTAAACACACTAATTGAATTTGAAGGCTTATAAATGAAAGATATAATCTTAATTGCTTTAGAACAAGAAGCACCACACATGGCAGAATGGGATAACGTATTTTTTACAGGTGTTGGAAAAGTAAATGCGGCTATTACTACTGCTAGGCTAATTGAACGATATACTCCACATACAGTATACAACTTCGGCACAGCCGGCGGAGTAAGGGTATCAAGTGGTATACATGAAATGCAAAACTTTATACAACGTGATATGATGTGTTGCGAACTTGGTTCTGCTCCTGGACAAACACCATTCGAAGAAAATATTGAATTGACATTTGGTGATGGTTTGCTATGTAGTACAGGAGATAACTTTGTTACAGATCCTAGTACACTAGCATATATACCAGATGTAGTTGATATGGAGGCTTATGCTATTGCTAAGGCCTGTATCTTTGCTGGTGTTGAGTTTAAATGTTATAAGTATGTTAGCGATCAAGCAGACGAAAATGCTAGTAAGGATTGGCAGGACACAGTTGCAGACGGTGAAAAACATTATATTGAAATATATCAACAAACCACAGGCGGATTTTAATGGCTAAAAAACCTCAAATTCCACTACAGGAGGTTATGAGAGCCATTGATAAAAAAGACAGAGGCTGGTATAACAAACTAACTGACGAGCAAAAGAAGGCTTTCAGTGCCTGGATGATGATGAGGTATGCTAGTACTGTAAGAGGTAATCGCAGTATTGACTATTTGTATCTAGTAAATGAATGTGTCAATAGAAAGTTTAGCGATGTAAGTAAACATCCAGAATTACAATGGCTATTATTCACAGTATGTGGTTCAGGTAAAACTGAAAACCATGAATACATCAAGCCACCAAACACAAGAAAAAAGAAAAATAAGGTAGCAGTAGCAGTTGCAGAATTACTACCACACTTAAAAGCAGATGAACTAGATCTGTTTTTGTCTTTAAACACAAAAGATGATTTAAAAGACTTTATGATAAGTGCTGGTATGCAAGATAAAGAAGTAAAAGAGGTATTCAAGTGAAATGTAAGTGGTGCAATAAAGAGTTTGCTAGTGAAAGAACTGTCGCCGCTCATATGTGTGTAAAGAAAAGACGTTGGGCAGATAAAGATATGAGCCATATACGTTTAGGACACCGAGCATTTCAAATGTTTTATGAAATGAATACTAGTGCTACAAAGTCTAAATCTATTGAAGATTTTATTATGAGTCAATACTATGAGGCATTTGTAAAATTTGGTAGAGCATGTCAAGTAAATAATTGGCTAGAACCAGAAAAGTACACAGAGTATCTTATTAAGAATGGTGTAAAGTTAAAGCAATGGGCTAGTGATAAAAATTACGAGAAGTATTTAAAAGAGTTTGTAAAAAAAGAGCCCGGCGTAAGAGCATTAGAACGAACAATTATGTATTTTGCTGAGTGGAGTACAGAAACACAAGAAGGTTGGCAAGATTATTTTAAAACTGTAGCAACACCGAGAGCAGTTTATGATATAAAGTCTGGTAAAGTAAGTCCATGGACAATATATTTAAGTGATAGTGGTGATCAATTACTAACTAGATTGAATGACGAACAGATCAATATGATAAATGATATTATTGATCCACCGTTTTGGATGAAACTGTTTTCTACTAACAAAGATGAAGTATCTGAAATACAAGAGTTTTGTAAAGGAGCAAACTTGTGAGTAAAAAGAAACGTTTAATGGTTACTGGTGCTAGTTACGGTATGTGTAATTGGGATGAAGTACATTGGGCAGACCAAATTGCTGAAGCCGGAGGCTTTAAAGACGTAGTGTATGAAGGCATACCTTGGAGTGATTGGGAGGCAGGTGCATATATGACAGTTGCTAGGTTGTTAAATGATAAAAAAGTTTCACATTTAATTTATACAGGTACATATACGTTTACAGAACACTATCAAGAAGAACAACGACTAAATGCAGAGTCAACTATTGCAAAAGACAGTGAGTTATCAACTGCTATTGCTTCTAGTAGAACGTTTTATGATAAGTTAAGAGTTTTATTTAATGAATTTTTACCTGTAAAATCTAAAGATCCAATTAAAGCAAGAACCGGTAATAGAGAATGGACTGCAAGGAGACCAGATATTGCACAAGGGCAACATGCTTACAATGGATTGATACCTACTGATGAAGCATTAGTTGTAGATAGTACCACAAAATTAAATGCATCTGACAAATATGGACAAGTGTTTGTTGGGTTAGATGATGAGGAGTATTATAACACTCCTTTATACAAAAAATATTTAAGAGTAATGTCTAGTATAGCATTAGTAAAAGCAGTTTGTGATGCTAGGGGTGTAAAGTGTATATTTTTACCTTTCCCTTTTTCAAATTCTGTAATGAATCTTGTAATGACAAGAGTACCAGATTTTGATTTAATGCCTATGTGGGATATTATTCCAGCAACATTCGGCTCAATTGAAAAATGGAAAAAGATTAGTATTGAAAGAAATTGGGTAGCAATAGGTTCTCACTTTGACCAATGGGGTCATGATGAAGTAGCAAAAGCATTTTTAAAACAAAATAAGGAATTTTTAGATGAAAGTTAAAATTATAAGTCACAGTCAAGCACCATACGATGACAGTTTACATAAAGCATCTGCACTAGATTTAGTGTCATATTGTGCTAGGGTAAGTAACCCTGATAACCAAATGAATACAGAAACAAGTGAAAAACTTGTGAAGTATTTGATGAAACATAAGCATTGGTCACCACTTGAAATGGTAAGTGTTTGTTTAGAAGTTGAAACAACCAGAGACATAGCAAGACAACTGTTACGTCATAGGAGTTTTAGTTTCCAAGAGTTTAGTCAACGTTATGCAGACCCTACACAGGATTTAAGTTTTGAAACTAGACAAGCAAGAATGCAAGATCCTAAGAATAGACAGAACAGCATAGAAGCAGACAACGACGGCTTAGAAATTGAATGGCATAAACGCCAAAGAGAGGTAATTAAAGCCGCCACAGACGCATACACGTGGGCTATAAGCAACGGTATTGCCAAAGAGCAGGCCAGAGCAGTACTACCGGAAGGAAACACGTTAAGCAGGCTTTACGTGAACGGTACGTTGCGTAGTTGGATACATTATATTGAATTACGTGGTGCAAATGGTACACAAAAAGAGCATATAGATATTGCCCATGCAGTAGCAGATGTTATCAGTGAAATATTTCCACTTGCAGAAGAATTTAAAGGCAAAGAGTTATGAGAAGTTTAGACGATATTTACAATGGTCCAGTTTACACTACCATGAATGATAATATTACTATTACCGGTGATACCGGTACTGTTACTTTAACTGATTATGACAACATTGCAACAACGTATACTTTGGATACATCACATAATATTACATTAGATTATGATGGATATAAATTAGATCCTTCTATTACTGTTGGCAATGAAGTAATCACAGAAGAAAAATTAAGAAAGTTAAATGCATTACTTAAAGTGATTGAAGATTTAGAGGATGACAATCCTATAAAAGAATGTTATAATGCACAACAGATGTTTGATAAAATGAAATGAAAATAGATTTTGATGTAGATATAGATATGGCGAACAGAGATGAACTGTTAAAGTTCATTGAGCATATACCTGCAAGTATTAAAAGAGAAGATTCATTTGATAAACATAATACTGGCGTATATCTACAACCTATACCACATTTTCCACTAGAAGGGTTCAGCACAATAGATCATAAAGAAGCAGAAGAGTTGGGATATTTTAAAATTGATGTACTTAACAACCACGTCTATGAAAGTGTTGAAAGTGAAGCACACTTAGATAGATTGATAGACACTGAACCTTTGTGGGAACTATTTGGTCATAAGGAAATAGTAGACCAACTGTTCCATGTAAACAAACATTATGATATTATTAAACAACACATGCCTACTAGCATTGAACAATTAGCAATGATACTTGCTATGATTAGGCCAGGCAAAAGGTATCTGGTGGGAAACACATGGGAAGTAATTGAAAAAGAAGTATGGGAAAAGACAGATGAATACTTTTTCAAGAAAAGTCATGCCGTAGGTTATGCCGTTGCTATTATTGTTCAGTTAAATTTAATTTGTGAGCAGGCTAATCGGTCTTCTTAACTAATTGAATACTTCGTCTTTTTATTCGCTTTTTAAGTATGTTTTGCATACTTATTGTAGGTCCAAATAAAATTTCCGTTTCCTTTAGTATAAAAGTTTTTACACAATGTCTAAAATCTTGCATTTCTTGAAACAAAAATACGTCTATAGGCAATTGTCTGTTCGATTCCCACCACCATAAATCACCGTATTCGAGCATTAGTTTCTTTTCAACATCATTACGACACATATCAATATCATAAAAACTAATGATTTGATTGTCGGTATTTTGTACTATACCAACATATTCTATTGTGTTGTATTGAATGCCTGTTAGAAATGGAAATTTTTTTTGTAGTTTATTCTCATTAGTCATCGTAGATATTTATACGGATTCTAGATAAATACAATAAATGAATGGATAAAAAATTATGTCTCACGCAAGTAGTCACACATTATATATACTAAATGATATGCAAAATATTGATTTGGTACTTACCAGTGAAGGCATAAAAGTGGATAATAGACCTATGAATCAGAAAAAATTAGTAGTACATAAAGGATTTAATAACACATTAAGTTTCTTTGTAAGAAATAGAGATAGAGTATTACAGAGCCTTAGTGGTAAAACATTGTATGCAAGTGTCATAAACCCTAATACAAAACGTAGAGTATTGCATAAGCAACTTACTTTGGTTAGTGGTGGTACTAGCGGAGAAGCAACATTAGAATTAGTAATTGGCGATCTTAAAAACCTTGATAAAGGGTTATATCAAATTGCAATCAGTGAAAGTTCAGATGGTGTTACTGAGTATCCTTTATATGCAAATCAAAACGATAGGATAATTACTGACTTGGAAGTATTGAGTAGTTTGGAATATGAACCAATTCCTACTCAAGAAAAAACATTTACACAAACTGGCAACACTGATCAAGGTGATGCTTCTAATGTATTTGTTAGTTCAGCAATGTATGGAAATCAAGATAGCAATTATCAACATAGTAGACATACGTTAGCACTTTATTTAAGTGACTTTGTTGGAGAAATATTTGTTCAAGGTAGTGCATTAGAAACAGCACCTACACAAGAATCAGATTGGTACGATATAAATGTTCAAGGCGATGCCGGACAACCAAAATTACCATATCCAGATGCATACAACGGAGTTGACCCGTTTAACTTTACTGTAAACACTAATTGGATTAGAATAAAAGCACAACCAACATCAGGCACAATAGACAAAGTTTTACTTAGAAACTAGTTGACTTTTACTGTAAAGATGCTATAATACAACTATGCATCATCACGACCTTGTAGAATTAGTACACAGACTTCTATTAGATAGAATTCCGTTGAACTCTGGCAAAACGCCCAGTGGTTGGGTTACATTTAATTGTCCTATGTGTAGTGATAAACGTAAACGTGGTGGTGTAATACAAAACAATAGCAAAGTAAGTTATCATTGTTTTAATTGTAACTTTACAACAGGCTGGAGCCCAAGTCCTAGACTTGGTGGCAAGTACAGAAAGTTATGTGAAACACTAGGTGCATCAACTAAAGACATACACGAAGTTGTACTGGCTTTAATGAAGCATGGTGATGAATTAGATATAGACGAAAATATTGATAGTTATGTTTATAGTGCATCTAACTTTGATGTAGTGTCATTGCCAGACACAGTACAACTAGTAGAAAATTTAGATGATACACATAAAGTAAAACAATATGCTATTGAAAGAGGATTGTTAGGTAACTATCCATTGTTGTTTATTGATAATAAACTTTACAATTCAAGATTAGTTGTACCCTTTATGTACAATAATCAATTAGTAGGCTGGACTGGTAGACATGTAAATCCACCAGATAAGGAAACCCCTAAATATTTACTAAACATGCAAAGTGGTTATGTATTTAACCTTGATCAATTTGTGCAAAGCAATAGAGATTTTGTTATAGTAACTGAAGGTGTGTTTGATGCAATCCTTGTCGATGGTATTAGTGTATTAGGTAATGGTGTTACTAGTGAACAAGCACATTTAATTGACAAACTAAACAAACGTGTTATACTTTGTCCTGATAGAGATAGTGCTGGTAAAGAACTTATTGAACAAGCAGTTGAACTAGGGTGGGAAGTAAGTTTCCCGCCTTGGCATGTTGATTGTAAAGATGCCGCAGATGCTGTTGATAGATATGGTAGATTACTTACAGTAAAAAGTATTGTTGATAATGCAACAGATAATAAAATTAAAATTCAAGTACAGGCAAAAATGTTATGAATTTATTTGTAAACGGATGTAGTTTTAGTGCTGGGCATAGTGAAGTACATGACGAGCAAGGTAACCTTACACCACCACTTGAATATGTTTGGTCAAATCAGATAGCAGACAAGTTTGATAACATTACAAACTATGCTCTTGCTGGTGGCAGTAACGATAGAATATTTAGAACAACAATGGAATATTTTAGTAAAGGCCCAACTGATACTATTGCTGTTATACAATGGACAGCACCTATTAGATTTGAAATTTATAACGAAATATTTAAAACATGGTTAGGGATATGTAATAATACAACTACAAACGTTCGTAAATCATTGGCTAATAGTATGACAGATAAAGACTTAACAGTCAGTATACACATGGATGATGGTTTAGCATTAGAAAAATTTAGAAATCATAAAGCATATAATAAGATTGTAAATGCTTCACAGCAACAACTGATGTTTTTAAAATCTCTAAATGATTACCAAATACAATTTTATAAAAATGTATATGTGTTGGAGCAATATTTTAAAAGCAACAACATTCCATTTTTATTTACGTCAATGTCTTTTTATAACCATATTGTAAATGCAACATCATATACGAACATTGACACTATAGAAACACCTCCCACAAAACTAGAAATAGATTTAAAAAATATATTAGATAAATCTAGTTGGACAGCACAACCTTTTACAGGATACATGGATACTAATTATGTTAGTAAAGAAGACCACCATCCTAACCAAGAGGGCCATAGACTAATAAGTGAAGCAATAGTAAGTGAACTATCTAAGAGGAACTACATATGAAATTATTAGCAAATGGTTGTAGTTTTACTGACGGTGACAACACATGGCCACAGCAACTAGTAGAAAATGGCATGTTTGCAGAAGCACATAATTTATCAATGGCCGGAGGCAGTAATGATAGGATAGTGAGAACTACTTTAGATTTTTGCAGTAAAAATGACATGAGTAATTACATGGCAGTAATACAATGGACTAGTTTGTTCCGCAAAGAATATTATAGTGCAAACTTAAAAGAATGGGTCGGCGGTACTACAGTTTTAAATAACAATTCCCCTGAAGATTTATCAATGGACGTTACTGTTGAAAAAGGTTCAACAACACGTGACAAAGATTTAGTACATGTTTCTAATGCGGCAACTGAAGATATGTTGTACTTGCAATCTATTACTGATTACAGACTAAGTACTTTAAAGAACATACTGATGTTACAAAACTACTTTGAACAACATAACATTAAATATTTGTTTACTAGTATGGGTCCAGATAGTCATATAGCAGGCAATATGTTTACACACATGTATAGTCCGCAAAAGCAACCAATTATACATATTTTAGAAAGCATAGTAAATAAAAATCAATGGACAAATTTATCAATTGCAAATATGTTAAACAACAATTTAGAGTATATAATTAGCCAAGATGACACACATCCTAATGAAAAAGGTCATAAATTATTAGCACAATCCTTTTGGCAACAAATAGGTAAAATATATGGATAGACAAGAATACACAGAAGAAGTACAAGAACTATTTTTACGTTTTATAGTAAGCGATCCTGAACTGTTTGTGAGGGTAAACAACATTGTTGAACCTTACATGTTTAATAAAAAGTTTCAAGATGCAGTTAAGTTCTTAAAAGATCACACAACTGAATACAATAGTATACCTACTATTGATCAAATTAGTGCAACAACTAATGTAGATTTAGAACGTGTAGAGAACATTACAGATAATCACATCGAATGGTTTTTAGATAGCCTAGAAACTTTTTGTAGACACAAAGCACTCGAAAAAGCAATACTTGATAGCACAGATGATTTAGAAAATGGTGATTACGGTGCCGTAGAAAACAAAATTAAAGATGCAAGTCAAGTAGGACTTGTAAAAGATTTAGGACTAGATTACTTCGACAATCCAAAAGAGAGGCTACAGTGGATAAAAGACCAAGCAGGAGCAACCCCAACAGGGTGGAAAATGTTCGATCAGAAACTTTACGGTGGGTTGAACAAAGGCGAAATAACAATATTCGCAGGAGGCTCAGGCGCCGGTAAAAGTTTGTTCTTACAAAACTTAGGTGTCAATTGGGCATTAGCAGGACTTAATGTTGTTTATATTAGTTTAGAGTTAAGTGAACAACTTATTAGTATGCGTCTAGATGCAATGGTTAGTGAATTTGGCACTAAAGAAATTATGCGTAATATGGATGATGTGCATTTAAAAGTTAAGATGAAATCTAAGAGTGCTGGTAAGTTTAGAGTTAAACAAATGTCTAACGGTGTTACAGCAAACGATATTAGAGCATTTGTTAGAGAATATGAAATAAATGCAGATGTAAAAGTAGATTGTTTATTAGTTGATTATCTAGATTTAATGATGCCTATTAGTGCTAGAGTAAGTCCAGGAGACTTGTTTATTAAAGACAAATATGTATCTGAAGAATTGCGTAATTTAGCAGTAGAAAAGAATCTTTTAATGGTAACAGCATCGCAGTTAAACAGAGGTGCAGTAGAAGAAATAGAATTTGACCATCATCATATTGCAGGTGGTATCAGTAAAATACAAACAGCAGATAATGTTGTGGGTATTTTTACTAGTAATGCTATGAGAGAACGTGGAAGATATCAAATACAGTTTATGAAAACACGTTCTAGTAGTGGTGTTGGTAGTAAAGTAGACTTAAAGTTTTGTCCAGATACACTTAGAGTAAGTGATTTAGATGAAGATGATGAAGATGCAATGACACTTACTACTTCTTCTGTATTAGAAACAGTAAGACGTACTAACACAATGGCGGCAGATGAGGAAAAAGCACAAAGTACTGTAAACCAAGCATTAAACATCAGAGAGTTTATTAAGAAAAATGACATATAATGATAAATATGTGTATTAGGGAATACTAAAGTGAAAAAAACAAGAAGTATATTAGAAGAATTAAACTCCATCAGTATTGATAGGAGTAAACACCATGTTCTTGAGAATAGAGTTGAGCATTTAGTATCTAGTGCAGAAAATATCAAAAAAACATTATATGAATTGTATGAAGGTGATGTAGCATTAGATTTAGAAAGAAGGCTTATCAACAGTCTTAAGAGCGGTGACTTTAAGAAATTTTCACGTGGTATCAAGAAAATAGTTAAAGAGAGCACCGATGAAGTTAAGTGATATAGTTACAGATGCTGAGCAAAATTTTGTAGCCGACCTAGAAGAAGCATCAGGCGATGGAAGAGGTAGAGCACAAGGTTCTAAAGGTACACAATTTAAAACTAATAAACAATATAGACAACAAGAATTAAATAGAACACAAGGTGGCTCACCAAGAGGTAACCAAGGAAGACAATCAGCCTCACCAATAAGTAGAGCCAAACAACAACAATTAAAAAACAAACAAAAAAGAAACTTTCAACAAGGTGCAACAGCAGACGGAAAATATTCTCAACAGGCTAGACAAAAAGCGGCTACTAGAGATTATCAATCAGCATCAGTTAAACTGCCAGATGGTAGAACATTCAATAATTCTGCACAGGGTTGGCAAGAAGTAGATAAAAAAGGTAATCCAGTACCTGGGACACAACCAATCTCCCCGACATCTGCTCAAGCAAAAGAATTAAACAAAATCTATCAAAACAAAGGCAAGCAACCACAAGGCTTTATGTCTAAAATGAAAGACAAATTGACAACAGCAATGGGTGGACAACTTGCAACAAAAACGTTAGCAGATCCTGATGCAAACTTTGGTAAAAGAATGGGTGCAGTTGCAGGTGCAGGAATAGGAAGAGGCTTAGGTAATTTGATTAGAAGTAAACCTAAACTTGATCCTGTAGCACCTGATAAGAAAGCAGTACCAAATGTAGCAAAAACAGATTTAGGATACTTACAAAAACAAGTTATGGCTGGTGATGAACAAGCCGCACAAAAATTTGTGGATGAACTATCTAGAATGAAATCTCAAAATATTGATATCAGTAACTATGCCGCAACATTGCCTGCTATGTTAAAGAGAACACAAATGGATAAACAAAGTCCTGCTTATGCAGAACTTGTTAAAGTAGCAAGGACTATGAGCAGAGAAGCATTTGAGCATGTAAACAAAGTGTTAGAGCACAGTGGAATTACATGGAAACAGTTAGGCTTTACAGTATTACTTTCAGAATCACAATCAGATGTTGTTTTAATCCCTCAAAAAGATTTAGATTTATTTGAAACAAAAATATTAGCAGGAGTTTAGTATGAAATTTTTAGAAATTTCTAAACCTCTAGTAACAACAATCCTCACAGAATCTTTACTTGAAGCAGATGGTAAAAATACTCACTTAGAACATTTAGAAGATAACATCTTTAATAAAGGACATGAGGGTGCCAAAGAAGCAGTAGACTATCTATACAGTTTACATCAAATGCTAGAAGGTAACACAAAAACTCCAGTATCAATGACAACTAAATGGGATGGAGCACCAGCCATTGTAGCAGGTAAAGATCCACAAACTGGAAAATTCTTTGTAGGTACTAAAGGTGTTTTTGCTAAAAATCCTAAAATGAATTTTACTAATTCGGATATAGAAAAATATCATGCCGACCAAGGCGAAAAAGATGCAAGTGGTTTGCGTAATAAACTAAAACTTGCATTAAAACATTTAAGCAAGTTAAATTGGGACACAGTTGCACAAGGCGACATGCTTTTTGCTGGTCAGGAAGATATCAAAGAAGAACTTATTGACGGTGAGCAATATATAGTTTTCAAACCAAACACCATTGTTTATGCTATACCTAAAGATAGTGATCTAGCAAAAGAAATATTAAGTGCTGGATTTGGTATTGTGTGGCACACAGAATATGTAGGTGGTCCAACACTAGCAGATACTCAAGCAAAATTTGGTTTCGATGCTAGTGTGTTAGGTGATGGTTCAAATGCTGGTGTATGGCAAAGAGATGCAACCATTAAAGATTTAAGTGGTACAGTAACACTAAGTGATAACGAAGGTCATAAAATGCTTAGTGCTATACAAGAAGCAGACAATTATTTAAAAACTATTGATGCAAACACTTTTAGTTGGTTGCAAAAAGGAACTGACTTAGTTGGTAAAACATTTCTAGAGCAATTAAAAGCACATGCAAACAATCAAGTACGTCAAGGACACTTTGATGAACCTACTAAATTTGCACAAGATTTTATCACAAAATTTGTAAATTATTGGACTAAAGAGATAGATAAAGTAAAACAACAAAAAACTATTGATGCTAAAACACAAACAATGGTACAAGGTGTAAAGTTTATTAAAGAAAACTTACAGAGTATTATTGCAGTATATGATTTGTACTTAAAACTTATAGAAGCAAAAATTATTATTGTTAGAAAATTAGAGCAAATAAGACAAATGCCAACATTTAAACAAACAGAAAAAGGTTATGAGATAACTGGTGAAGAAGGATTTGTTGCTGTAGATAGATTAGGCAATGCATTAAAGTTAGTTGATAGATTAGAATTTAGTAAACTAAACTTTGGTTCAGGCAAGCCAGGTTCATAGAATGGAATTACAACTTATAAATCAAGAACTCGCCGAAAGTAAATTGTTTAGATTTACAGGAAGTTTTTCACGACTGTCTGGTAGAGAAATTGCAGACTTATTTTATCTGCAAACGTTAGCAACATTTATGTTTACACAAGACAGTAAGCAACGTGATTACGGTTTAGCATACGCATATAAAACAATACAATACGGACCTTTTGCAGTATTTAGAACAGCGGCAACAGACTTATATATGTTAGCATTTGCTGTAAATCAGTCAGATTATGCACAGATTAAAATTAAGAATGCAGATAGAAAGTTTTTAAAAACACTATCTTTTCAAAATAGAAAATACTTCCAATTTATTACTAGACTATCAAGAGACAATGTGTCAATTAGCGATGCTACAACATTCTTATTTAGATTAGAATCACAATTAAAGATTAGTAATCCTATTTACAAACAAATGAGACGTTTAATTTGCCAATGGCCACAATTAAAATTTTCTCAACGTCAAGCAGTTATTAGTAAAATGGTTCAGCAATTAAGAGTTAAAGGAACTGGCAGTGAAGTATTTAGACATGCTAGTTCTATGACAACTCGTAGAGAATTAAAACCAGTACCTCAAAAGTCAAACACACTTAAAAGAGCGGCGGCTACAGCAGTTGGAGCCTATGTTGGAAGTAAAGCAATACCAAAACTTACCAAGAACAAATTAGGTGGTAAGACTGGAGCAGGCATCGGTGCAATAGCAGGTTATTGGGCTAGTGGTCGTAAAAAGGTATAAATACAGTTATGCAAATTAGAGATATTATAATAGAAGCCAATCAAGAAGAAATCAAACGTTTTGATAATGCGTTCATGAACTGGTCAGCAACGTCTGGTTCAATATTTGGCTCAGAAGCAAAAGCCTATGTTGCCGGCAGAGCAAAAGCAATTTTTACTAAAGGTGGCGTAAGTCCAACTGATGCAATCTCTATGGCTCTTGAGGAATATAATTCTAAAAAGAGAAATCAGAAAGACAAAAAAAATATAGATCGTAAAACAAATAATAAGATGACATTTGGTAGAGACGATATAGAAGCAGAACCAAAAAGAAAACGAGGCGGTCAAGTAGGTAATACAAATGCTTACAAAGGTGGACCAGCCAATCCTTTCAAAGATGTAGATATGTCTACAATGGCTACTTCAATGAAAACAGGTAAAACACTAGGCGATAGATTATCTGGTAAATTACAAGGTTTAATGAATATTGGACAAAAATACCGAGCTAGAACACCTAAATAATACAATTATTTGATAAATAAAAGTAACTAAATAAATTCATTGGAGAATTAAAATGGCACAAACTCAAAATACAGGAGCCGCAGTAGCACCAGCACATTTAAATGGTAAAGCGATTGCAGGTATCCAAGTAGATTTCGGTGTTGACGTTTCAGCAAAATTGGCTGTAGGCGGAGCATTAGATATCTTTTTAAAAGCAGTAGGAAATGAAGGTTTAACACCTTTCGCAATTGGTACAGTAGACGCAACAGGTGGAACAGGACAAGGTCTTAAAG
>Ga0315320_10001576_pt1 | contig 18888 bp, 30 predicted proteins | sample M140m21515metaG_FD_203458 | JGI IMG/M metagenome (GOLD analysis project Ga0315320, IMG submission 203458) | Ammonia-oxidizing marine archaeal communities from Monterey Bay, California, United States - M1 40m 21515 | ecosystem: Environmental > Aquatic > Marine > Coastal | place: USA: California... | reverse complement strand
CGAGATGCAGGACGCATTGCATTACTTTTAAGGCGACCGCCCCGAAGCCTTACGCCATGTCGCTGATTGGCTCGCTGCACGATTTCCCTAAGGATGTCGGCGGCGACTGCGTAATCTCAACCGGATTGCATCAGCGTCAGGATGCGTGTCGACTGCGCGCTACGTGAACCCAGCGCGTGAAGCCCCGACGTTTGAGAACGGTGAGCACTTCGATGTCGGTGTACCCGGCAGAAACCAACCACGTCGAGATATCCGCTGGTCCGACAAACACGCCTGCCGCAGCCTGGCCTGCGGACTGCTCCAGAATCGCCCGGATCGCGTACTCGTCGCTCTCAATGGCGTTGCCATATGGAAGATCGGTCACAACAGCGTCAGCGGTCTGGATGTGCGTGCGTGAGTCAGCGAGTTCCACGCCGCCGTCGTAGCCGAAATGGGCGAGGTTCTCGCGGGTCATCCCGACGAGCGCAGGCTTCCAGTCGACGCCGAATGCGCCAAGGCCAAGAGAGGCTGCTTCAAGGACAATCGATCCGGCACCGCAACAAGGGTCAAGGACAGATTTTGCGTCGGGAACCAAGTTGACCAACGCCCGAGCAAATCGTGAGTCCAACGACGACGACGTGGTCCACGGCTTCTTGTCATGGTTCCGGTACGAGCCGTCTGCCTCTGCGACCACCGCTCCGAACGTGAACCCATCCTCCTCAGCAATAACGAGAAAACGATGCAGTGGATCACGGAGGTCAGGCCCAAACGGAATGACGTTGGCAAATGCGGTAGCCGTCTCGAGGGTGCTGGTAGAGCAACGCTTTGCCGGGTCGTGCACATCGACACGGAACCGGTCGGCATCCATTTCATCCTCCCAGCGCTCGCGCACACGCTCGACCAGCTCATCGAGTGTCGACGCCCGAGCCAGCACCGCAATGCCACAGTGAACGAATGCTGCGCGGCTGATGCGTGCGATGTTGTCGCAGTTTGCGACGCCGTCGAAATCGGGCCTGCCGCCGGTGAGCGCCTGGCATTCGGCACCAATTAGGCCATTCCGAGGCGCCCGAGCGGTCAGGGCACGCCGCTCACTGCTGAGTTCGTCGGAGCTGTTCATAAGAACAGCATGGCGCGGCGCCCCCGAGATCGGATCCGGCCTAGGCAGGCCTACCCTCTTCATCGTGCCTGCGAACGCCAGTAATGCCGATGGGCCAAACGCAGCGCGTTCGTCGACCCAGCCTGGGCTACGCGCATGGTTGGCAGTCGCCCTCGTGTTCGGCACGTCCGCAGCGGTGTTGGTGCTCGAGATCCTTGCGAGCCGGCTGCTAGCACCGTATGTGGGTGTGAGCCTTGAGACTTACACCGGCATTATCGGGACAATCCTCGCAGGCATTGCTGTCGGTGCGTGGGCTGGCGGTGTGCTCGCTGATCGCGTCAGTCCTCGACGACTCCTTCCGGTGCTCCTGATGCTTGGTGGCGCATTAGCAATCACCGCCATCCCCGTCGTCCGTGTGATCGGGAGCGGCAGTCCAGGTGGTGGAGGCCCGATGATCCTCATTCTGAGCGCGTTTGGTTTTCTGCCCTCGGCCACGGTTCTGAGCGCAGTCCCTCCCGCAGTGATCAAGCTGCAGTTGCGTAACCTTGACGAGACCGGCTCGATTGTGGGTCAGCTGTCGGCCTGGAGTACCGCCGGCGCCATCTTCGGCACCTTCTTTACGGGTTTCGTCCTCGTCTCGACAGCAGCCGTGTCGACCTTGATAGTTAGCACCGGGCTGATGCTGATGTTCGGCGGGCTCGCCATGGCTGTATTTGCCGGGTCGGCGACGACGTCAACCGTGGCACAGACCACCGAGTTGATGAGCATTGCCGGACTAGCAACGGTTTCGCTCCTCGGCGTTCTGACCATCGACTCCCCATGTGAGACGCAAACCAGCTACTACTGCGTAGCAGTCGTGGAAGATGAAGACAATGCCAGTCAGCAGGTGCTGGTGTTAGATGACCTCCGACATAGTTCCGTGGACACCGACGATCCCACGGTGCTTTCGTTTTGGTACGTCCGGCGGCTCGTGGATGCCATTGCTTTGGCACCCGCAGCTAACGACATCGCGTATCTCGGCGGGGGAGCGTTGACGATTCCTCGATATGTACGCGCTGTTGCGCCAGGTGCGACTCAGACGGTGTATGAAATTGATGGTGAGCTGATCGAGGTCGTTGAGCGTCAAATGGGCCTTGACCGTGACTTCCCGGAGCCGATTGACATCGTGATCGGTGACGCCCGGCTCTCCCTGCGTGATGTCGCCGAACACAGCGTTGACGTAGTGATTGGTGATGCCTTTGGCAGCCGGTCGGTGCCATTTCACCTCGCGACCGAGGAGTTTATGCTTGAGATTGATCGGGTACTGCGTCCCGGTGGCGTGTACGCGGCCAACATCATTGATGGCGGCGGGCAGCAGTTCCTTGCTGCCGAGGCAGCGACGCTCGCTCGTGTCTTTGAACATGTCGTCGTGATGCGCGGTGATGAAATTTCTGCGGGTCGGCGTGGCAACTCGGTGATCGTTGCGAGCGACTCGTACCTCGACCCTAAAGCGTTTGATCAGCTGCGCATTGACGCAGCTGATCCCGGGGAACTCGTCGTCGACTTCGTAGCCTTTACCGATGGTGCCGCCATCCTCACTGACGACTTTGCCCCGGTCGACCAGCTCATCAACGCCGGCTCCTAGCGATGAGGGTTGGGTTCACGACGGCTGGCGCCGTCCCGGCGTAATGGTAGGGCCGACTGCTGTTGGTGGGGCTGATGCAAAGTGAGCTGTTTTGGTGCGCGTGTGGCGCGAGTCACGCGAGCTACGTGCAATCAGGGTGAACACGCGAGTTGGGTTCGCGTTGGCCCGGCCCTAGCATTGAGGAGCCGTGTGTGAGAGGAATCTCGCCCACAGAGAATCGATGTCTGAGTAGGCCTTCCCCGACGCTGGGTTCTGGAACCGCTTAGCAAACCCAAAAAATCGTGCTCCGCGCACCTTGCTGTCCCTGCCTTGCAGGAATGGACTGGTGTTCGGAGCATTTGCGTGGAGAGCCTTCGACATCGGTCGGCGGGCTTGGACAACGGAAAGGCTGCCGGAAATGGCACAACAAGCGATCGTCGGCGAAAAGGTCGGCATGACGCAGACGTGGGTGGACGACAAAGTCGTCCCCGTCACGATGCTTCGTGTCGATCCCATGCGTATCGTTCAGATTAAGACCAGCGAACGCGACGGGTACACCGCTTTGCAGGTGACCTACGGGTCAAAGAAGGCTAATAAGCTCAACAAGCCTGCCGCCGGCCACTTTGAGAAGGCTGGCGTAGAGCCAGGCAAGCGCCTCGTGGAACTTCGCCTCGACTCCGTCGACGGCTTCGAAGTCGGCCAGGAACTGACTGTCGAGCAGATCGCCGCCGGCATGAAGGTTGATGTCACGGCCACGAGCCGAGGTAAGGGCTTCGCTGGCGTGATGAAGCGGCACAATTTCAGGGGCGCACCTGCCTCTCACGGCGCTCATAAGAACCATCGCAAGCCTGGCGCCATTGGCCAATGCGCCTTTCCTGCCCGTGTCTTCAAAGGCATGAAAATGGCTGGTCACATGGGTCACGAGCAGGTCACCACACAAAACCTCGAGGTCGTGCAGAGCGATACCGAACGCAACATCTTGCTGATCAAGGGCGCCGTTCCCGGCCCCGCCGGCGGCGTGGTCCTCGTCCGCAACGCAGTCAAGTTCGCTGGAAAGGTTTCCTGACATGGCATCACTGACACTCAAGAACGCCTCCGGACAGGACGCTGGATTGCTCGACCTCGATGACGCGATCTTTGGCATCGAACCGAACGTGCCACTCATGCACCAAGTTGTCACGGCCCAGCTTGCAGCACGTCGTGCCGGAACGCAGAGTGCCAAGACGCGGGCCGAGGTCCGTGGTGGCGGACGCAAGCCGTACGCCCAGAAGGGCACCGGCAACGCTCGACAGGGCTCGATCCGTGCACCGCACTTTTCTGGCGGTGGCGTAGCGCTGGCTCCCAAGCCCCGCAGCTACAGCCAGAAGACCCCAAAGAAAATGATTAAGGCGGCCCTCCGGTCGGCATTGTCCGACCGGGCCGCCGAAGGCAAGGTCATCGTCGTCGACAGCTACGGCATTGATGCGCCGAAAACCAAAGATGCCAAAGCACTGCTTACAGCACTTGACATTTCGGGCACTGTGCTGGTGGTGATTGGCCGTGATGACGCCAACGCTGCGCTGAGTTTCCGCAACCTGACGCAGGTGCAGGTCATTAGCCCCGGTGAACTTAATACCTATGACGTGCTGTGCAACGACTGGATTGTGTTCAGCAAGGATGTTGTTCCTGCAGCCGACGGATCTGCCGCCGTCACCGAGGCTCCCGCTGAATCTGCACAGGCCGACAAGCCAGCAGCCAAGAAAGCTGCAGCCAAGAAGGCGCCGGCCAAGAAAGCCGCTGCCAAGCCGAAGACGGTAAAAGCCGACACCGCAGAAGAGAATGAGGAAGCCGGATGAAGGATCCCCGCGACATCATCATCGCTCCGATCGTGAGCGAGAAGAGCTACGCGCTCATTGAAGCCGGTGTATATACCTTCGAAGTTCACAAGGCGGCCTCCAAGCCAGAGATCCGCGATGCGGTCGAGAGCATCTGGGGCGTCGAAGTACTCAAGGTCAACACCCTGAACCGTAAGGGCAAGCGTAAGCGCACCCGAGGCACTAACCGAGCCGGACAGAAGCCCAGCCAAAAGCGGGCCATCGTCACCCTGGCAGCGGGCGAAATCCCGTTGTTCGAGAACTGAGCAGATCATGGCCATTCGTTCACGCAAGCCCACATCACCCGGTCGTCGCTTTCAGACGAGTTCGGACTTCAGTGACGTCACCAAGACGACGCCAGAGAAATCCCTGCTCGCTCCAAAGAGTCGAACTGGTGGTCGTAACAGTTACGGCCGCAAGACCAGCCGCCATCGCGGTGGCGGTCACAAGCAGCAGTACCGGATCATTGATTTCAAGCGCATCAAAGATGGGGTGACCGCCAAGGTCGCGGCTATCGAGTACGACCCCAACCGCACCTGCCGTATTGCGCTCCTGCACTACGCAGACGGCGAAAAGGCATACATCCTCGCTCCCCGCGGTCTCAACGTGGGTGATCACGTGGTTTCCGGTCAAGGCTCTGACATCAAGCCTGGCAATGCCATGCCGCTGCGTTTCGTCCCCGTTGGCACGACCATCCACAATGTCGAGCTGCGCCCCGGCCAGGGCGGGAAGATAGGTCGATCGGCCGGAATTTCCGTACAGCTTGTGGCTAAGGACGGCGATCACGCCACGCTACGTATGCCATCCACAGAAATGCGCCGAGTGCTCATCGACTGTCGAGCGACAGTCGGCGAAGTCGGTAACGCAGAGCACGAACTAATCAAAATCGGTAAGGCTGGCCGTAACCGCTGGAAGGGCGTCAAGCCTCAGACTCGCGGTGTTGCGATGAACCCAGTAGATCACCCCCTCGGTGGTGGAGAAGGCCGTACCTCCGGTGGCCGCCCTGCCGTGTCCCCCTGGGGTAAGCCCGAGAGTCGCACTCGCAACAAGAAAAAGGCCAGCCAGGACCTCATCATCCGTCGTCGTCGTTCAGGACGTGGCCGCCGCTAATTGCGGCTGCTTGAGAAAGAAGTACAGACACATGACACGCAGTCTCAAAAAAGGCCCATTCGTCGACGAGCATTTGCTCAAGAAGATCGACGCCCAGAACGAGGCCGGCGAACGCAAGGTCATCAAGACCTGGTCCCGTCGCTCGACGATCATTCCCGACATGGTCGGCCACACTCTCGCCGTCCACGATGGCCGCAAGCACGTCCCGGTGTACGTCACCGAGTCCATGGTCGGTCACAAACTCGGTGAGTTCAGCCCCACCCGTACGTTCAAGTTCCACGCGGGTCAAGAACGAGGAGCACGTCGCTGATGACCGGCCCCAAACTTAATGAGAAGTCCTACGTCGCCGGAGAACGCTCCGGCACGAAGGCCACCGCAAAATACGTTCGCACCTCGGCATCCAAGATTCGTGCAGTGCTCGATCTGGTCCGAGGCCTTGACGTCAAGTCGGCCGACCAGGTCCTGCAGCTCACCGACCGCCACACGGCGATACCGGTGCGCAAGCTGCTCGCTTCGGCCGTCGCCAATGCAGTTAACAACGACAATCAGGACGCCGACGAGCTCTACATCATTGCCTGCTTTGCTGATGAAGGTCCAACACTCAAGCGCTTCAAGCCCCGTGCTCGTGGCCGGGCTTCGCGCATCCTCAAGCGAACCTGTCACGTCACGATCATCGTGGCCCGCATGAGCGACGAACGCATCGCGATCATCCAGGCCCGAGCCGAACGTCAGGGCGCCGGTAGCGGTCGTCCCGCAGCGACGAGCCGCCGTGATCGTGTTGCTCGTAGCCGTGCCAAGGACGATTCCGGCGAAGAGAGTGCCGGACACACCGTTGACGATGTGGTTGAAGAGACTTCCTCTGACGCAGTATCTGCTGCGATCTGGGAAGGCTCAGTCGATGCCACTGACGACGGCGAGGCGCCTGATGGCTACGAAATTAAGGGCAACGCCCAGTCGATGCTGTTCCATACACCGGACAGCCGTTACTACAAGGCCACCAAGGCCGAGGTGTGGTTCGACACCGAAGAATCAGCCGTTGCTGCAGGTTTCTCGAAGCCTGGCGCCACGGCCGCTGATACCGAAGAAGCGGCAGAAGCCGAAGCAGACAATGCAAGCAACACGGCCGCTGACGAGGCGGAGGAGAACTGATGGGTCAGAAGATCAATCCGTACGGATTCCGTCTCGGAGTCACCACCGACTGGAAGTCACGTTGGTTCAGTGAGCGTGAGTACAAGCAGTACCTCACCGAGGACTGGACCATCCGCCAAGAGATCATGACACTCCTTGAGTCGGCAGCAATCAGCCGAATTGAGATCGAGCGCACTCGTGACAAGCTCCGTGTTGACGTGCACACTGCTCGTCCCGGCATCGTGATCGGTCGTCGTGGCGCCCAGGCTGATGAGCTCCGCCAGATGATCACGAAGATTACAGGCAACGGCAAGATCCAGCTCAACATCGTCGAGATCAAGAATCCCGAACTCGATGCCGCACTCATTGCACAAGGCGTTGCCGATCAACTGGTCAACCGCATCGCTTTCCGGCGAGCCATGAAGCGTGCTGTGCAGAATGCACAACGTGCGGGGGCCCTGGGAATTCGTGTCCAATGTTCGGGTCGTCTCGGCGGCGCCGAGATGAGCCGCACCGAGTGGTACCGCGAAGGTCGTGTGCCCCTGCACACGCTCCGTGCCGACATTGATTATGGCATGCGTGAAGCCAAGACCACCTCCGGTCGAGTTGGGGTCAAAGTGTGGATCTATAAGGGTGACATCACGCCGTACAAGTTGACCAACGACGACAAAATCCAACGTGAAGCCGCAATGGCCGTCGGTGAGACTTCAGGACCAGCACTTCTTCAACGCAAGGTTGTCAGCTCCGCTGGGCCCAAGGGCGAAACGGCCACTCCTGCTCCAGAGGCACAGCCGCTGGTCAAGGAAGCTGATCCAGAGCTCGAGAAGTTGCTCGACGAAGAAGAAGCCATCGCTCAGCGCACGGCCGCCGGCGAGACCAACGAGGGGCCGCGTATGCGCGGCTCAGATTGAGGAAGGGAGCAGCACCATGTTGATGCCCCGCAAGGTCGCACACCGTAAGCACCAAAGAGGCCGCACTAAGGGTCTCACCAAAGGTGGATCTGGACTGCACTTCGGTGAATACGGAATCCAGGCGCTCGAGCCGGGTTGGATCACAGCCCGTCAAATCGAGGCCTCTCGTATTGCCATGACCCGCGCTATTAAGCGCGGCGGCAAAGTCTGGATCAACATCTTCCCGGATAAGCCGGTCACGAAGAAGCCCGCTGAGACCCGCATGGGTTCTGGCAAAGGCAACCCTGAGTTTTGGGTAGCTGTTGTGAAGCCCGGTCGCACAATGTTTGAACTGTCATACCCGGACGAAGAGACCGCCAAGTTGGCTCTCAACAAGGCGATCCAGAAACTGCCTATTGCGTGCAGGATTATCACCCGTGAGGAGCCGATCTGATGGCCGGCAAGAAGAATGATCTGGCGGAGTTGTCGATGGGCGAACTCATCGAGGAACTCACCGCCACCAAACAGGAAGCCCTAAACCTCCGCTTCCGCAACGCAACTGGTCAGCTTGAGAACACCGCCGAAATGGGCAAGGTTCGTAAGCAGATCGCCCGCATAAACACGCTGATCCGCTCGAAAGAAATCGCAGCGGCCGAGGCAGGGAACTGAGCATGGCTGAAGAAACAACAACCACCGAAGCGGCTGCTGACCGAAGCGCCCGCAAAGTGCGCGAAGGCACCGTGGTGTCGAACAAGATGGACAAAACTGCAGTAGTGGCAGTTGTCAGTCGTGTTCCGCACGCCAAGTACAACAAGATGATCCTTCAGACCACCAAGTTGTATGCCCATGATGAGACCAACGACGTCAATATTGGCGACAAGGTCCGCGTCATGGAAACCCGCGCCCTCAGCAAGAAGAAGCGCTGGCGCGTCACCGATGTGTTGGAGCGTGCAAAATGATTCAACAGGAATCCCGGCTCCGCGTGGCCGACAACAGCGGCGCCAAAGAAGTTCTCTGCATTAAGGTCCTCGGCGGGACTCGACGTCGATATGCGTCGATCGGCGATGTGTTCGTCGCTACGGTCAAGGATGCAATGCCGGGCGCAGCTGTCAAGAAGGGCGAAGTCGTCAAGTGCGTCGTCGTCCGGACTAAAAAAGAAAAGCGTCGTCCAGATGGAAGCTATATCCGTTTCGACGAGAACGCTGCGGTTCTGATCAAAGATGACATGACTCCGCGTGGCACTCGCATCTTCGGCCCAGTTGGCCGCGAATTGCGTGACCGCAAATTCATGCGCATCGTCTCACTCGCACCGGAGGTGTTGTGATGAAACTCCGCAAGGGCGACACCGTTGAGGTTGTCACCGGAAAAGACAAAGGCAAGCAGGGCGAGGTTGACCAGGTCTTCCCGAAGTCCAACAAGATCATCGTGCACGGCGTGAATACGGCGTCGAAGCACAGCAAGCCAAGCCGTGCAAACGAGCAAGGCGGCATCATCGAAAAGGACCTTCCCTTCGACGCCTCGAACGTGATGTTCGTGCACGGCGGTCAAACGGTGCGGCTCGGTTACAAAGTGAAAGACGATGGAACCAAAGTGCGCATCGCCCGTCCGAGTGGAGACGAAGTCTGATGGCTGAGACAACTGAAATGCCCCGCCTGAAGATGCGTTATAACGATGAGATTGCTGCGGCTCTCAAGGAGGGCCTGGGAATCGAGAACGTGATGGACATCCCCCGTCTCGAGAAGATTGTCATCAACATGGGTGTCGGGCGCGCTGCTGGCCAGCCGTCGTTGATCGAAGCCGCAGTTGCTGACCTCACCGTGATCTCTGGCCAAAAGCCGATTATCACAAAAGCGAGTAAGTCGATTGCCAACTTCAAGCTCCGTGAGGGGCAGGCCATTGGCACAAAGGTCACCCTTCGAGGCGATCGGATGTGGGAGTTCCTCGACCGCCTTATCTCGGTGGCAATTCCTCGTATCCGTGACTTCCGCGGCCTGCCGGCACACAGCTGGGATGGCAACGGCAATTACACGTTCGGTCTCACCGAGCAAACCATGTTCGCCGAGATTGATCCCGACCGCGCCGATCATCCCCGTGGCATGGACATCACCATCGTCACGACCGCCAAGAGCAACGACGCCGGTAAGGCGTTGCTCGAGGCGTATGGCTTCCCTTTTAAAAAGGGCGCCGACGCCGACAACGAGCCACGCAAGAAGCGTCGCAAGGGCCCCGCTTATGGCGGCCAGAAGAGCAAGTGAGCTAAACCATGGCTAAAAAAGCACTGATTAATAAATCAAACGAAAAGCCGAAGTTCAAGGTTCGTGCCTATACCCGCTGCAAGCGTTGCGGTCGTGCCCGTTCCGTTTATCGCAAGTTCGGCCTCTGCCGTGTGTGTCTGCGAGAGCTCGCACACGCTGGCGAGATCCCTGGCCTGACGAAGTCGAGCTGGTGAGGAGCACCCCATGCTGACAGATCCCATCGCAGACATGCTGACTCGTGTTCGCAACGCGAACACCGCAAAGCACGACGAGGTTCCCATGCCGTCGTCGAAACAGAAGGTTGCTCTCGCTGCAGTCCTCAAAAGTGAGGGTTACATCACCGACTACAAAACGGCGCCCTCGCCCCGTGGTGTCGGCGAAGTGCTCACCATCCACATGAAGTACAGCGAAGAACGCGATCGCACGATCATGGGCTTGCGTCGTATTTCAACTCCCGGGCTCCGCGTGTATCGCGGCTCTACCGACGTACCTCGCGTGCTTGGTGGCCTGGGTGTCGCTGTCCTGTCCACCAGCCAAGGGCTCATGACCGACCGTGAAGCGCGCAAGCGCAAGGTCGGCGGCGAAGTCCTCTGCTACGTCTGGTGAACCCGGGAAAGTAGGAGCAACACATGTCTCGTATTGGCAAAGCCACTATCACCGTACCGGCAGGCGTCGATGTCACTGTCGCTGCAGGCCGCATCACGGTCAAGGGTCCCAAGGGTGAGCTCGCTCGGGCAATCCCTGGCAACATCACCGTCTCTCAGGAGGGCGACACGCTCACGTGCGAGCGTCCGAACGATGAGAACAAGACGAAGGCCATGCACGGTCTCACTCGCAGCCTCGTCAACAACATGGTCATCGGCGTCACCGAGGGTTTCACGAAGGAACTTCAAATTGTGGGCGTTGGTTACCGAGCGGAAGCGCAGGGCAAAGACATTCGTCTGAGCCTTGGCTTCAGCCACACGGTTGACGTGAAGGCGCCGGACGGCATCACCTTTGATATCCCTGCACAGACGCAAGTCATCGTGAAGGGAATCGACAAAGAGGTCGTCGGCCAAGTCGCCGCCAACATTCGCAGCATCCGCAAACCAGAGCCGTACAAGGGCAAGGGCGTTCGGTATCTCGGTGAGCGCGTCGTGCGCAAGGCCGGCAAGGCCGGAAAGAAGTAGTCATGACGAAGATCGCACAGCAACGCCGCCAGGGGCGCATCCGCCGCCACCGTCGGGTCCGCAAGAAAGTCCACGGCACGGCCGCACGCCCTCGTTTGGCAGTGTTCCGCTCCAACAAGCACATCTCGGTGCAGGTCATTAATGACGATGCCGGCACCACGCTGGCAGCTGCCTCAACTACTGAATCTGACATGCGTTCTGCTTCGGGGTCAAGTGTCGAAGCAGCGACCAAGGTCGGTGAGCTCATCGGCGAGCGCGCCAAGGCCGCAGGCATCGACATGGTCGTTTTCGACCGTGGCGGTTTCGCCTTCCACGGCCGCATCGCAGCCGTCGCATCCGCCGCACGTGAAGCAGGACTGGAGTTCTGATGGCATTTGGAAACAACAACCGTGATGGTCGTGGCGATAACCGCCGCGAGGACCCCGATGGCCTGCGCGAGTCGCGCGTCATCACCATTAACCGCGTCGCCAAGGTCGTTAAGGGCGGCCGCCGTTTCTCTTTTACCGCCCTTGTGGTAATTGGTGACGGCAACGGCAAAGTTGGCCTTGGCTATGGAAAGGCCAAAGAAGTGCCGCTGGCAATTCAGAAGGGCACCGAAGAGGCGCGTCGTAACCTCTTTGAGGTCCCGATGGCTGGCTCCACCATCATCCACCCAGTCATCGGAAGCACCGGCGGCGGTCGCGTCATGATGAAGCCCGCCGCAGCTGGTACCGGTGTCATTGCCGGTGGGGCTGCTCGTGTCATCCTCGAAGAAGCTGGAGTGCACGACGTACTGTCGAAGTCGCTCGGCTCGGCCAACCACATCAACGTAGCTCGGGCGACGATTCAGGGTCTTAAGTCCCTGCAGCGCCCCGATGAGATTGCGGCCCGGCGCGGTTTAACACCCGAAGAGTGCATCCCCAAAGGTTTGCTCAGTGCGTACAACGAACGCAACAAGAAGCCTGTCGCTGCTGACGCACCACCAGCTGCCGCTGGAGCCGGGTCATGAGCGAGCTCCACGTCAAGCAGATCAAGTCGGCCATCGGCACGAAGCCTAAGCACCGTGGCACCCTACGGGCGCTCGGTCTGGGCAAGATCGGCAACTCCAACACGCTTCCTGATCGTCCGGAAATCCGGGGCATGATCGCCCGAGTACCGCACCTCATCATCGTTACTGAAGACGTCATGGAAGGGAGCTGAACATGAAGGTTCACGACCTCGCACCCGCACTTGGGTCGAACAGAAGCGCAAAGCGCAAGGCACGCGGTACCGGCGGCAAGGGCGGTAAGACAGCTGGCCGCGGTTCCAAAGGACAGCGCGCTCGCAACACCGTTGCTCGCGGCTTCGAGGGTGGTCAAACTCCCCTCAAGCAGCGTGTGCCGAAACTCAGCGGGTTCAACAACCCGTTCCGCGTTGAGTACCAGGCGATCAACCTCCATGCGCTCAATGACCTCGCTGAGTCGCTCGGGAAGAGCGACATCACGCTCGACGACCTGGTTTCCAGTGGTCTACTGACCAAAGGTGACTTCGCCAAGATCCTTGCCCGTGGTGAGATTACGGCCAAGGTCAACGTGCACGCCCACGGCGCATCGGCCGCTGCTGTCTCGGCTATCGAGGCCGCTGGCGGCACGGTCACGCTGATCACGCTCCCATTTATGGAAGAGGGCAAGGCTGGCCGGCCTGCAGTGCAGGGCAACCAGTTCGCCAACCGATGATCACCCGGATTCGCTCGACTTTGACTGCGCCCGCCTGAGCACAATCTCACGCTGGTACGGTCAGCGGTCGCCGGGCGACCACCACACTCGACACGGCGATCACGCCTCGACAGGGAGCCGATTCCTTTGATTTCGAATCTCGCGAACATCTTCAAGATACCGGATCTTCGTAACAAGCTGCTGTTCGTGATCATGATCGTGGTCATCTACCGGCTTGGTGTGGCAATTCGCGTTCCCGGCGTCGACGGCATTGCTATTGAGCAACTCCGGGAGTCTGCGAATCAGCAGGGAGCGCTCGGTTTTCTCAACCTATTTTCAGGTGGGGCCTTTGAATCGTTCTCGATCTTCGCGCTCGGCATCATGCCGTACATCACTGCGTCAATCATCATGCAGGTCCTTGGCGTTGTTATCCCGAAGCTTGAGGAGCTGCAGCAAGAGGGTGCAGTCGGGCAGCGCAAAATCACGCAATACACCCGCTACGTCACGATCGCGCTTGCCACGCTGCAAGCAACCGGACTGGTGTTCATCTTCGGTACAGGTCGGGGAACAGCCTTTTTCTCTGCAGCGAGTGCAGCACCGACTGTGCCACTGCTGCCCGATGGCGTGTGGCCCCGCGGTTACCTGATCATTCCAACACTGGTCGCCGGTACGGCGGTGCTGATGTGGATGGGCGAGCTGATCTCCCAGCGTGGTATCGGTAACGGCATGTCGATGGTGATTTTCGCCTCTGTTGTTGCTTCGCTTCCGGGTGGCTTTTGGGGCATTCTCCAGCTCAACAAGACGTTCTGGTTCGTTGCGATGGTGTTGCTCACTTTAGGGATCATCGTGGCGGTGGTGTTCGTTGAACTTGGGCAGCGGCGTATTCCCGTCCAGTTTGCTAAACGTGTGGTCGGCCGTCGCATGATGGGCGGACAAAACACCTACATTCCGTTGAAAGTCAACCAGTCAGGCGTGATCCCGATCATCTTCGCCTCGTCAATCCTGCTCCTGCCGGTGATCATGTCGAATGTTTTGGGAGGCAGTAGCGAGGGAGGCTGGCGGTCTGCCGTCCAGAGTTTCGTTGACGAGTACATCGTTAACCCGCAGAACATGGTGTACATCACGATCCTTGCGCTGATGATCATTGCGTTCGCATACTTCTACAATTCGATTGCTTTCGACCCCATTCGCCAGGCAGATCAGCTGCGCAAACAGGGCGGCTTCATCCCAGGCGTCCGGCCTGGCCCGCAAACTGAGCGCTACCTCGGCAAGGCCGTCAACCGCATCACGCTGCCAGGCGCTGTCTTTGTGGCCATCATCGCCATCATGCCGTATCTGCTGCTGATCGCTGCCGACATTAACTCCTTCGGCTTTGCAGGTACCAGCGTTCTGATCTCGGTCGGCGTCGCACTCGAACTGATGCGTCAGATAGACAGCCAACTCACGCTGCGCAACTACGAGGGCTTCTTGAAGTAGGTGGCGCCAGATGATTCCGGGCGCTCGCCTCATCATTCTCGGCCGTCAGGGTGCCGGCAAGGGAACTCAATGTGTTCGCTTGTCGCGCCACTTTGTCGTTCCGCATATCTCGACCGGCGACATGCTGCGTGCCGCAGTGCGCGAAGAAACCGAGCTAGGTCTCCTGGCTAAAGAGGTCATGGACGCCGGTGGTCTGGTTGGTGATGAAATCATGATCGGTATTGTGCGGGAACGACTCGACGCACCGGATGCGAGTCAGCGGGGCTACATCCTCGACGGGTTCCCGCGAACACTCGATCAGGCAATCGAACTCGACAGGATCACCGACGAGCAGGGCCGCCCAATTGATGTCGTTCTCGACCTGAACGTGCCACGTGAGATCGTGCTCGAACGTATTTCAGCGCGCCGTGTTTGCCGCGACTGTGGCACCAACTACACCGCCTCGGGTAACGATCCGAGCCCGTGGATTTGTGATGTGTGTGGCGGCGACGTGCTTCAGCGTGAGGATGACACGCCTGATTCGGTCAACCGGCGTCTGGATCTTTACGAAGAGCAGACGTTCCCACTGGTCAAGCACTACAGCGACCAGAATCGCCTGGTGGTCATCAATGGTGTGGGCCATCCTGACGCCGTGTTTGCTCGCCTGGTCAAAGCTGTAGAAGCCAACCGTGTCTAGAGCGCTGCATGGATTTCGGCCAACTTCCTGAGCGTCGGCCAGAATGCGCGACCCTGATCTTTGACGGGTATTGAGGTTTCTGCACGCGAAGCGTCCGGTGGATCCGGCGCCTGACCGATGAGAGGCGACTGAACATTGTTGCGTCTCAGCAGATTGGTCTTGACACGCCCCCGCTCATCACTGCAGAGGAGGCGGCGGTGGCAGTGTGGGCGGTCACTGCTGACGGGACGAAAGTGGGTGGCGCCCGGGCAGTCGCTCTGGCGCTCGCCACCGGGCGGTCAGCCCGATGGCCGGTGTGGGCCTGGGCCGTGCCCGGGATTCCTTGGTTGTTGGATCAGGCCTACGGACTAGTAGCGCTGAATCGTCGTCGATTACCGGGCGAGTCACCGTGGTGCATAGAGCATCCTGAAGACTGTGTGCCAGACCCAACCACCGTCAGTTGAGGAGTCGAGCCTGTGGGGGCTGTTAGCTCCGTAACGGCAAGGCCCGAGGCGTCCGTCATACTCGGAGGATGGCAGCGGTGGAGCGGATTGATCTTCCCCAGCCGTCATCAAGCCGCCGTCGTGGCCGTCCGCCCGCCACCAACTCAGCCGACACGCGTCAGGCCATATTGAAGGCGGCTCGAGCCCTTTTTGCCGAGCGTGGCTACGGAGCGGTCACCAATAAGGACGTGGCTTCCGTTGCCGGGATCACCACCGGAGCGCTCTATCATTACGTCGAGTCGAAGCTTGACCTGTACGCCGAGGTCGACCGCGACATGCAACGCACGATTTACCGACGTTTTCAAGACGCCGTTGTAAGTTCCAACACTTTCCTGGGCAAGCTGACGGCGGTGCTTGAAGCGGCGCATCAGATGGGCATCGAAGATCCCTCGCTCGCTGGCTTCGTGGGTGCAGTGCGCACTGATACGCGTCGTCATCCAGAAATCGACGAGCGGCTATCGCGTTATGCCGAGGCGCGCGAGCAGTTTTTCGTCGACATCGTGGATGCGGGGCTGTTGACTGGCGAAATCTCGCCAGCGCACAAACCGGAGATGGTTGAGTTCGTGCGAACCGTGCTCGTGGGCCTCACTGAGACAGTCGGCATGTCACCTGAACAACACCGTCGAGCTGTCGACGCTGTTACTGGACTTCTGCGGGGCACGATCTTTACACCGCTCGATTGAACGCCTCAGATACGATTGCATGTCAGATTAAGTGGACCGGAACGACCATTTCCGGGCGAAAAAGTACGAAGACAGGCACCTAAGGCATCTCCGCTATCACAGTTCATAGGAAAGTACGCGGATTTCGCGCTTGGGTTCGCGAAATGCTCCGCTAGTATTGCCTACCGGCCTGTTCAGCAGGCCGCGCAAGCGTGCTCTCATGCAGGCTTGCGAAATGAGCGGTAATGAGGTCCATACGCTGGGCCAATCGTCGCTCTCAGAATCGCAAACGAATCGAAGAGGAGAAGCCCCTGCCAAAGCCAAAGGAAGATGCGATCGTGCTTGAAGGCGTGATCCTCGAATCCCTTCCGAACGCCATGTTCAAGGTCAAACTCGAAAACGACCATGAAGTGCTGGCGCACATCTCCGGAAAGATGAGGATGCACTACATCCGTATCCTCCCCGGCGACAAGGTGCAGGTTGAACTCACCCCCTACGACCTCACCCGAGGCCGTATTACGTATAGGTACAAGTAGAGAGAACCATGAAAGTACGACCCAGCGTCAAGGCAATGTGCGACAACTGCAAGGTGATCCGTCGCCACCGCCGCATCATGGTCATCTGTACCAATCCCCGTCACAAACAGCGTCAAGGCTGAGGAGCAAGTAACTCATGGCACGTATTGCCGGCGTCGACATCCCCCGCGAGAAGCGGTTGGAGATCTCGCTCACCTATATCTTCGGCGTCGGTCTGCCGACCAGTCAGAAGATGTGTGCTGACTTGACCTTGGACCCCAATACCAAGGTCTCCAACTTGACCGAGGACGAGGTCAATCAGATCCGCTCTTACATCGATCAGAATCTGAAGATTGAAGGCGACTTACGCCGAGATGTGCAGGGAGATATCAAGCGCAAGATCGAAATCGGCTGTCTCCAGGGCATCCGACATCGAAAAGGCCTTCCTGTCCGCGGTCAGCGCACCCACACGAACGCTCGTACTCGCAAGGGGCCGAAGCGCACAGTGGCCAACAAGAAGAAGGCAGTCCGGAAGTAATGGCCAAGCAACCCGCCACCCGTCGCCCACGCAAGCGCGACCGCAAAAACGTCAACACTGGTGTCGTGCATATTAAGAGCACGTTTAACAACACCATTGTCTCCATCACCGATCCGCAGGGCAATGTCATTGCCTGGGCGTCGTCAGGCGCTGTCGGCTTCAAAGGCAGCCGGAAGAGCACGCCGTTTGCTGCACAGCTTGCCGCCGAGAAGGCTGCTCGCGCTGCACAGGAACATGGCCTGCGCCGCGCCGAGATTCAGGTCAAAGGCCCCGGCTCGGGCCGTGATACCGCCGTTCGGTCGATTCAGAACACTGGCATCGAGGTCATCTCGATCAAAGATGTCACCCCCGTTCCCCATAATGGCTGCCGCTTGCCCAAGCGCCGGCGCGCCTGAGTAAGAGAGATCACTGAACAATGGCTCGTTACACCGGACCCAAGGTGCGCATCTCGCGTCGCCTCAGCGTCAACATCTTTGAGAACGAAAAGGGCCGAACCGCTCTTGAGCGTCGCCCATTCCCGCCCGGCCAGCACGGGCGCACTCGCCGCCGTGGGAACTCTTCTGAGTACCTCGCCCAGATGCAAGAAAAGCAGAAGGCGAAGTACATCTACGGCGTTCTCGAACGTCAATTTAAGAAGACCTACGAGGAAGCAAACAAGCTGCAGGGGCCTACCGGTGAAATCCTGCTACAACTCTTGGAGCGTCGCCTTGACAACATTGTTTTCCGCGCCGGCTGGGCCTCGACTCGCCCGCAGGCACGCCAGTTCGTGAACCATGGCTTGATCCAGGTCGAGGGCAAGCGCGTCGATATCGCTAGTTACCGTGCCAAGCGCGGCCAGGTGATCTCGCTTTCGCCGAAGGCTGACAAAATGATCGTCATCCAGCACAACCGTGACACTCTCGACCGCAGCCTCGTCGGTTGGCTTGAAGCTGGCGACGGCGGAAAGCAGGTCACGGTGCGCTCACTCCCCGAGCGTGAGCACATCGACGTCCCGGTGCGCGAATCCCTCATTGTTGAGCTCTACTCGAAGTAATCCCTCGTGAGTGGACTCAGCATTGTCTGAACCACCCGCACTGCCGGCTTGCCGGCATCCACGTCTTGTCACCCGTCTCGAACCCTCAGAACAAAGCAGTTGAAAGGCCCGGCACCAAATGCTCGTCATGCAGCGCCCCTCCATTGAAGCCCTCGGCGAAGAGTCGAACAACCGGCAGCAATTTGCTGTCGGTCCGCTTGAGCCCGGCTTCGGCCACACGCTCGGCAACTCCTTGCGTCGCACTCTGTTGTCGTCGATCCCCGGCGCAGCAATCACATCGGTTCGTTTCGACGAGGCGCTCCATGAGTTCGGTACGATTGGGGGCGTTGCCGAAGACGTGACCGACATCATCTTGAACCTCAAAGACATCGTGGTCACCTGCGAGTCTGACGAGGCGGTCACGATGCGTCTCGACGCTCGTGGCGCAGCGAACGTCACCGGCGCCGACATCGAGTGCCCCGCAGACGTAGAGGTGCTTAACAAGGAACTTCACATTGCCACGCTCAACACGAAGGGCCGCTTGTCGATCGACCTCACGGTCGAGCAAGGCCGTGGCTACATCTCGAGTAATCGTGAAGATGACAGTCGTACGATCGGCATTATTCCGATTGATGCGATCTTCAGCCCGGTCCGTCGTGTGTCGTTCACTGTTGAGCCGACACGCGTCGAGCAGTCCACCAACTATGACCGCCTCGTCATCGAGATCGACACCGATGGTTCGATCACCCCGAGCGACGCTCTTGCCTCGGC